>Ga0209501_10006683_pt1 | contig 10300 bp, 16 predicted proteins | sample ArcticOcean_MG_C_4_FD_187434 | JGI IMG/M metagenome (GOLD analysis project Ga0209501, IMG submission 187434) | Marine microbial communities from western Arctic Ocean - ArcticOcean_MG_CB4_134 (SPAdes) (version 2) | ecosystem: Environmental > Aquatic > Marine > Oceanic | place: Arctic Ocean...
AGCTATGCCTGTGTTTCGTGTTTGGTGGCCGGAATAAGGATTTTCAGTATTAAGAAATAAAGTCCCACCTCTTTCAAGTAAGGCCTCGTATGCATTCTTTTGTGTGGTTGTTAGAGCATGTGAATTTTGGTATCTAATATCATATATTTGTTCGTAAGATGTGGTGACAGATGGAAAGCTAGAGCTTGACATATTTACAGATGTTACAGTATGTCCAGCATCTTCTAATCTATTTTTCCATTTAGAGTGAGTGTTACCATATCCCTGATGTATAATCAGAACATCTTCAGCATATGCAATAGTAGTAATACTACTGAATATTAATATCAATAGTAGAAGTATAACCCGCTTCATCTGTTCTTATCTCCGGCACTACGCTACCTTTTTGATCTATATTAATTTTATGACCATCTATTCTATCTAAGATGATGTCTATTATACTACTGTCATATTCTCTAATCAATTGAACTGTATCGCCTTCTATAAGAGTTATGACTAGAGTGTCTGGATTATACCCAGCAACTCGACCATCTGTATTAGATATTGTTCTTGATAATATTTTGCTCGGTCTTTTGTATTTTTTGTTTAATTCCGTTAGTACATTTAATAACAAGCTAACATCCAAAGGATTAATATCTAAACTAGTAAACCCACCTTCTTCTTCTTGACCTTCACATTCTTCCTCTAAACAGTTTTTGTCGATCTCCTTCTCTTCATCTAAAAAATTTGCTAGATTCTTTTTCTTTTTTTCTTCAACAGCTGCAGTTGCCAAATCTACCTTCTCTTTAGGTGGTTTAATAATTAACATGTTATTAATTTGATTTTCAGTCAGGTCAAGTATTTTAGGTGGTGAGGGGTTGGCCTCTCTTGATCTAACGGACGTTGCCTGGAACGCTCTAGTTAATATCACTTGACCTATATCAGACTCTACTGATATCTCTCCTACAGTTCCATCAACATTAGGTAATAATATAATAAGTGATTGACCTATCTCATCCACAGTCATGCTAAATGCAGTACCACGAACACCTATTCTAGCTGTCGGTGTTCTTATGTCTACATTCTGTTTGTTTAGTTTTGCTATGTTACCACTAGCATACCTAACTGTACCAGCAGCTATCTTTAATACTAACTTAGAACCTTCAGCATTATTAGGATCGTATACAAAATCATCTATGATAAGAGAACTCTGACTACTCACTGCTACATTGGTATCATCTATAAATGTAATACCAAGTTCTCCCCTCCCAGTTTTGACATTATCCATAAACATAATGCCAGAATCTAGGTTAAGATCAGATTCCGTTCCTTCTCTTTCGACAGATGTAACGCCTTCTTGTAGTACTACATTACCAATTGTTGCAGCATATGATAACTGAGGTAATAACAAGATTGCAATTAATATCCATCTCACGTTAATCCGTAATAATGATGTCAACATCTGAGCTAGTTGCATTAGTCACTGTCAAATCAACATCTGTACTATTTGCTCCAGTTTGTGACATAGTAAAATCACTACCAGCACAAGAACCAGTACATAATAGTTTTGTTTTGTGTGCTCCAGCACCAGTATGGGTAACAATTATATCAACATCATCACTATCTGTTGCAATGTCAATGTCAGTTGTTTTATCTGATCCAGAACTGGATGAGTTTTCAATAAGTGCTATATCAATATCATCTCCAATAACATCCACAGTAACACTTACATCTTGAACTGTAGCTGCATTACCAATTGTGTATGTGATTTCACCACTACTTCCCACTCTAGTTTCTATGATTCTTACATCATCCGTTGCGGCCGATGCTCCAACATTTAATGCAGTAGTATTAGTACTACCTGTTTGACTTATTTTTAGATCGTCTGCGCCTGCTTCACCAGCACCAATAAAATCACCAGTTACCACATTAGTAGCACCAATTAAATCAATGTCAACATCTAAGTTAGCACCAGTAAGTAGTGTTCTGTCGTTTGCTGCACCAATAGTATTTCCGTTTCCATCCATAGTTATGTCTAGGTCTAAGTTAGCACCAGACTGAGTGATGTAAACATTGCTGTCAGCAAAACTTGCACTTGTCATAACAAAAAACATTATAAATGCAAGTATGACTTTCTTCATTCTTCTATCTCCTCTTTTTGATCATCTTCTACTTCTTTAAATTCCCACAATCCTTTTTTAGCCCCCTCGTTAATCATATCAATAATAACTCTATCAATAGCTTTTCTTACTGCATATGTTACAGATTCATTCTCTGTATATCCAGCTTCCACTTCTAATAGTTTAGTTCCCATGTCTAAGAATCTAAACACTGAAGCAGATAGTCTCGTACTTAATATGGTTTTTTCACTACTAACTGCTAATAATATTTCACCAGTACCAACTGATACTAATCTTATACCAACAGATACACTATCTTCTCTGAACTCATCTTGTGCTCCTATTCCTAGTAGTCGAGCTCCTATTCCACCAGTATGTATATTAGTATCATATCCAACTATGCCACCTTCAATCAACACTCCAGCGAACAGTAAAGGTTTTAATGTCTCTTCATCTCCATGTGACTCTCTCGTTTGACGTATAATCTGTCTTTCTTTTAACAGATTTTCTAATCCAATACGTTCTACAACCATGAACCATTCACCACCTCCAGCACGCTGTAGTGACTGTAAAAGCCATACATGAGCGCCTTGGGTGACGGCCGTACTTATTAATGCCACCCCATCGCCTGGTTTTCTCTGTCCCGTCATATCCGTAAATGAATAGACTGCTATCGGAACCTTCTGTACAGGAGATGAAACCTCTTCTAGTTTATCGTATAATAATTCACTTGTTGATGTAGGTGGATCGAGTGGTATCGCTGTACATCCGAACAGTATACTAAAACTGGAAATCGTTAAGAGGCAAAGTAATAACTTGACTACCATCTGGCCCTACTATATCTAATGTTACTATATCATTCGTAACATCCTTTGTGTATGTAACTGTTGTATCATTAAATGAATATGTTCCAGTACAGTTACTACCAACACCATCAGTGTTTCCCATTTCTGGATTCAAGGTATTTTGTGTTGTTGTTGATACTCCATCAACTGTTGCGGTTGTATAAGTTGTTCCACATGATTCACCAAATAAATTATCTGTCAACTGTTTTGAAAACTCTGCATATATTCTTGACTCCAAGTTATCTACAAATTTTGCGTAATTCGTATTCTTTGCTGCTGATATTTTTTTGGCTGCTTCAGACTCTTTCTTTGCTTTAATTTCAACCTTACGAGTAAACTCTTGATTCTCAATAGTCAAGAAATGAGCACTTGTCCCTATTCCACTAAAAGAAGGTGACTTCCATTTATGTGTCAGTTCACCACTTTCTACAAAAGTTGGCCATGCAACGCATCCAATAAAAATCAATATTGTTAGTGTCGATAGTACTTTCATTATAGGCTTCCTTTCACTTTTTTAATTTCGCTATCTCTTTTTTATTCGCACTAATTTTTATATCTTGTTTAGCATCTAATTCTGCTTGTCTAACTCCCATCCTTTTTTTATTTGTTGATTCAAAAGGATCAAGTTGTTGATTTTGTATCTCTATAATAGTATGTATCTTTTGGTCTAACCTAATCATGTCATTATCTAACATTCTCACACGATCAATCAAACCAATCAGAGTAGTGCTTGCCTTACTCAAACTTGGTAAAATATTTTTTGTAACAAATTTCCAGACATAGTATATAAAATATGCCATACCCACAGCAACCACTGTAGGAACACCATACTGATTAACTAATTCAGCTATGTCCATTTTATTCTAATCCTTCCTAGCATCATCTTTTCCATCAGCTGCTGACAATCTACGAGTATCGGGTTTAACACCTAACGCATGACATATAAGAGCATCAAGTCGTACTATTTCATTATTAATGGTTTTCACACGATTATCTAATGCACCAATCATGCCATTAAGACCAACAGCCTTATTGACAACTGAATCAAGAATATATTTCAAAAGTAAAATAATAAAAAACCCGCCGCAAATTACAGCTGCGATAGAAAAGCCTAGGTCAGCAATTAAAGTAAATGCTCCCATTGGACTCTCCAATTTTTATTGTGATTATATAATCACAGCGTACTATTATTTATAATAGATTATTTAGAATTGTTCAAGATACCAATCTAAATACAATTCTTCATTGAGAATAGAGTAATTATTGCAATTACCATAGGTTTTTAAATGTGTATACACTTTTTTTGATGAATGTTTTTCAATCATTTTTTCCCAAAAACCAATTGGCTCAACAGTGCAATGAGCATTTTCTCCGTTGGGAAGAACTGCAATTGCTGGTTTAGTACATATTGCAAGAAACACAAATCTTTTTGCTCGTGAAAAAATATTTTCAAATGTTTCTGGAAGGTGTTCCTTTGGTATATGTTCCATTACATCAGTTGAATACACACCATCAAAGGGCCCGTCAGGTAATGTTTCATACTCTGGAACAGCTGGATCATATAATTCAGGCATAATACCAAGTTCTTCATGATGTTTCCACTTTGTATACTGTAATCCCTTACCGCAACCGTAATCTAAAAGTGTAGTTGACTTTGTATCTTTGACTAAATCAATTATATGATGAAGTTGAGGTTTTAAATTATTGCCAGGATAATTAGTATCCTTTTCAGCATGATATTTCTTGTACTCTTCAATCCAATTTATCATCATGTAATCTCACAAAATATTCTGCATCAACCACTACTAGCGGTTTTTGATTATTGCGTTTAATAAAAACGATAGGTTCATAATCACCAGAGTTGGCTTCTGCCTGTTCATATGCTTTCCACACATTAAGTGTTTCTTGGTTCTTACATTCAATTGAGTATGGAAATTTTGCTCTTGCAGAACGAGCCATGATAAGGTCTTCACCACCAGCACCCATGCTTCGAGACTCGATATCTTCTGGATGCACATTGAGTTGTTCTATAAGTTGATCACGAACCCACTGTTGAAATCTACGGCCTTTTGCTTTTGCACTACTAGTTTTCACAGTCCCACATCATTCCAATCATATTCATTGAAACCTTGATCTCTAGGTATCGATACTGCGTGAGCCTTACATTGGCCCTGTTTACCAACATCATTAATAAGAACTCTACCAGTATCAGCAAATCCCATAATTAACATATCATAAGGAATACCAATTCTGTTTAATTCGGTTTTTGTTCTCTTACGTTCACTTTCTCTACGACCTGTAATAAGAACTATACGACAACCACGAACTTCCCACTCCCGTATCTTTTCAATAACGCCAGGAAGAGGTTTATGTTCTTCGTTATATACTCCGTGAACCGCTGTTCTTGAATCTATGTACTCAATAAGAGTGCCATCAATATCACATATTATTGTTTTCATATATTATCACCTAACTTTGTTAATTCCTGACTAACAGCTTGGTCATGGTATTCACCTAAATTGAAATCATCACAATCAAAGAAATATAATATTTTTTTATCTGGTAATTTGAGACAATGAGTTGTGGAGCGCAAATTGATTATTCCAAAAACATAATCCATAGTTTTCAAGTCCATCTTTTCTTGTAATATTTTATTTGCTATTAACATTGAATTGCTGGAACTAATAAGATCATCAATAATCATAACAGGCAAATCTGGGTTAGGACATCCTTCAATCCAATTACGAATTCCATATTGTTTCTGTTCTTTTTTCACAACAAATGAATTTAAATCTATACCAAAACCCTTTGCAACTAAAGGGATGGCAGAAAGCATAGGTGTTGCAGCTGTTTCTAAACCTGATATTTGAAAAGCAAAATGTCCAATTTCTCTTTCAACCTTATATAAAAACATTTGTGCTAAAACAGAATTAAATGTTGCATCGAAGCATCCTCTTCTAAGATAAAATTGCCAACCATATCTTTTGCCATTGGGGTCTGATGAAAAGGCCAACCAACTTTTATCTTCTCTAAGGTCAATATTCCAAGATGTTTTTAAAAGCTCGGCGCGGGGGTGGATGCTAGCTTCGCGTGATATTGGGTCAATATTCCAAGATGTTTTTAAATGTTCGGTAGGGGCCCGACCTGCGTGAAAAATACAATTGGCACTAATGTACTTTTTCATCCACCCCCAAAAACTATTATAATCTTCTTCACTTATTAACATCACTCGTCTTCTTCCCATTCTATTTCATCTTCAAAATCTGGATCACCACCAACGCTATTTGCACAAAATGGACAATACTCTATAAAATAATAATGTGCGTCCATAATATGTCGAATTGAAAATTCTGCTTCGCAAGAACCACAAACTATAAGTTTCATGTTATCTCACAAAACCCCGCTGCACAAGCAAGTTCTTGTGATGCAATAGTCATATCTGTTTTTTCATAATCAGATAATTTTGACCACTCTACTTCCTTGGGCATTTTCTTGATAAGAAGTTCATATTCATCCTTTTGAATATCTTGGTACGGTGCTTGTTTATATGTATGTTCGCTAAATGGAAGGAAACTAACGCCACTCATATAATCAAAATGTTTATAAACCCATGCGCCAACTTCTAGCCACTCACTTTCTTTTACAGATACAGTAATAGAAGGTTTGTGTTCACACCAATATTTTTGATAAACTAACCACAATTCCAGTTGTTCAATTGCACTTAAATCTGTGCGAAATACCGCTGAATCATCCACCTTCATAGGAAAAGAAAATACAGAAGTGTGGCTTGGATTAGTTTGATCATCTTCTACAGGGAATCCACAATCCATCATCATTTTTGTGAGAGGGTCTTTCTTATCTCCACGCACTGTACGAATGTAGTAAGGATTATGACGGGCATGGATACCAGATGCAGCATCAACTAACTGTGAGACTGTCCCAGACGGTTTAACGCACGTTACAGCGACAGATTGTTCAATACCTATTTTCTTTGCAAACTCTACATTGGTTTTGATTGCTTCATTTCTTAACTCTTGTAATAGTACTGGTAATGTATGTTGAGGAGATTTACCATTAGTTAGTTCTGAATCCATAATACCAGTAAGAGAAACACCAAGAAGTCTTTCTTCTTCACAATTCTTTTTCCATGCTTTGCTAATGTATTTAAAATTAACAAGTGTGGATTGGAATGTTCCTAGAATCGCTGCAAGCCGTACTTTCTTTAAGAGAGAAGTTTTTGTATCAGCTGCACGAACTACAACTTCTGATAAGTTACAGAACTCACGATTACGCAAAATAATTTCAGAACAAGGATTCGTACCAAAATCATAATCTGTAGTATTACGTCTACCATTTTGTTCTGCTATTTTAATTGCACTTTCACGATTGAAAATACCACGTTCACCAGACTTGGATTCATAGAGTGCTTTCCACTCATCCATGAATACACCGATATCTGGCTTCTCTGTGTAACATGCAGAATTGTTTGCAAGAGCACGTTGAGGTTCAGTAGTCCACCATTGACCAGACTTTGCAGCCCTCATACGATCATCAGAGACATTTGAAAGAGATATTAAAGCAGACCTACGAACACCACCAACAACAACAATCTCTGCAATCTTGCAAACAATATCATGACATTCTATAGAGGATAATTTACGTCCAGTTGCATTTTTGAATATATTAACTGAAAAATTAAACAGAGCTTCTAAGGGTTCTGGGCCGGATGCACGACCACCAAAAGTTTTTAATGGAGTTCCAGCTGGACGAACTTTTGATGTATCCCAACATGGAATAAGACCAACATACAACATACCAAGCAATTCCTTGTAAGCTTTTGCCCAACCAAGTTTACTATCGGCAACAACAATAACTGTTTCTGAAGGATGAAACTCTTCAGCAATAGTTGGAAGTTGAGAAATAAATTGACGTTCTACACTAAACCCTACACCAGTGCCATTCATTAAGACATAAAGAATTTCATCAAAAGCACTTGGTTTGTCAACTGCTACATAAGAACAATTATACCCTGCGATATTCTCACGTTTAAGTGCTTCCCCAGCAGTCATCATACAACGCATGGATGGCATAATTTTCAAGGAAAGAACGGCTTCTTCTAATTCATCTCTGAGTGTTTTAGTAAGTTTATATCCATGTAACTCATTCAAATGTTCTGTAAAGAAATCAAAATAACGAGCAACTGTTTCATCCCACATTTCTCTTCGTTCTTTGTCCGGCAACCAACGAGAATAACGAGATAGGTGAATAAATTCTTGATAAGTTGTGGGAAGATAGTTGTTAGAGTTAGCCATATATGTTTCCTTCATTTATTTTTTTCCATTCTGCAAATCTTAGTTGTGCAGCTACACCAGAAAATGTATTATCATTTATAATCTCTTGTATCTGTTCTTTCCCATACCCTGCCATAATCATATCATTAATATCTTTGTGCTTCATACTGTCTGGCCAAATTACAATATTTTTATAGAACCTAATGCAAGAATCCATCTGTTTGCAAATTTCTCTATTTCTTGGTTCATTGTCAAAAATTATTATTATATCATTACTCAACTTAGCTAAATCTGATCCACCTACTGCAATACAATTATCCAAGAATAAACTATCAAGCGGACCCTCTACTGCATATGTTTGTTTACTATCATCAGCCCTATCCAAACCAAAAATTTTAGTTGAATCATCGTCAAGTCTAATGGTAATATACTTGGGTTGCTCTTTTCCAAAAGCTCTCCCTTGATATGCAAATATTTCTCCTTCTTCATTCCTAAATGGTATCAATAGTCTTGGGTGATCTCCATCCAAGGAAGGAAACTTATTTGGTATTAGTGTGTTCGTGAATTTATAAAATGACTCACATAGATATAAATCGGAGAATGATTCCGATGGAATAAGTCTTTTTTGTATAAATTTTCGTGCCGGGTGATCTGTGGATAAGTCTGAAATTGACTTGAGATTTTTAAGGACACCCTTTTTACGAAAGATAGGAACATCAAATTTAAACTCCGGCTCTGGGTTATTAGTTTTAACTCCACTTCGATATCGTTCCATTATATAGTCTTTATGAACTTTAGAGTCTACATACTCAATCAATTTTCCTAATGTAGTCCCTGTTCCACAATTATGACATTTATAGAACAAATCATTCTTTTTACGATAAACGAATCCTCTTGCCTTAGAACGAGACTTCTGAGAATCTCCACAATAAGGACAACGAAAATTCCATAAAAAATTCCCCTTCTTCTTAAATTTGAGAAGTTGGGGACCGATAATGTTTAGATATTTTGAATCAATATAAGACATAATATTGATATATCATACATGATAAAAGGTATAATGTCAAGGATTAAAATTAATAAATTTATGTAACATAAACCCTACAACAATTGCACCACCAAGAAGAACGTGCCTCCATTTTTCCAATACACCTACTCTGGAAACTAAATCATCTCTTATTTTTTGAATTTCTTTATTTTGCGCAGCATGCTGTTGTGCTGCAGCTGACATAATTTCTTTAGTATTAGTGGTAATACGAGAATGTAATTCATCTATCTGACGAGATAATTCTGATCTGCGAACTTCAATTTGTTCCTCTGCTTGAAAAATTGTTCCCTCTTGTCTAGTAAGTTTTTCTTCATGCACAGCAAGCATACGATGAATAGAATTGGAAACGTCGGTCAACTTCTCAATTGCAACATCTAAACGATCATGAATCTTTTTCTGATCGTGAAGTTCTTTTTTGAGAAGTTTGACCTCCGTTTCCAACTCTGACATAACTATTTTTCCTTAGTCCACATCGTCCAGGCGCCCCAAACTATTGCAGCAACAGCTACCCATTTTGCAAATGGCCCAAGAAATAAGAACACCAGACCGACAGCTACAAGAGCAACTCCGTCCCAAGATGTTCTTTCGGCTAATCTGTTTTTTATCCAGTTACCCATATTTACTTTCTCCTTTTACTCGCGGCTTCGGCCAAATAGCCAAACCACAATACCTACAGTGATCAAACCAACGAGGCCTGCAGCACCTAAACCAGCAACAATTTCAGTGATATTACCTACAATATCTCCGTTCTCGCCACCGATAAAAGGAATACTATTTCCAAACAATACTTGCCACACGATTCCTAGTGTTACAAGTGTAAGACTAATGGCTGTGATTCCCTTAAACCAATCACTAACCGTACCTGTCCAATCTCCCATGTTAATTCTCCTTTCCTAGTTTATACGTTAAAAAGAAACTCTAGTTTTCACACCAATAGATTTACCATTTTCTGTAAAATCATCATTAAGGTTATACTTCCCATAAGGTTCAATACTAAAGGTTTTATTAATTTCCCAA
>Ga0209501_10006687_pt1 | contig 10298 bp, 10 predicted proteins | sample ArcticOcean_MG_C_4_FD_187434 | JGI IMG/M metagenome (GOLD analysis project Ga0209501, IMG submission 187434) | Marine microbial communities from western Arctic Ocean - ArcticOcean_MG_CB4_134 (SPAdes) (version 2) | ecosystem: Environmental > Aquatic > Marine > Oceanic | place: Arctic Ocean...
GAAGTAAGCCGCAAACCCACCGTCTTCTTTCTTGCCGCCCATCAGCGGCAGCACTAGGTGATCTAGCACATGGGTCTTACCAGACCCGGGGCTACCCGTCACCCAGACATGCGGACGCCATCCCAGTGCGCCAGCGATCGGGGCGAGCACAGTCCAGCCGGCCATGAGGTCACCGCTCGCCGGTTCGATCCACAACAAGTCGCGGAACAGTGCGGCAACCTCGTTCGCGTCCTTCAACTTCATCGCCACCTTGGCGGGCTTCTGGATGCCAGCACGGCGTTCGTAGATGTGGTCGCCAGCTCCACGGTACTCATCTGGTTTCACATACTCCGTAGCGTTCGGCGGCAACAGGTCGCGGCCCAGGTGAACAACCACGCCTTCCGGGTCAGACCAGCAGCCACGCCCGCGCAACCGTTCGGGGCGGTACACGCCCTCGGCCTCACATGCACGGAACAGCGCGTCGGGCACGGTCGTGTCCCACTGGACTTTCACCCCGCCCTTATCCGTAGGCACTCCAAAGTAATTCTCCCACCAAGTCACAGGCGCCATTGAGATGTATGTGATTTTCTTATGAGCGTTGATCGAGAACCCACTGATCTGCCCCTTTCGGGTCGGCAGATAGTAGTAGGTGTCGGCGTCGAACCCGATCGGCCGGAACGGAGAAGCGTCCAGCCATGTCACTGGCTCAAAAGCCTCGTCGCCGGTCGGCAGGTCTTCCTCTACCGCCGCCAGCTTGGCGATCAGTACAGCCTTGTTCGCCAGTTTCGGGTTGAGCCACTTCAGGGTCTGGCCCTTCCCGTCCCGGCAGTAGAGATCGTTGTAGTCTGTCTGCTTCGTCTCGGAGTCGCTGAGATCCCTGAAGTCTGGGATCGCCACTTCGACGCCCAGCGCCGCCGCAGCATTGCGCGCGGCTTCCACACCCGGATTCCACGGCTCACCGTTCGGGCGCTTTGTCCAGCGATCGTTGTCAGCGGCAATTATGATGCGGGCTTCTGGATACCGATCCTTCATGGCGCGGGTCACGCATTCAATGTTGTGGGTTGCGAAGCAGACCACGGCAGGGTCGCCCGTGACATGGTTGATTGTCCAACCAGTAGCCCAGCCCTCGCAGACGTAAAGGGTAGGGTTCTCGCCGTCCTCGTGACGCTTGCTAAAGCCTTCCGCGCCGAGCACCGTGCGGACACAAGTTGTGCGCCCGCCTTCAGCGTTGAGCTTGCGACCGCTAGCGTCGATCTCTTGAAGAGAAAGCAGCAGCGGCTTGTCCGTTAGCGCATCGCGCATTGGGATCAACAGCTTGGTGCCTTCCTGGCCGATCCCCGTCGCGTCGGCAATCATCTTCCGCTTCAGATACGGATGCTCGAGACTGGCGCGCTTTGCATCATCGAACCGCTTCGAGAGCTCCCGCCCGACGCGGCCCCATTCCTGTTCGCGCTCCTTCTGCTTTGCTGCTTCCTTCAGGGCGTCCTGCTTCGCCCGCTTGTCTCTGTCATTCTCCCAGTCCGGTGGCGGGCCAGCATCGTGTTCGGTGTCCACGCCGCAATGCTGGGCGACGGTCGCTACCGCGTCGGGGAACGACGAGCCCATCAACGTGACGAGCTTGATCGCATCGCCACCGCGTCCGCAGTTGAAGCAGTACCAGAACCGATCCTTTGGGACAACGCTGAACTTCTTGCCAGCACAGAAAGGGCACTTGCCGTAGTAATCCTTGCCGGTTTTTTTAAGCTTTGTGTACTGCCCGATAAATTCGACCGGATTGACGGAATCCTTGACCTGCTGGATGACGTATTCGGGGATCATACCGGCACCTCACAAGCCACCCACACCACCGACTGCCGGCCCGAAGGCGTTAGGCGGGTGCGCCCAGAGTCCCGAATCAAGCAAAGCTCCACGAGCCGCACACGCCGAGGCCGTTCGGTTGAGCCGATCATGCTCAAGTCGGCTTGCATCTCAAGGTCGGTGGCTCCCCGGTCACCACAGTCGCGCAAATGTTCATACACGCGCCTACGCAGTGTCTCCTCACTCCCAGCGATTTCGCGCGCTGCCTCTAGCGATGTGAATGAGTGCTTCTGAAACGGCGGGAACACAAATTCCACTTGCTCAGTCATACCCCTAGCTCCTGCAACATCGCACGGGCTTGCCGAATGCCTTCTTGGCGGCCGATCGCACGGCCATTGACCCTAGAAGCGTGTCGAAACGACCAGCGGACGCCAGCCCAGGACGGCGAGTATTCACGCGCCACCCCCAGCAAGACCAGTTCCTCCAGCGTTCGGCAATCAGACTCCTCTCGCTTCTTCTCCTTCTGGCGCATCGCCTTGTGCTGCTCCGAGTCGAACTCAACCAGCTTGTCGTCGGTCTCCTCAAGCACACGCTCCTCGGGCACATGCTCGTGGCCGCAGCCAGGGCATCGCAGCAGTGTGGCGCGGTAGATCGCGAAGCAGTCTGGGCAGTGGCGCAGACCAATCGCTTGGCCCTGAGAGGGCTTCTTGTCGCGACCAGCGAGACTCCATTCGCGATCGTCGTCGGGTAGGCCGTGGACCCACGAGTTGCCAACGTGATCCAATATAATTGCTGAATCCTTGCCTTCCTCTATGCGGAGCGCTCGACCGATCTGCTGGAGGTGCAGGATCAGACTTTTCGTGGGGCGTAGAAGCTGTACAGCCCGGAGCCCAGGTGCGTCAAGCCCCTCTCCGAAGAGGTCAACGCTGACAACGACCTTCGGGTGCCCGTTCTTGAATCCGGCGACCAGCCGCTCCCGTTCGGCGGCTGGCGTGTCGCCCGCCACATAGGCGGCATCGATGCCAGCGGCGAGGTAGTTCTCGGTGACAAAGCGGGCGTGAGCCCGGGTCACGCAATAAACCAGACAGGTGTGTGGATGGACGTACCGCATGTAGTGCGCGACGGCCTTGCCGGTCACCTCCTGGGCGCGCGCAGCGGCCTCGCTCTTGACGTAATCGCCACCGCGCGAGTGGATGCCGCTCATGTCGAGCGGACGGTCGGGCGCGATGATGCGGTACGGACTCAGGTAGCCGAGCCCCGTCAATTCCTTGACGGTCGGCCCGTGCACCATCGCGTTGAACAAATCGCCTAACCCAGTGCCGTCCGTCCGCTCCGGGGTCGCGGTCAAACCAACGGTCCACGACTTGGGGCAGTGCTCAATGGTCCTGCGGTACGAGGCTGCGGTGGCGTGGTGGGCCTCATCTATCGCGAGTAGATCGGGCGGCGGCAATCGGTCGAGTCGACGAGCTAGCGTCTGGATCGACGCAACTTGCACCGGGGCCTTTGACCCAGTCCGGCCAGCGGCAATCATGCCGTGCTCGACCCCGCTCTCCCATAGATCGTCGGACAGTTGCTTGAGCAGTTCCCGGCGATGGCAGACCAGCCAGCAGGTCATGCCGCGCTCGACCGATGCGGTGCGCAGCATGTGGGCAATCATCACCGACTTGCCGGAGCCAGTCGGGCTCTGGAGCAGCACCTTGCGATGCTTTTTCAGGGCAGCACTGGCGTCCCTAACCGTTGTGGCTTGGTACTCGCGGAGCACCGGAACCTTCGATACGAATGACATCACACCTCCTAACAGGTGAATAAAAAAAGAGGCGGGGGGAAGTTAGGTTCACTTCCCCTTGCGGGTGTTTTATCCGTTCCGTCGAACGGCCCCGCCTCTTGCCCTGGGGGGAGGGCTAGTCTCGTCTATTTCCAGAAATAATCAAGCCCGCCTCTTCGACGTTGTGCGCCGTGCCAGCGAGCCCACCACGATCCAGCACCATGTCCCGCCACTTCCGCTGATCCGGACGCGGACGCTGTCCCGGCTGCTTCACCTCGATCGACAGGAACAGCCCGCCAGGGCCGATGCCGATCAGATCGGCGCTGCCTTCCTTGAGCCCGACGTTCATAAACCTTGAATGCGCGAGCGTGATCGTGCCGCCAATCTTGCCTTTGACGAGTTTGCCGATGTACACGCCGCTCACGACGTTGCGCCACAAGCGCGTGGCGACACCGAACTCGGCCTGGATGTTCGTCAGGATGATGTCTTCGGGGCGCGTCACAGTTCTAGCGCAGACTTCGCCGTCTCGTCGCCCAGGTCCAGACCCTCTTGCTCCAGAATCTCCACCTCCACGCCTTCCGTCTCTTCGTCGCCGTCATCGGCTTCTTCGTAATAACGGCCATCGGCCTCGAGTTCGCCTATCACGGCCGCCGTCGCACTCTCGGCCTCATCGTGGAAGTATTCGCCTTGGATCTCCTCTGACTCCAGCTCGTCCTGCTCCGACAGTACGTCCTGCACACCGGCAGCGAGTTGTTTCATTTCGCCACGGGCGATCTGTTGGAGGTCGGCACCGCGCCCAATCATAGCCGCCGTCTCTTGCGGATTCATCGCAATGAACAGATGGACCTTTAGGCTCTTGCCAGTTTTCTCGTTGCCCTGGTCGTCCCTGAAGTGATCCGCCGTCATCACGCAACGCAGTTCTACCGGCGCATACTTGCATGTCCCGAACCGCTCGAAAATCTCTTCAAGCTGCGTCTGGATCTGGCCGGTCGATGACCACGATGTCGTGCGGAAGAAGTGGTAGCCGAGCGCGACGTTTGCCGCGTCCAGTTGGATGTGGAACCGGGAGTACGGCTTGCACTCACAGCCACGCTCGCCGTCCTCGGCCTTGAACTCGCACGGTTGGGCCGGCTTCGGCTTCTTGCCGCCCAGGTCGATGAACTGCTCGCCGTCGCAGGTTCGGACCTTGCCGTCTCTGCCGCGCCCTTTGTACTGGCACATTTCGGAATGGAAATTCTCCTCCGGTGTGTGGAACATTAGGGTGCCGCGCAGCGCAGTCGGCTTCTTGCCGATGATGTCGTGGATCGCATCGTCGCGTTCGAAGTTGCCGTTATCCTCGTTGCGCACGTTGGTCGTGATCCAGAAGTGGTCGGCCTTCACGGGTGGGCGCCATGTCCGGTCGCCGCCCCGCGTTTTCCGCTCCTTGCCGAGCCCGCCGATCTTGATGCGTCCGAGTTGGGTCGGGCGCTTCTTCAGAAGTTTGCGTGAAATCATAGCTGCCAATCCTCCAGCGTGAGATGAACGGGCTCTTGGTCGTATCCTGGCCAGTCGCCTGACTGCTGACACGCCGCAAACTCCGTGAGGTGCTTATCGATGCCCTGCCCAATGACTGCGATCTGGGCTTCGTCTAGGATGAACAGGTTGCAGTCGTGCGCGGGCTCCGACTCCGACGCGATGATGATTGATGCGGTCGCGTCGTGGCCTAGCGCCTTCATGCCCCTCCGGTAAAACGCGGAGCGGTGCATCCAGCCCATGCTCCATGTCTGGCGCTTGAACGCCCGCACCTCCGCGCTCGCCGTGTACTTTAGGTCAACGTGGTGGGTGGCCCGCTCAATCTCGCGGTCGAGTCGGATCTTGCAGCGGACGCCGCTAGCCTCATCGACCCAGATGCCGGTCACCTCAGACGCGCCCACGCCCTTGAAGTACTGCATAATGTGCTGGTGCTGGTGCAGGTTGTTGCGAGCGATCACCATCGCGTCACGATCGTCTTGCTCCACGATCTCCGGACCACCTGCCTCTTCGACAAAGTCGGGCCTCGGATGGTGGCCGCGCACTCCGCAGAATGCCTTGTCGCGGTAGATGCGACTTCCGGGGTTCGTGCAGCGATCGCCGTTTTTCTTGTGGGCACTGCACTGGCCGGCAATCACATACAACCTATCAAACTCTTCAGGCTCCAAGACGGCGATATGGAACGCAGTACCGTTCGTCATCGCCTTCGACGGGGCGCGCTCCCTGTTCTGCCGGAAGCGATAGTAGTGGGCACTGCGCTTGAACTCTTGGAGGCCACTTGAGCCGAGCCCCTCATCAGCGAGATACGTCTCCATCGGTATGTCGTAGTGCCAGCCGGGGTCTAGCTTGAAGAGATCACTCATTGGGTCGCCCCATCTTCTTCCGGCCACTGGATCGGCTCGCCTATGAACTCTTCGATCGATGCCCTAGTAACCTTGCCCGGAAAGCCACGGAGCTTGCCCTGCTCGACGTGGCGCCTCACGGTGGAGCGCGACACCCCTAATATGGTTGCCGCTTGTTCTGTGGTAACAACGTGTGACTTAAATGTCATTGACTGCTTGACCCCGTTTTGTGGGTGGACAAGCAATTTGCGGCTAAATGACCGTTACGTCAATCGTTGGACGCGCTTACTAGCACATAGGTAGCTATGGCGCCTATGACGAGGCCGGTGGTCCCACCAGGGATTGCGTCTTTGAGCTTCTGCGCAAGCGGCGGGTTTCGGTGCCAGTCCAGTTCGATGCGTTGTCCTGCCACGATCTTTTGTAGGTCGCGCTTGTCCATGCGCAACAGCCCCACCTCGACGTTCAGGCCCGCCAGGAGCTGTTGGGCACCACTATAAAGATCAGTGAACTCCACCAACGCATCTTCCGCGTTGTCGGCCCGCTCCGCCTGGAATGCGATCGTGGAATCCTTGTCGGCCAGGATCGTGTCCATCGCAGCCGCCTGGGTCGAGTCCAGAGAGGGTCGTAGCGCCAGCGCACGGGAAGTTGCGCGCGAGTCTGCGGTTTGCGCCCTCACGACCAGCGCCTCCCGCTCTTGTCGCCATGCCACGGTGTCCGCTGCGACAGCAGAGTCTCTTTGGGCCAATAGCGTCGAGTCACGCACGTTTTGACTGCGATAAGCGGTCTCGGCAGAATCCCGGCTTGCCAGTGAATCCTCGAGCGCCACAATCGATTCTCGTGCGTCCTCGACACGGTTCTTGGCGAGCAGTCCGGAAGCCATGATAACGACCACGACAGCCAGCACCACAACAATCACCGCATCCCACTTGCTGAGCTGTCTCATCGTCGCGCTTCGCGCTCGACGATCTCTACAGTGACCTTCTCGTTGTTATCGTATGCAGCAATACACCGCTTGTAGAGAGCAACGTAAGCGGGCTCAGAGGACGCGCCGGAAAACTCGCCATTCGGTAAAGCGATCGGCACAACGTTAGGTAGTAGGCAGCCTTCAGTGTGCTTCTCTTTGTTGCCGATGTGGAAGTACACATATTCGAAGTCGGGCACATTCTGGAGGTGGAGCACGCCGCGGTGGATGCCCGGGAACCTATCGTAGTATTTGTCGAACTTGGCGGAGTGCTCGCGCAGCTTCACCTCATAATGCCCAGCCGGAATCGCAGTCTCGCCTTTTACTTTCTTGAGTCGACCTTCGTCTTCTACGATAAAGCACGACCACGGATCGTCGCCAGAAAGCGTGAGCTTTCCAAGCGTGGAGTCGAGCCCGTATCCGAACCTTTCGATGTGGATCGTCAGCATTAGCCTTCGTCCTCCAGTCCTGTTTCTGACATTTTCGTGTCCCGGGCCATGCGCCCTCCGATCAGTGCAAACCCCGCTGGCACAACGACAACCCACGAGCCCGTGTCCTTCCACCAGTCGAGCACAAACGAGCCTATGTAGGCAACCATAACGATAGAGTAGGTGCGCGACAAAAGCCACCCACCCGCGCCGAGACTCATTTGAGTTTAGCTAGGCTTTGGGAGATCGTTTCGAGATGCCGTCCCTGGCTTTCTTGCGATTTCAGGATCTCCACAAGCAGTTCCTTTGATTCCCTGGCGTGCTTTGCCGTCAACAAGAACCGCTCCATGCCGTCATCATCACGATGCCCCAGCAAGTCTGTCAGCTTCTTCGTTTCCCGCGCCACCTGGGCGAGCATTTGGCGGTCGCTGTTGCTGATGCTACTGCTGCCGTTGTTCACGGGTTTGCCTGGCATCTTGCCGTACATATTAGCTATGTAAACGACGAGGAACACGCCAGCAATGAGGCCCATGACCCAGTCCGGAGCGCCCTCAGTCACAGAATCGGGGAGCACGCCTTGTGCCACAATCGGCAAGATAATCGGCAAGGGAATGTCAAGCAGGCGAAGCGGCATGGGACGTGATTCCCAGGAAAAAGAAATAAATAAGAATCATCGTCGGCGGGTTGGTCGAGTCCTTCGGCTCCTGCCACGTGATCGTTGCTTATCCAATGCGCTATCAGCCCAACTGTCCATAATCGAGTCGTGTGTCTCGAGGGACGAGTACAGTTCAGGCCCCAAGAACTCGTGCAGGCCATCCTTATGCTCGTCAGGAACTCTCGGCAACAGCCGGCGAGATAGGATTGACATTGCAACGTTGCTTTTATCCTTGCCCTCAACCTCGAGTGCCTTGTTTACGAACCCTTCGGCGCTTGCAATCGTGTTTCCGGTTGGGTTCTCGCGCCCCCACAGTTTGTAGGCGCGGTTCATGTTGCTCCGGAACTTACGGTCGTCGGCTTGGGCCTGGGCCTGGTTGCTGCCAAACGAGACAACGTCGTTATCCCGCATATATTTCCAGTAACGGGTGATTGCGAGGTCGCGCACCGGGTCCGTATCGCTTAAGCCCATCGACGCTGCTATGTCTCTCATCGATCGCGGCCCCGGATTCATCCTGTCGAAGAACGCCCCCGTGCGTTCCAGGGCGTTCATGTACTGATAGCGGCCGGAGGCGAAAGCGAAAGCAACGGCCTCCGCCATGACCGACAGTGGCGCGGACAGCATCCAGAGGTTCTCTATTTTGCGGTCGCCTTCCATGCGAACCATCATGTTGTAGATCGGACCAAGCGTCGAGGTCGCCAACCCTTCAAGCATGAACTCGTCGGGCTCGTCCTCGAAATCCTTTAGCGCCGCGGCCAGCCCCAGCCCGCCACCGGCTAGCAACGAAAGCATGAACACTGTCAGTACTCCAGACGAGCTCTTGCCACCCATGAATTGAGCATAGGTCTTCATGGTTGCGGCCAGACGGGCTACATCCTTTGTGCCCCGATCGCCGGCCTTGAATCGCACCAACTCTTTCCCGACGCCAACGTGCAGCTTATCGAGATTGCGCAAGCTCATCATGGTGTAGCGGTGGAACGCAATCCACCGATTGAACGCCGCGCTATTCGCCGCTTGGCTCTCTTCGGCCGGCAGGCTCAGCTTAGTTGTGTTCGATCGCGATGCGAACCGGCGAGCGATCTCGACGTACATCTCGTCCGAAGCAGACTTGGCCCTGAACTCAGCAACTTCATCCCCAGTGAACCCAAGGATATGCTCTACCACGAATAGATCGGACTCGAACTGGATCCCGGAAGAGCCGCCGTCCTTCGCCGGCGCTCGCATGTCCTCGGACAGCACGATGCCCATTGCCGCAGCTTGCATCTCCTGAAACTTCCAAGCCTGGATAGTTGGAAATGCCCGTAGGGCGTACTCACGGAAGATGCGCGGCACCGACGTGTAAAGCGGGCGCTGGCGATCGATGGTAGCGTGCGCGACCCAGGTCTGAGCTAGCCCAGCGCGCGCGTACTGCTTCTGAAGAGCATTCCACCCTTCCTCTGATGCAGCGAGCTTTTTCGTCATTTTCATCAGCCGCACAGGACCGCCGCCGAACGCCTGGATGTTGCCGAGCACCTCGAACGTATTCACTACAGACGCGCGGGTCAGCATCATTGTACGCGGCATCAGCATGAGGTGAGCCCACCCCTGGGTGACATCGTGGGCCGGTGAGTCCGGCGCGTCCTGTGGCGACGTTTCGCCCATGCCGCTCAATGCCCGGAACAAGCGGTGGGTGTCGTCGGGGTTGATGCCGGCTTGGAGCGCGCGATCACTGGCTTCGGACATGCGCCTGTCGTCCAGCCCCTGCCCGAACTCTGCAATAAACGCAGAGCGATGGGCGGACGAAGCCGTAACTGAACCCGCGTAACCGGATGGGTGTGTCCAGAGCAGCGGCACAGACTTGCCGGTGTCCACACCCCCGTCTTTGCCCACCAGCTTCATGTCTGTCGGGAAGTTCTTGAACACTCGTGGGATCTCAGCGTGCATCCTTTTTGTTGCGTTCTCGCGCGACTTCTCCATGATGCGACCAACTGTGGCCAGATCCATATTGTTCTCGTGAGCGAGTATCTCTACGAGCTGGTCCCACTCGGGGTTGCGCCGCAAATCAGTGCTCGGGTTCATCCAGATTTTCTGCAACTGCGGGGTCATCATGCGCTGGAACACCTTGCCGCCCTCGGCTGGCGTGAAGAGCCGGAACACCGTGTCCTCTTTTGCTTTGCCAGTGAGCACGTCCTCCAGCATAAGTAGCAACTGAGGGTCGTCTTGCACTTCCTTCTTCAACTGACGTAGGCCAATGCTCTGGAAGTGTGCGCCGGTCACGCTGTTCAGCTCGCGTATGGCCTCGACTACCTGCCTAACGCGTTTCGGCATTTGCTCGAGTGGGATGTCGCCTTCTACGGCAGCTTGGATGCTACGGTAAACAGCG
>Ga0209501_10006696_pt1 | contig 10286 bp, 8 predicted proteins | sample ArcticOcean_MG_C_4_FD_187434 | JGI IMG/M metagenome (GOLD analysis project Ga0209501, IMG submission 187434) | Marine microbial communities from western Arctic Ocean - ArcticOcean_MG_CB4_134 (SPAdes) (version 2) | ecosystem: Environmental > Aquatic > Marine > Oceanic | place: Arctic Ocean...
GGACACGCCTTTGCCGGCAAGCATCAAGTCGCGCCGCCGAAATATATGTTTGGCTTTCGCGATCGAATGGACGAACGATATGACTTGATTCGCACGGTGACCGACGGCCGGTATCACTATCTGCGAAACTATAATCCGCACTTTATCTACGGCCAGCATGTCCGCTACAACTTCCAAACGCCGTCGACGGCGGCGTGGAAACGGGACTATGACGCTGGCAAGTTGAACGAAGCGCAGTCGCACTTCTGGAAGCTCAAACCGGCCGAGGAGCTGTACGATCTGCAGGCCGACCCCGACGAGGTAAATAATCTGGCCAGCTCACCAAAGCATCAGGCGAAGCTCAAGGAGTTGCGCAAAGCTCAACAGGACTGGTGCCGGAGCATTCGCGATGTTGGCTTTCTTCCCGAGGGAGAAATTCACAGTCGCTCCAAAGGCTCGACGCCGTACGAGATGGGTCACGACGACAGCAAGTATCCGTATGATCGGATCTTTGCGGCGGCCGATCTGGCGACGATGCGGGGCGAGAAGGATCTGCCGGCGATGAAGAAGTTGCTGACCGACGCTGACAGCGCCGTGCGATACTGGGGCACGGTGGGAATTCTCAATCGCGGGGCCAAGGCGGTGGGCGCGTCGAAGACCGAACTGACTGCGGCCTTGAAGGACAAGTCGTACTACGTGCGAACCGTGGCGGCGATCGCCTTCGGCAGACATGGCACCGAGGCGGAGCAAAAGCAGGCGGTCGCCGCGCTCGTCGAAATCGCTCCCTGGAAGGGCGAGACCGATGTTTTCGAGTCGATGGCCGCGCTGAACGCACTAGACAGAATGGACGAGAAAGCGGCCTTTGCAATCGATGCGATCCGGGCGTTTCCCACTCGCGGCGGTGCCTCGCCCCACGGCCGCTTCAACGGCTACGTCGGCCGGCTGAAGCAAAAGACGCTGGCAGATTTGTCGTCGAAGCTGCGAAAGAAGTAGCAACGCGGAACGGATCCGGCGCGTCGATGTGTGGCGTCAGAACCATTAATCGTGGAAATATTCGGCGATATAGTTTCTGCCGCCGAGGCATTCAAAAATACCGTACCCGATTAACCCGATGGGAAGAAACAACATACCGTCTTGCCAGGCAAATATAGCCACGCAGACTCCCAGCGCGATGATCGGAAGGCCAATGACGAGTCCGCTGATGCGCTCGGCTTGCCCCGCTTTCTTTTGGTTGACCTTGGCTTGTTTCATCGCCTCGCGGATGATCTCGGTGGAATCCTCCGGAGAAAATCCCGCCGCCGCCAATGAGCGGGTGATCTCAGAGAGACGATAGCCCGCGGCGAGATCTTCGGCGGCACACTCGATCGCGGATTCTCGGTCGTACATGAGATGCCTCTCGATTAGGAAACCGGCCCGGGCGACGTGAGTCTATCGCTTCATCGACCACCGCGAAAGCGTCTGATCGTCTTTGATCAGCACGCCGCTCTCCAGCAAAACCGGCGGGGCCCAGGTGGGCGCCGTCGAAACGCGATACGAAGCGACTTTCTTGAACCCCTCACCACTGGCCGCGATCACCTGCAACTGACCATCGTTGATCAACGCAACCACGTGGCCAGGGATCGAAAGAAACGCGACGTTCCGGCCGGTTCTGCCGGGCCCTTGCCAGAGGACGTCGCCGGTCTTCGGGTCCAAACAGAAGAGTCGGCCTTTTCCATAATGCGAAAACCCATAGAGCAGATCGCCGTTGACGACGGCCGAACTCATGTCGAGGGCTACTTTTTTTTGATGCCAGAGCGGTTTGACGGTCCACTTGCCGCCGCTACGTTTCGGCTCGAAGCTGTGTATGCCCCGATTCTCGCCGCCCAACAAGATGTGACCCTTAAAAAACGTCGGCGTCGGCATGTTTTGGTCGTGACCGACGTGCGGGAAAGGATACCGCCAAAGCTCTTTGCCGGTCTTGGCATCGACGCCAACCAGCGCATTATGGTTCCACTCGACGACCTGCCGGACGCCGTGGATCTCGACCAACAGCGGTGAAGAGTACGATGGTCCGTCTTTTGCCAGACTCCAGACTTGCTTTCCGGTCGCCACGTCCAGGGCCATCAGCGCGCCGTCCTTGTCGGTGCCAAAATGCACGATGACCTGTTTGCCGTCGACGATCGGCGAGGTCGACGCGCCCCAGAAGGGATGTCGTTTCTTGAATTTCGAGCCGTAATCGCTTCGCCACAGCAGTTTGCCGGACGAGGCGGCCCAGGCGGAAAGATCTCCCCGAATGCTCATCGTAAACAGCCGGCCATCGGCCAACACAGGCGACGACTTGGGGCCTTTGCCGTGGCGTTCTCCGCCTCCGCCGATCTTGAACGGCACGTTGTATTTTTGTTGCCAAAGGACCTTGCCAGAGCCGAGTTCAACGCACAAGACCACCTCGTCTTCGCCCTGACGCGACTGTTGAAAAACGCGGCCGCTGGCAACCAACGGTGAACTGTAACCGGTGCCGACTTTGATCTGCCACTTCTGCTGCAACGTTTCCGGCCACTTGGCCGGCGGCGTGAAGTTACTGACCCAACCGTCACGCTTTGGTCCCAGCCAGCCCGGCCAATGAACCTCGGCGGCCGACACAGATTGACACACAGCGGCGGAAAGAACGATCGTTGCGATCATGAATCGAGACATGTGGTTGCGGTTCCTCTTGGGCGATCTTCCTCACGCGAAATAAAAAGTCCACATTCTGGCCCTACTTCTTCGTCACGCGACCCGGTGGCCGACCTTCCGCGCGCATCTCCTTCTTGAATTGCTCCAGCGTGCTGGAAAGCTTCTTGACGATCTCGGGGTGCTTGGCCGCGACGTTTTTCTTTTCGCCAATGTCTTTGGCGAGATTGAACAACTGCCGGTTGATCAACTTCCACTCGCCCATGCGAACCGCTTTCGATTGATAGAAATACGCCTCGTGGGGACTCTTGGCGCCCTTCTTGCCTTCGAGCAGCGACAGGATATTGTGGCCGTCGATCTTCTTTTCCGGCAGCTTCGCCCCCGTGATCGCTGCGAGGGTCGGCAGGATATCGATCGTGCCGGCGACTTCTGAACAGACCGATCCGGCGGGAATATGGCCCGGCCACCACATCACGGTCGGCTCGCGCATGCCGCCCTCGTACTGTTGGAACTTGTACCCGCGTAACGGCAGCGCCGAGCCGCCGACGTTGCGGTTCGTGTTGCCTTTGACCTTGGCCGTGGCGTTGGCCCTAAGTTTCCATGGCCCATTGTCCGAGGTGTAAATCACCAGCGTATTCTTGTCGAGTTTCAACTTCTTGAGCGTCTCCATGATCTGGCCGACCGACCAATCCATTTCCTCAATCGTATCGCCATAGAGACCCGCCTCCGATTTGCCCGCAAACTCTGGCGTCGCATAGAGCGGGATATGCGGCATCGTGTGCGGCAGGTAGACGAAGAACGGTTTGTCCTTGTTCGTGGTGATGAACTTGACCGCCTCTTCGGTATAGCGGCGGGTCAGCGTGTTCTGATCGACCGGAAATTCCACGACCTTTGTACCGCGAAATAGCGGTGGCCCGCCGGCGCGGCTGTTCGGTTTGTGCTTGCGGAATTTTTCTTCCGTGTAACCCTTGCGCCAGTTGATGTCGCTGGCCAGATCCATCGTTGGGTCGATGCCCATGTCGTTGGAGTAGGGGATCCCAAAGTAGAGATCGAAGCCATGATTGGTCGGTAGGAATTCTCTCTTGTGACCGAGGTGCCATTTGCCGATGCATGCCGTGGCATACCCCTTGGCTTTGAGCATCTTGGCGATGGTTGTCTCCTCGGGACTGAGCCCAATTTTGTTTCGCGGAAACAGGACGCCAAGTCGCCCGACGCGCTCGGGGTAACAGCCCGTCATCAAAGCAGCCCGACTCGGTGTGCAGACCGACGCGGCCGAATAGAAATCGGTAAACTTCATTCCCTCTTTGGCCATTTGGTCGACATGCGGCGTCTTGATGTTCGGTGATCCAAATACCCCAAGGTCTTGGTAACCCTGATCATCCGCAAAAACCAGAACAATGTTGGTGTGGTCGGCGGCCTGGGCATGGCCGACCAATGAAGCGAGGACGATGATGGCGAACAGATACAAGCGGTTGATCACGGTGGGCTCCTTCGAGGGGGAAATGCTTAAGCGACCGATTATACATCGCCGGTGGTACGGGTGGTCAAGAACGCGCCGATCCGCAAGCCCCTGATGGGGTGTGATTTTGGCCAAGCTCTAAGGTGTTTTTTGATCGGATTGGGAAACCGCAGTGGTTTGCGGACCTGCTGGATTCACCGTAGACTGGTCTGTCGCGACTAATTCGTGGCGATTGCCAACTGGATGAGTTTTCATGAACAGATCAACCGAGAGTTTCGTTGCCATTACGATCTGGAGCCTTATCGCGATTTTCGCGACGGTCGCGGCATGTTCTGCGTCAGACGACAAGCCGCCGCGACCAAACGTTATCTTGTGCATGTCCGATGACCAGGGATGGGGAGACACAGGCTACAACGGCCATCCGTACCTCAAGACGCCGAACCTCGACGCCATGAGCCGTGAAGGAATCACGTTCAAGCGATTCTATTCGGCCGCGGCCATGTGTTCGCCGACTCGGGGAAGCTGCTACACAGGCCGCAATCCGTATCGCTTTGGGGTCACTTTCGCGATGAAAGGGATGCTCGAGCCGGGCGAGATCCCGATCACCACCGTGCTAAAGAAACAGGGCTACACCACCGGACATTTCGGCAAGTGGCACCTGGGTACGCTGTCGAAGAACAAGGGCGACCAAAAACGATGGGGAGCGTTCGGTAAGAACCCCCTGCGTTATTACTGCCCACCGTGGGAGCGCGACGTCGATGTCTGTTTCGTGACCGAGTCAAAAGTCCCCACCTGGGATCCGCTATTGGACCCAGAACCGATACGACGAAAGAAAGGCAACAAGAAGCGCTCGGCACAGCGGCGGCCCTACGGGAACGACTATTTTATCGGCGAAGGAAAAACCGTCACGAAAAATACTCGGGGCGACGACTCGCGCGTCATCATGGATCGCGTCGTCCCGTTTGTCCGAGATGCAGCCAGATCCAAGACGCCGTTCTTGGCGGTGGTTTGGTTTCATACGCCGCACTCGCCGGTGATCGGCGGCCAGAAGTATCGGGCAATGTACAAAGATCGGCCCGAGAACGAACAGCATTACTACGCCTGCATCACCGCCATGGACGAGCAAGTCGGGCGGCTTCGTGCGGAGCTCGATCGTTTGGGCGTTGCCGACAACACGATGCTCTGGTTCTGTAGCGACAACGGACCGGCAAGACAGGGGTCGCCCCGGCAAGTCGGGTCGGCAGGACCGCTCAAGGGATACAAGTTGTCGATTCACGAAGGCGGAATCCGTGTGCCGGGACTGTTGGTGTGGCCGAGCAAAGTCAAAAACCCCGTCACAGTCACAGCGCCGTGCGTGACGTCGGACTATTTTCCCACGATCCTAGCCGCCTTGGACATCAAATTGCCTGACGACCGTGTTTACGATGGGATCGATTTGCTTCCGCTGATCGAGGTCAAAACCAAAACGCGAACCCAACCAATCGGCTATTTGAACCGTGGCGGCAGCGAAGCAGTCTGGATGGAAGAGCGTTACAAGTTAATCGAAACGTCGAGAAGCGTGCGGCTCTACGACATCCCAGCCGATGCCGGCGAGAAAAAGGATCTGGCCGGCAGTCTTCCTAAGGTCAAGAAGCGGATGCAAACAGCGCTCGCCGCGTGGAAAGCCGGCGTTATGAAGGAATTGAAGGCGGTTGCGAATTAGACGAAATACAAGCACGAAGCGCGAGCGAGTGGATTATTTAGTCGTTGATCCTCTCGCTCCCACTTCGCGCTTGTTTTGATGATAAAACAAAGGGTAATACGAGGTGATGCTGTGAAACGTTTCTCTTTGGTCGTGGTGATCATTGCCCTTGGCGTTGGGCAATTAGCGAGCGTCGATGACGCCTATCACGCCAACCGAAAACCACCGACCGACGGGCGAGTCGGCGCCAATAACACGCCGGACAACGCGATCAACCAGGTGCAGTTCTGGCACAACTTTCGGCCCGAGGTGGGCGAGAAAAAACTCGCGGCGGCCACCTGCCCAAATGAAAGCTAGTAAAAGGAACGAAGACGACAATGAATAACCTAAGTCCCGACGAAATCAACACCTATCAAGAGCAGGGCTTTGTTGTGCCCGAGTTCCGCTTATCGCCGCAGCGCCTCTCGCAATTGCGCGAAGCGCTCGATCGGGTCATCGCGGCAAACCCTCAGGCACGCCCCGAACAACTGGTCAGCGTGCATATTGATGACCGAGCCTCCGAAGGTGTCGCCGGCGACAGCATGTTTCTCGAGATTGCCCGTGATGAACAAATCGTCGACATGGTCGAGCAACTGATCGGTCCCGACGTGGTGCTCTGGGGCTGTCAAGTTTTCTGCAAGCCGCCGGGCGACGGGATGGAGGTTCCCTGGCATCAAGATGGACACTACTGGCCGATTCGCCCGCTGGCGACTTGCACGGTTTGGATCGCGATCGACGACAGCGTCATCGAGAACGGCTGTTTGCGCGTGATTCCCGGCTCGCACCAGCCGCCCGTCTTGCAGCCGCATCTGATCGAAGATCGCACTGATATCGTGTTGAATCAACGACTCTCGGGCGAATCATTCGACGAATCGGCGGCGGTTGATGTCGAGCTCGAAGCGGGTCAAATGTCGCTGCACGACGTCTACATGATCCACGGCTCGAACCCGAATCGTTCGCCGCGACGTCGGGCCGGTTTGGCGATCCGCTATATGCCTGGCTCGTCGCTGTTCGACCGCACTAATGAACCGGTCGAGGGGAGCATCGGCTACGCCGTCGATTTTTCAAATCGGCCTCTGTGGCTAGTCAAAGGCCAAGACACCACCGGCCAGAACAATTTCACGATCGGCCACCGTCGTGGCTAAGCCACTCTGGAATGGGCCGGGGCTATCGCCCTATCCAGGCTCAACGCTTTACCGTCAAGCGACGAGAGCGTTGCCGCCGAAATGAACCCGCAATCGGTGTCTCTTGGCGCTACCCCCTGTTCGAGAAGTGGAGGGCATATCAAACGCCCCTAGATGGACCCCCAATTGTGTTCGATAAGGCACCTTCTTCTCGAAATTCCTGTTCGGAAAAGTGCGGGGTGAAAGCACTAGTTTCAAATGTTTTTTCACCGAGTGTTTGGTTTTTTGGGACATCGGTTCGGGGTGCCGTTCGAAGAGTTTCGTTGAACGGCGAAGGTGCAGTCAAGTAGGCCGGCTCAAGGAGCGAAGCGACGCAGCTCCGGCAAGGCGGCTGACCATGCCGGAACTGCGCTGCGCTTGGTCCGGCCTACTTTTATCTCATTGCAACCTATCAACAAGGTGGTTCTTTTGCAAATGAAAAAGTCTTCAGGTGGCAGCGATGATTTTTTCGCCATTGGTTTCCCACTCCCAACCAACCTCATCGGAAAATCGTCGGTGTTGCGATCCTACGCGGGTAGCAGCGATGATTTTTCCGCAGGCGATTTCCCACTCCCAACCAACATCATCGGAAAATCGTCGGTGTTGCCATGGCAACAGGAGGATTGCGGCCAGACAACTTTTCTCCCGCAGCCAACGGCACACTAACCGTCTTGAGCGCACGATTTGTCGCAACGCGATCGGGCACCGCTAGATCTTCCGCGTGACCCTCGCCAACGATATCCACGTTGCAGACGCCACCGATTGACGGCTGCGCTGCGAAAGAACTCACGGCGACCGGACCGAGAGGCGTCCCGAAATACGGTCGTTATTCAACGTGTCTCACGCTCCACGGGTTTATGAGACAATCGCCGATTGGTTATGCCCGCCGCCGTCGTCGTTTCAGCAGGGCGAGAAAGCCGAGTGATAAGAGGGTGAGGGTAGAGGGCTCGGGGACGGCCACGGTCAATGACTCAGAAAGTCCATAAAGGCTGCCATTACCAAAAGGACTCGCAGATGTTCCGTAGGTCCAGCCACCCCCCCTAAAGCAGAATTACTTGACCCAACACGAACATTTATTTGTGCACCAAGGGCCCGAGTAAGATTCGAAGGATCTGATAGGCTGAGGCCGGTCCAGACACTCGTGTTACTAAGCCCACCACTCAAAACCTCAATGCTGGCGTCCGGGGGAGATGTAGCGGGTGTGCCGGTAAAATATACGCCATCGGCAAGTGTGCGGAAAATGCCGCCCGTGGAATCGTACACGTCATGAAGCTGAGGCGAATGGGCCGTAGCCAAAGTGCCGTCCACAACATTCGCGACGGTCGTCCAGGAAATGGGATTCGCAGACGACGGTCCGAAACCTAAGGCATCCGCGTCGCTATTAACAATGTTGTCATAGTAGGCGATTGTAGCAAAGGCGGGGTCTGCATTTCCAAAACTCGCCGCATTCGTTTTGGTGTTTGTCGTAAAAATGATCTGAAACGAATCCCCTGGTCCCAAACCGGCTGGGATCAGATCGTGTCCTGATGGAATCATGGCTGCAGAGGACTCGGAAGAGAGCAGGCAGAGAGAGACTATCACCATGCAGATTCGTTTAATGATTGCCATTGTTTTGTACTCGAAAGGATATAGGCGGTGAATGGTTGTAAAACAAAAAAGGCGTCGGTGCCTTCTCCCACCGGGCAAGGCTATGATTTGCCCAGGGTGGAAGAAGGCACGGACGCCTTCTGGCAACGGAGGAAAATAATAGAAGTGTCTAGAGGACTAGCAACCCTTTCTCTGACAATCGTGGACTAAGGTTCTCAACGCGAAAGCTAACGCAACTCCCGAAAAAGCAACTCAATGCGATCCACCCTAACCACTTCTCACAGAAATAGCAAACGAGAGTCACAAATGATTGCCTGTCCCGAGTGGACGGCCCCCCCCATTGCCTACCGGCCAACCCGTTCGTCGCAGTAAACCTTTGGTTACTCGCCAGCCATTCGCCGTAACCTCTTATGAAGACCAACCTTAGTGAAGTCATTCCCGTAAACTCGTCCCGTTATTCAAAAACCCGAGAAGCGGGTAAATGGGACTGGTTGCGCTTCTGGCCGACCCCCCCGTGACGAAATGCACTATCATGGCCGAACTTGCTTCTGGGGATGAGAGCGAATGTTTAGCGCTGCTGCGGGCAAGGCAGATTTTTTGGCACACGTAGGCGGGTATGGAACTCCGACCTGTTTCCTGTCGAGAGAGAACCAAAACGGACGACAGTCAGTCAAGACAACTCCCATTCCCTTTTCTTGTCCCAACCACCGATCCCACATCATGAACCTCACGCGCACACTCACGTTGTTCACCGCCGCCATCCTGTGGTTGTCCGCAACGACGGGCCGCGCCGAGAATCCGCAGGGCGGGCTCGATGTGCTGTTTGTTGGCAATAGCTATACGGCCGGCAACAATCTGATCGGCATGATCAAACAACTGGCCCGCGCCGGCGGCAACAAACCGATGACCCACGGTGGGGCGATCTTTGGCGGCTGTACGCTCAAGAAACATTGGGAAGAAAAAGGGGCGGCCAAGAAAATTGCTTCCAAGAAATGGGACGTCGTCGTGCTGCAGGAACAGAGCATGATGCCGGTGGTGAATCCTAAGGTGATGCACGCCTATGCCCGGAAGCTGCATGGCGAAGTGAAGGAGGCCGGCGGCCGAACGGTCTTCTATCTCACCTGGGCCCGCCAGCACAAACCGGAAATGCAAGACGGCTTGAACAAGGCGTATCTATCGATTGCCAAGGAACTTGGCGCCGAAGTCGCCCCGGTCGGCATGGCCTGGAAGAAGGCACTGACGGCGGATCCCAAGCGTCGTCTACACGCCAAGGACAAAAGCCATCCCAACCGCACCGGCACGTATCTGACCGCGTGTGTGTTTTATGGGACGATCTACGGCAAGAGCCCCGTCGGATTGCCCGGCAAGATCGGCGGGCTCAGTGACGCGGCGGCACGGCCGCTACAGGAAATCGCGTGGGAGACGGTGCAGGGGTTAAAGAGGGAGTAGGGCGCGGCGCGGGGTGCCACTGCGCGAGCACTGCTCGCGGCTTTACATGGGACGAGTGGCTGGCTTGTCCGCCGCTACGTTGGCGCGGCGACGACCGAGTAGTTGCAACTGATCCATCGCCGTTACCAACCGGCGAACCACCGGGCCGGCAGAGGACGAACCGCCGCCGGCGTGCTCCAGCACCACAACAAACGCCAGGCGTGGTGCCTCGGCCGGTGCGTATCCGGCCAACCATGCGTGTGGCGGTCGGTCGCCGCCGGTTTCGGCCGTGCCAGTCTTT
>Ga0209501_10006702_pt1 | contig 10282 bp, 19 predicted proteins | sample ArcticOcean_MG_C_4_FD_187434 | JGI IMG/M metagenome (GOLD analysis project Ga0209501, IMG submission 187434) | Marine microbial communities from western Arctic Ocean - ArcticOcean_MG_CB4_134 (SPAdes) (version 2) | ecosystem: Environmental > Aquatic > Marine > Oceanic | place: Arctic Ocean...
TCTGGCTTCTCTGTATAACATGCAGAATTATTTGCAAGAGATCGTTGAGGTTCAGTAGTCCACCACTGTCCATGCTTTGCAGCTCTCATACGATCATCAGATAAATTTGATAAACTAATAAGAGCAGACCTACGCACACCGCCAACAACCACAACCTCTGCAATCTTACAGACAATATCATGGCATTCAATTGAAGACAACTTACGACCATTTGCATTTTTAAACATGGCAACTGTAAAATTAAATAAGGCTTCTAATGGTTCTGGACCTGATGCACGACCACCAAAGGTCTTCAAAGGGGCACCTGCTGGACGTATTTTAGATAAATCCCAACATGGAACCTGGCCAATATACAACATACCAACTAACTCTTTTAATGCTTTCGCCCAACCCAATTTACTATCTGCAACAGTAATCGTCGTATCAGAAATATGAAACTCATCTGCAATAGTAGGCAGCTGAGAAATATATTGGCGTTCAACACTAAATCCTACACCAGTTCCATTCATCAATACATAAAGGATTTCATCAAAGGCCTGTGGTCGATCTACAGCAACATAAGAACAATTAAACCCTGCAATATTTTCTCGTTTAAGTGCTTCCCCAGCAGTCATAAGACAACGCATAGAAGGCATTACTTTTAGAGACAATACTGCTTCCTCTAATTCTTCTCTTAGAGCTTTTGTCAATTTGTAATCATGCAGATCATTCAGATGTTCAGTAAAGAAATCAAAATATCTTGCAACGGTTTCATCCCACGTTTCTCTTCGTTCCTTCTCAGGCAACCATCTGGAATATCTGGATAAATGAATGAATTCTTGGTAGGTTGTGGGGAGATAGTTGTTAGACATTTATATTTCCTTCTTTCTTATATACGCTGAAATAACCTCTAAGGGGAGGCTCTATGTTGCTGTAAAAAAATGTATCCTTGAGTTGAATACATGTAAAACCATATCCCGAAAAAAACTTCATCAATTGGTCTTCATTAAAACGATAAGGCCCAGAATGAGTTGCTGGATGAAACCTTGTCTCATATGGACTTAATACTTTAAGAAGAATATAACTCTCATCATGAACTATATTACTAATCATCTCAAAATATTTGTGTCGTGTTTTCTCTAAATGAAAAAGATTATGTATCAATCCTCTATCTATAATAATATCATATTTCTTAGTTAGCTTGGAATTCAATGCATCATCTATAATAAAATTCTTAACATCATATTCTAAAGCATCTACAATATCTGTTGCGGTTACATCAAATATATTATTATTTTCATTACCAAATTGATTTTCTATATAATATGCTTGAGAACCATTACCACAACCTAAATCTATAACTGAAAATTTCTTATTATCAAAAATCCTAATTCTAAAAAAATCTGATAAGTCTTTATCAAATAAATCATAATTCCAAGGTGGTTTTTTATTGTCGTATTGCTTTTGCCATACTTCTTTCATCTATTTTTTTCCATTCCGAGAATCTTAATTTAGCTGCAACACCAGAAAAAGTATTGTCAACAATTATTTCTTGTATCTGTTCTTTTGTTAAACCAGCGACCACCATGTCATTAATGTCTTTGTGTTTAATATGATCAGGCCACAGACATACTTTTTTGCCCTGATCAATCGTCTTTTCTATCTGTTTGTTAATCTCCCTATTTCTTGGTTCGTTATCATAGATAACTGTTAAGTCTCCCCGCAGATTATTAAAGTCCGCACCGGCAACTGCTATACAGTTGTCAAGAAACAGACTATCCAACGGGCCCTCAACAACGTAGATAGGTTTGCTTCTGTCTACTCTGTCCAGACCAAAAACTTTGTCTTTATCACCATCAATCTTAATGGTAATATACTTCGGTTGTTCCTTACCAAAGGCTCTACCCTGATAAGCAAAAATTTCACCTTGTTCATCACGAAAAGGAATAAGCAGTCTCGGATGATCGCCATCCAAGGAAGGGAACTTATTCGGGATTATAGAATTCGTGAATTTAAAAAATGACTCGCATAGATATAAGTCGCAGAGTGACTTGGATGGTATAAGTCTTTTCTCAACAATGGCCCTGGCGGGGTGATCCGTAGGTAAATCTTCAATCGATTGTAGACCTTTAAGAATACCTTTTTTACGGAACACAGGTGCATTGAAATGAAACTCCGGCTCGGGGTTGTTAGTTTTAACCCCACTTCTATATCGTTCCATTATATAGTCTTTATGAATTTTAGAGTCTACATACTTGATAAGATTACCAATGGTTGTACCGGCGCCGCAATTATGACACTTAAAGAATAGGTCATTTTTCTTGCGATAGACAAAACCTCTTGCCTTAGAACGAGACTTCTGAGAATCTCCACAATACGGGCATCTAAAATTCCATAAAAAATCCCCCTTCTTCTTGAATTTGAGAAGTTGGGGGCTAATAATGCTTAGATATTTTGAATCAATATACGACATAATATTAATACATAATACATCATAAAAGGTGTAATGTCAAGAACTAAAATCAACAAATTTATGTAACATAAATCCTGCTACAATAGAGCTTCCTATAAGAACATGACGCCATTTTTCTAGAACACCTACTCTGGAAATCAGTTCATCTTTTATTTTTTGAATTTCTTTATTTTGTTGTTGATGCTGTGACGCAGCAGCTGCCATAATCTCTTTAGTATTTGTGGTAATACGAGAATGTAATTCATCTATTTTTACGGATAGTTCAGTTCTACGAACCTCTAACTTCTGTTCTGCTTCAACAATCGATTCTTCTTGTCGAGAAATCTTCTCTTCATGCACAGCAAGCATACGGTGAATCGAGTTGGAGACATCAGTTAGTTTTTCAATCGCAACATCCAAACGGATATGTATTTTTGCTTGGTCTTGCAACTCCTTTTTGAGGAGTTTAACCTCTGTCTCCAACTCTGCCATAATTAATCTTTCTTCAACATAGACCACACGCCCCAAGCAAGGGCACCCCATAAAACAACTTTAGTCAGAGGTACAGCAAAGAACAATACTGCTACAGCGGCTGCTGCAGCAATTAGACCTTGGTGGGTTGAACCTTCACTTATTCTATCTGAAATAAAATTACTCATTTAATTCTCCTTTTCTAGTTTCTCTATTTTGGCTTCGAGTTCTTCGATTTTCATGGCGACATTTGGATACTTTGTCTTCCAATTGTTTTCATCCTTTAAAATCTTCAACCCCAACTTTTTTGAAGCCCATGTCGAAACATCATCAACTTTCTTGTAGAACCAAATTCCCAGTTTAGTGTCTGCAAACCAACTATCGGCAGCACTCCCAAGAATTGACCCTAAAATATTGCTAGCAAGAAAAAGCCACATTATTCCCCATCCCACATTTCACAACATACGCACGGAGTTTCCTCTGTGCATTCACAAGGATCGCAGTCACATAAAGGGTTTTTACATTCTTCGTTAAAACAATCTATACCAGACATTTCTTTCTCCTATACGCCAGGTCCGGGCCAAGATTCTTTTCTAGGTACATCAGCACATAATTCACAACGACACTGTTTGCAAACTATTATTTCTCCTAGAAATTTTCCTCGGCCATTTCTTCCTTCTCGTTTATACTCTACACCACAATGAGACTCATGACCACAATTATGGCAGACAGTCATTTAGTCTTCTTCTCTCGGAATAATTGACCATCTACCAAACATTTTTACTGCATAATATGCTGCTGCAATCTTCCACCCTGCAACAGATGGGTTTGCATCTTTCATAGCCATATGAAATACATCATCAGATGCTTTCTTTGCAGCACTAATTACTTTCGGGTCTTCAAAGTTCTTTAAACATTTAGAACATTTAACACGATATTGACGAATGCGTTTATAAAGAAGATCATGAATTATTGCAGCTCGAGCAACATCCCAAGGCGCAACAAATGCCCAACAAATGCGAGGAACAGATGCAAGATCAGTTACAAAATCTTTTCCCACAGTAATCGTAGAATCTGTTATGGGAGGTATACCAACAAGTTCTAATGCATTCTCATCCATATCTGGATTTGTATATGTTAATGCTCGGGATAAAATCCATTTACGAGGGGGATTAAATTCTGCTTCTATTTTGTCATTAAACGTGCCCATCACTTTTTATCCTTTTCTACTTTTGGTTCAGGCGCTACGGCCTTCTCATAATATACAATAATCTGTTTTTGTTGTAATATATATCTTTTAATTTCAGCAAAGTTTAAACTAAGATTTTCATAATCTTTAATAGATAGTGCAACATATGAATCAGCACCATTCTTAGTTTCAAATTCTTTAACAAAAGTATCGTAGTTTATTTTTGAAACTACATAAATTCTTACATCATTAAGTTGTACTTTTTTTGGATGAGCAACAATCGGAACTACAGTCTTAACAGTATTAGTTACTGTTATTACTTTTGGTTCCGGCATCAGACTGCACCCCATCAGGGTCAGTGATGATAGCAAAATCAGCCCATAAACGATTAGTCGCATTTTGCATCTTCTTTTCTATCAGCCCTGGCTTTTTATTTGCTAGGTGGGTTAAGTTATGTTTTTGCAAAGTAGCCCGAAGTTCATCTCCGTATTTCTCTGCTGTCTGCAATCCCTTTTGTAGTTTATTATTTAGTTCTGCGTTTTTAACAATATCTTTTTGTAATGTTGCAACGCTTTCCTCACTAATCTGTACAGCAATTTCAAGTTTAGCATTATTCGCAGTTAGTGTAGCAATACGCTGTTGCGTATCCTTGTAATACAAATACCCGCCGTACCCTGCAGCACCAACGACACCAAGAATTATTAAGAACAGGTAAATTTTAATCACGATTTATGTCTTGCTCTTTTTAAAACGAGGTTTCTTATTCGCCAAAGCTGCCATAGGTAATGCAGTATCTATAGAACCACTTGCAGTGCTGGGCCAGAGAGACATCTTCAAGGTTTTATTTTGAATATCGTCAGCAAATTGTTGTTCTTTAGCCACTCTACGCTCTTCACGTTTTACTCTTGATGCTTCTAATTGTTTACGATGCTTTCTATACTCTTTGCGGCGACCATCAATTTTAAACCCTGGCTCTCCTTGAGGTCCAGTTCCAATACCAGCGATGTTTCCAGTTGCCATTGGGCCTGCAGCATTTGCTGGTGCGTCTTCCTCTATTGTATTAGTTTCTAAAAATTCTTTCCAGAGTTTCATTCTTTTATATCCTCCAAACTTACATAAATTTTTTCTTTTGTCTTCATGTGAATGACAGGAAAAATATCAACTCCCAGTATTGTATCTATGGGAGCTTCATCCTCAAAAGTTACAACCTTATCTCCTGCTTTAGCAGTAAGTTCTTCTTCCTCTTTATTTAAAATATCATTGACCAAAACATATTCTCCTTTTGGAAGAATTTCACCAAATCCAATAACTTCCTCTGAAATGCTATCATCAATCTCATATCCCTCTTCTTTGAGATATTTCATAAATTCCTTTTCAAACATATCAGGATCATCTACAGATTCTTTGAATGTATCTTTGAGAAGGAATAGTGCTGCAGCATAAGTTCCTAACTTAGTTCTAAGTCCAGGCACCTTTCCAAAAATTTTCTTGATGTTAAATATAAGCTTATGTAGAATTGTATATGCGTTTTTTTCTTCAAAGGAAACTAGGGGCTCTGGTATATTTCTACGAACTCCACCAGGCGGCGCAGATGGCATTACACGATTACCGTCTTTATCAATAATACCTAACTTAAACGCCTCTGTTTTTTCAAAAGGTGTAGTCAACAACTTTATAAATCTGTATGTAACAAATAAATCTATCGCTCTACCCATTACAGTTTCCTTAAAATTTCTAGAACAAATTTGTTCTCTATTATGTTGTTTAACTCATCATCTCTAATCATATTTAGGAATAATAAAAAAGACTTGAGTGTCTCCCAATACTCTCTTTGTATTTTAAAGAGTAATAGGGTCACGCAAGCCTCGGCACCAAACAAGTTATTCAATATGATGATATGATTAAGTAATAACCGCTCTTTAAGAATGCCAGTATCTTTATGCTTTCTTAAAAGACGTTTAATATACTTAAACCTCTTCATGTCATCATAAAATTCTTTTTCCCCTTCACATTGAGGATTATCATAATGTTTAATCGCAAACATCATAATATTATCATTAGTTATTTTTTCGTACATTTATTCAATATGAGCAGATAGCCTACATGAATTATCCTCTTGCATTTCATAATCAATAACTAATTTTAGTCCACCTTCTACTTGGTGAGAAATACCATCATCTGTTTCAAATTCATCATAAGGGGTTTCTAAACCTTTGCCAAATCGTCCACCGAATGAAGTTAGAGGTAAATCAACTGAACCACTTTCATCCATCATAGTAACCGCATCAAACGTCAGCCCAATTTTCGAAAGTGAGCTTCTCAATTTACTAACAGCATCTTCTGGTAATACATAACTACCAGCAATTGTTCCTACCCAAGCATTAAGTTTCCTTACAACAGTTGGATCACTATAGACACTCATATTCATGTTATTGTCTATAGCCTGATTTTGGTGCGAGGTATGCACTTCACTAATAAATGATTTAAAATTTTTCATTTTTTTCTTCCTCTGATTCTTCGTCATATGGAACCGAATCTCTAATCTGTTCTTCCAACATTTCAGGCTTCTTTTTAAATACTTTCACAATAGGTTCAATAATTCTAGGACCAATTTTTATTTCAGAAAGAACCTCTACCATTTTCATCTCCTATAAAATAGGGGGAGAAGGAAGTCCCCCTCCCCCCATATATATACAAACTAACTAAAATTAGTTAGCAAGATCAACCAAGCCTAGATCAGCAGCAACTGTCATCTGACTCAACAGAGCCCAACCAGTTGTTCCTGTCCAAATCAACATGGCGGTGTCGCCATCGTCAACAAAGTCAAGATCAGCAAAACCAAGAGCATCAGTCACGGCTAGGATGGAGTTTCCAGCATCAACATCATGAACGATGATTTTGATTTGACCAATGACTGTGCCGTCAGCAAGAGTTGTAGCAGTATCAGTACCACTAGACGCCAACAGAGTCAGCGCAGTTGTAATACCAACAGCGGCCTGAATGCCGTCAGTAATATTCTCATACGAATTCGAAAATCCGATGAAAGAAGGAAGGTTATTGACTAGATCAGTAACCGAAATCTTCTTGTTGATTGGTGTACCCGTGGGGTCATCAATCACATGAAGCAAGTCAGCACCGGCCACACCTGTCGAAAGGTCGGTAAGCGCTGTAATTTTCTTGTCCGCCATATTGGCATCTCCTTATAAAAACCCCCAGGCACAATTACCCTTCAGGGGAATGTTACTGATGGTATTGACTAATCTTCATCATTCCCATCATCACTAGCCATTTCTGGCTCTTCATTATCTAACTCTTTAAGGAATTGTTCACACTGCTGATATGCTCCTGTAAGTGCATTCAGCAATGCAATATCTTCCTGTTTACTTTTATCATGATCTGCCATTCGTTGTTTAGCAGCATTCATATCATTTATAAGAACATTCTTACGTTCTTCAATATTTTCTTTAGAAATAGACATTTTCACCTCACTATGTTTAATATTGTTGTAATCTTATTTATAAGAGAAAATTGATGGTTGCTATCTCTAGCAACCATCAACTAACTAACTACTACGCAGATGCGTCAGAGAATGATGGAGCAGTAACACTAGAAACAAAACCAGTTACATGCCACAAAGTAGCTGACCGCCCAACAATAGTAATATCATAGTGGCCAGGAAGAAAAATATTTAGAAAATCATTCGAGTTTACATCAGGCCATACAACAGAATTTGCATCTCCGTCTGTATCAAGGAATGTCAGCTGACCATCAAATCTAACAGAACCATCAGTGGTTGTAGTCTTGATCCGTAGATCATGTCCATCAGCAGCAGTCATAACAGCTGGGCCGACAATTCTAAATTCCATACCAGAAACAGGTGTAGGAAGCGTAATAACCCTATCAGCTGTAAGATCGAAACCAATCAAATATCGACCAGCATGAGTTGCTTCAGTCAATGTTAAATCGGCATCAGTAAAAGCTACTGGAGCCCTCACAGCGTTGGTGAATTCACCAACAGTTACTTTTTTGTTAATCGGTGTGCCCGTGGGATCATCGATCACATGGAGCAAATCAGCTCGGGCAGTGGCAGTACCCAATGAGGTTAGTGCCGTAATTTTTAAATCAGCCATAATGGCGTCTCCTTTATATAAACCCCTCCACACAATTGTTTTGGGGGATACTACTGTAGGAAATCAGTAATTACCTATCCTACATCACTCATCTATCTTCATAGACGTACCATTATGTAATTTCTTACTGAAAACATATGCCTTCAGTTTCTTTTATTTATAACACTTATGCAGCAACATCCACACCTTTTAAGACGTATGCAGTACCACTACTAGAACCAGATGCCAAGTATGTAGAAACATCATTCAAATAAGCTTCTACAACAATTGGACTATCAGCATTACTACTACTACCATCTGACCCATTAGCAACAAGTCTGCCACCATCGGCGGCCGTTCCAGCTTCCAACTCAACTGCAACACTACTATCCATGCCCGTTCTTGTAATTAAACTAATATCAGAACGAGATGCATATGTTGGTCCAGCAACTACGAAACTCAACGCATCTACAAGCATTTCATCACCACCATTTGTGGATGCAAGCAGAACGATGTCATTCGCAACTGTGATTGCCTCACTGACTGTAACTTCTGTTTGGTCCTCAACAGCTGTAATAGTAAGCGAATTGTCTGTCGAAAGACCAGTATTTCCATCTGCATCAGTAATTGAAGAAGCGGGGGCGCTGCCTTCACCATTAACAGTGACAACCTGGCCAACTGCAAGTGTTGCACCAGAAACCGCATTAATCACAAGAGTTGTTGACTGATCAAGCGCACCGTTAACTGTCATAGTTGTAGCAGCACTTCCGTCTGCGATTATACTATCGCCAGATGTACCAGCTGCAGCAGTTCCAGATTCCTGACGAATGCCTATTGCAGAATAACCATCTTCGTCATCTAAAGCAGAAGACCCGGCAAAGATAATTCCTGTAATAACGTCATCGTCACCTACACCAGCACTATTGAACCCAAGGTATGCAGCGTCACCAGTTTGGGCTGTGCCTCTGAATACTATTTGGTTAGACCCAGAACCAGAGTAGTACATGCAAGCCATAGTACTGTCTTCAACCATGTCTGTCTTACCTATACGGGACAACAGAATGTATGCTTTGTTGGTGACTGTCTGATTGGCTGACCAAGCAGCAGATGTAACATCAACTGCCTCATCAAATGTTACTGTAATATCGAATGTTCCAGTATCGGTAACTGTAGCATCAGTCCAATCAACACCGATAACAGAAGCAGCACCCATAAATGTAGCAAGGTTTCTGATACAAACCAGAACTTCTGGCATCGCATCTTTGTTATCATTGCCTGAAGCTGCGAGGCCAGGGGATAGTCCCCATCCGCCTGCAACTGCAATTGCATGTTCCCTAGAACCTGTTGATCCAGCAGCATTCTTATCTACTGGTAGGAATTTTGGTTTGTCGCCAGCGGCGGTAGTTGTTCCCCATAAGGACATTATTTTTCTCCTTTATTCTTTAAGAATATGTTTCCTTCTATTTATCTTATTTGAACCCTAGACGCTTCAATTCACTTATGGTTTTTCCAACATCAGTGTGGTGTATACCAATTCCACCCTTAGCTTCCCACTCTCGTATATTTTTATCATAATCATCTATCAATACATTTGGTTTTTCATCCGTTGTTGCATAACTTTTTTTCTGTGACCTCAATACCAAATGAATATTTGCCCTTTTAAATCCAGTATTTTTCTTCAACCATTTCATCTTACCTACTTTTGAGGTAGGATCACGGCCAGTATGTGCTGACAAAACATGAGGATTATATCGAATAATAAAATCATGCAATTTCTTTGCATTTGGTTTCCAACCAAGATTTGCCCAGAAACCTTTAGTTTGATTTATTCTATTCCACCTCTCATCTGCATCCATTTTGATAAAATTACCACCAACAGCGGCATCCGCACCTCGCATAAAATCTACTAGAACTTCATCTAAGTCACAATAAATCTCAGGCAATTCCTCATTGGATACCTCTACCAATTCTATTAGTTTTTTCATCAATCATCACTCTTCTCAATAATGTGGATTACCAGTTTTTGGCTTAGTATCAATCACAGCAGGCTTCCCACCAGTATCGGTCTTTTTCCGAGACTTG
>Ga0209501_10006708_pt1 | contig 10277 bp, 6 predicted proteins | sample ArcticOcean_MG_C_4_FD_187434 | JGI IMG/M metagenome (GOLD analysis project Ga0209501, IMG submission 187434) | Marine microbial communities from western Arctic Ocean - ArcticOcean_MG_CB4_134 (SPAdes) (version 2) | ecosystem: Environmental > Aquatic > Marine > Oceanic | place: Arctic Ocean...
CCCTTTCGGGCGGGGTAATGGATTTGTTGGCAAAATTTAGCTTAAGCCAGGATCCGAGCGGCATCACCCTGCATTGTCAACCAGGGACCAAGCGTTTAATCGGCGAAGCGGCCCGCAAGCGCCTCACCGCCATGGCCAAGAGCTTCGATCATGAGGCGCGCATCGTCACTGATTGATCGAAATTTATCCATCTTTTCGACAATCCTTCTAGCTTTCTCGAATTAGTTATATGATTTTTCGCCTGAAACATTCGGCGAGCCTCTGCTCTGGAGGTCGGAAAGGCGTCCGCTAATATCCACCGAAACATGGTTTCCCTAACCGAGGCGGTTACCTTGCCAGAAGCGCCAACTCTTTCATAAATGGTACGCAACCTCGAATTCTGTATACTTGTTACTGTTCCCGTGAAGCTGTCGCCCTTAAATTTAATGGGCGGATGAAATGCCAAGTCACACTCCGGATTGTTCAGCAACCGTCGACCACGCCCACAGCCCGTTAACGCAATCCACGGATTGGATGGCCGTCGGGGTTTGACGTTGTTCCCAGTTCGCCGGCGAGGATTGCCGCACCGTTTTTTCGGTACGCGCCTCTCCTTCCTCTCGGTGGCAAGGCGGCGGGCACCAGCAAGCTCGGCGTTGGAATTTTTGGCGGCGATGGCATCGCGCGCCCTTTCGCCGCGGCCAGAATTTAGTACGCATGGGCCGAATGAAATTCTGCGAGTCCGCGACGCCCTGTTCGTGCAACTTTCCCATGCGGAAGCTCGTTGTGGCGTAGCCCTGGTATACGACGACGACCCATTTTGCGCGCGGCAGTCTCATGGTCACCCTGATCAAAAGCCCGCAGCCCATCGTAATAATTTGTCGCCACGTCGCCATGAAAGAAAAGCAAGAAAGCGCCCGCCAGTACCGATAGGGACCATCCGTCTTTTATTTGACGCCCTCTAAAATTTCCCGCGCCGCCTATTTCATCGGATGTTTCCGAACTATCTCGCATATGCATGATTATGGCGCATCGCGAATATCCGTATTCCGCTCGATAATGCGCACGGTTGAGAGACGAGCCAACACCGGCCAGAAACTGATACGGATACACCGCGCCCGGCGCGGTCCGGCTCGATATTTACTCGGCTACTGCGTGCCCTAGGCGTTCGGCCTTTACCGCGGCCGTCTCAGCGGTCCAGCAGGTCAGAACATCTTCGGATTTGGCTTCCTCGTGCACCAGGATCGCTTCATGTTTGGCATCGCGGACGGTGAATTCCAATTGTAGGCCGTTGGGGTCATGGAAATAGATCGAAGTGATAAAGCCATGATCTATGGGCCCGCGCACAGGCAAACCCCGAGCTTCCAGTCGTTCCTTGAAGCGGCGCTGTTCATCCGCGCTCTCCAGCTCGAACGCGAAATGATATTCCTGCATGCCGTCCTTTTGATGGAAGTAATCTTCCTTAACGCTGTCGGGTAGATCAAAGAAAGCAATGTAATTGCCGTCCGCCATCTCGAAAAATAGATGCAGATAGCGCAGGTCCGTATCCGTGCCGGGGCGCTTGTCAATCGCCAAGGTAGCGCGCATGCGCATACCGAGGATGTCGCAATAAAAATCCCGCGTTTCCTTGGCATCTCGGCATAAATAAGCGCTATGGTGGATACCGAGGATTTTCGGTACTGCGTTTTCTGCAACCATGATGGTCTCCAATCCAGTTGGTGATTCAAAAGACCACCTTGAAACAGCGCTAACCGTAACAACTCAAGGGATGCGGATCAACTCAACCTGTTTGCCCTTAGCCGTCATAGCCAGGCGCCCGTGCTTTAGGTCCAGCGCATCGTTGCCGAATATTTCTCGGCGCCAGCCCAGCAAAGCGGGTACATCGGCGTCGTCATCGGTGGCAATGCGTTCCAGGTCGGCGGTGGAGGCAACCAGCTTTTGCGCCACGTCATGGGCGTCGCATTGCCTCTTCAACAACACCTTCAATAGTTCTATCAAGGGCCCCATGCCCCGCGGCAGGACCACTTGCGCCGCCGGATTTGGGATATCATTCTCCGGCAGATCGCGGCCTCTGCGTACCGCCGCCAGCAGTTCCGCGCCCGCCGGGCCTTCGGCCATGCCCTTGGAGACGGCGCGCAACCGGGCCAGGGCGTGCACCTGATCGGGCATTTCGGCCGCAAGTTCCTGGATCGCCTCGTCCTTGAGAACATGACCGCGGGGCATGTTGCGCCGCTGCGCCTCTATCTCGCGCCACGCTGCTAGTTCCTTTACCACGCCCAGATATTGCGGGTTGCGGCTGCGTATTTTCAGGCGGCGCCAGACATCGTCCGGGGATTGTTGATAGGTGGCCGTGTTGGTCAACACCGCCATCTCTTCTTCCAGCCAAAAGGCGCGGTTGGATTTTATTAACTGGCCGCATAAAGCCTCATAGACCCGTAACAGATAGGTGACGTCGTCCAGCGCATAACTGATCTGCTTGTCGCTTAACGGCCGCCGGCTCCAATCCGTGAAGCGGGAGCCTTTGTCAATACTGGCGCCGGTCAGCTTATCAACCAACCGATCGTAACCCACGGAATCCCCGAAACCGCATACCATGGCCGCAATTTGGGTATCGAACATGGGTGAGGGCACCACATTGTTCTGCTGGACAAAAATTTCCACATCTTGCCGGGCGGCGTGAAAAACCTTGATCACGTTTTGGTTGACCAGCAGTTCCGCTAGGGGCGATAAATCCAGGCCTTCGGCCAGGGGATCGACCGCCCGCGCGATATCATGGTTGGCCAATTGCACAAGGCAGAGGCGCGGCCAATAGGTCCGGTCACGGATAAATTCCGTGTCGATGGTAATATAGGGCGAGCCGGACAATTGGTTGCAAAATGCGGCCAAGGTCTCGTTATCATCTATTAATTCGTGGATGCGTTGAAGTGACATGGCTACACCTATACACAATTTCCAGCGCACCGTCGCCCCTGCTCAATTAGGCCGTAATGGTGGCGCTTACACTTGACAGAACGGTGCGTTCTGTGTGGTCTAGCGCCGCCGCCTTGAACCGGGCCCGAAGTCAATGCAAGGGGCGATATCAGGCGCTGTTTTCTCCCTTCCAAGGATCTTGGACATGCATATTTACCGTAGCCATACCTGTGGCGCCCTGCGCGCCGCCGACGTTGGGCACCCAGCCCGTATTTCAGGCTGGGTACATCGAAAAAGGGATCACGGCGGTCTGCTGTTCATTGATCTACGGGATAACTACGGCATTACCCAATGCGTGATCGAGCCAGACAGCAATTATTTTGCGGCAATCGAGGCGGTGCGTCCGGAAAGCGTCTTGAGGATCGACGGCGCCGTGGTCGCCCGCGACAGTGACACGGTGAATAAAGATCTGCCCACCGGTAAAATTGAAATTAAAATTGCTAGTTTTGATTTGCTTTCGTTGGCACAGGAATTGCCCCTGCAAGTCTTTGGTGATCAGACCTATCCGGAAGAAACCCGCCTACGTTACCGGTTTCTGGATCTGCGCCGACCGGACATGCACGCTAATATCCTGCTGCGTAGCAAGATTATCGCGTCAATCCGCCGGCGTATGGAAGCCCAGGACTTCATCGATCTTCAGACCCCCATTCTGACCGCGTCGTCGCCCGAAGGGGCGCGGGACTTCCTGGTGCCCAGCCGTTTGCATCCCGGCCAATTTTATGCTCTTCCCCAGGCGCCGCAGCAATTCAAGCAACTGGCCATGATCGCGGGCTTTGACCGTTATTACCAGATAGCGCCGTGTTTTCGTGATGAGGACGCCCGCGCGGACCGCAGTCCGGGTGAGTTCTACCAACTCGATCTGGAAATGAGTTTTGTCGAGCAAGAAGACGTTTTTCAGGCGGTGGAGCCGGTCATGCACGGCGTATTTGAGGAATTCGCCAACGGCGGTACGGTAACATCCATGCCGTTCCCACGCATTCCCTATGCCGAGGCGATGCTGAAATACGGCTCTGACAAGCCGGATTTGCGCATTCCGCTTGAGATTGCCGATGTAGCGGAGGTTTTTGCTGGCTCTAATTTCCAGCTCTTCGCCAAGCTGGTAGCGGGGGGCGACACGGTGCGTGCCATTCCCGCGCCCGGTGCCGCAGCCCGGCCGCGCAGCTTTTTTGATAAGATGAACGACTGGGCTCGTGATGAAGGCGCCCCCGGCATGGGCTGGATCAGCTTCGCCGACGGTGGTGGCCGTGGTCCCATCGCCAACCGGCTGGACGAGGCACGCCTAGCCCGGTTGAAGTCGTTGACGGGCTGCGGTGATGGCGATGGTCTATTCTTTGCCGCTGGCAAGGAGGCCGAAGCCGCGTCACTGGCCGGCAAGGCGCGCTTGAAAGTGGGCCGAGATCTTGAATTGGTCGAAGCCAAAGCCTTCCGATTCTGCTGGATCGTCGATTATCCTCTGTACGAATGGAGCGAAACCGAACAGAAGATCAACTTTTCCCACAATCCATTCTCCATGCCACAGGGCGGTTTGGCCGCCTTGAATGAGGGCGATCCACTGGATGTTCTCGGTTATCAATACGATATTGTCTGTAATGGAGATGAGCTGGCCTCAGGCGCCATTCGGAACCATCTGCTGGAGATCATGTACCGGGCGTTCGAGATCGCCGGCTATAATAGCGGAGAGGTGGAGAGCCGGTTCGGCGGCATGCTCAGCGCTTTGAAGTTCGGCGCGCCGCCCCATGGCGGCATTGCACCAGGCATCGACCGTATGGTCATGCTATTGGCGAATGAACCCAATATCCGCGAAGTCATTATGTTCCCCATGAACCAACAAGCTCAGGATCTGATGATGGGCGCACCGGCGCCGGCCGAAGCCAAACATCTGCGGGAATTGCATATCCGGACTGTAGCTCCGGAGGCACCCAAACCAGCGTCGCCCGACTCCGTCACGGAATAGCGCCGCGCTAGTGCTCTATGGTCCCTTAGTATAGTCTAACAATTTTTCACTTGTGGATATTAGGCGTCGGCTAGGAACAAGGTCAAATTGAATAGAACATTGTCGGCGATGACCGGTTCGCACTTGATCGTTTTTCAAAAGATTTTCTAGGTTAGCACCAATACTTCAGTATTTTCGGTGATCACGACATCGGCGGTACCCGGTATGGCCCCTAAATAGGCGATTTTGCCAAACGCCTACGATTACTATGTGATCGGTGAAGGAAAGGCATTTCGGGTCAAATTTGACAAAGGCGTTCAAGCCGTAGTTGGTAATCATCTCCTTGCTCGGCCGATCACGTCCGGTGTGTAGAAGCGAACATAGCCTGCAAGCTCATTGCCTGCTGTTAAGTATAGGTGGTGGGCAACCTTGTCCCGCGCAATTTCATCAAGATGGCGCGCATCTTCCAGCGGCGAAGAGCTGATACCTAATTCTTCAACCATGATTTGGTTGCGGGAAATCAGGATATTTTGCAACTGCTGGTGGTTGGTGGCTTCACGCACTTACAGGCGCTCGCCCGGTGCCTTTCGTCAATTGGTTTCAATGATGTGTTTGCTGCGGGGAAACTATCGCGTAAGCGCCTAAACGGTCGGTTAATGGCCTCATCCCTTCGAAATAGACAAAAATGGGCGCGGCGTACGGCCGTGTCCGAGATAAATAGGGAGATCAATACGCTACGCGTCTACGCTACAACTACTTGACCCCGCTGCCGGAGCTTTGCCGATGTGTTAGCTACAACCGGACGTGCCCCCGCAGGTATCGCATTTCATGCATGTGCCGTTGCGCAGCAGGGTAAAGTTGCCGCACTCGCCACAGGCATCGCCTTCGTAGCCCTTCATGCGGGCCTCGCGGATACGGTCCAGCCGCAGGTCCACTTCATCTCGGACTTCCGGGCTAACCGAAACCGCCATGGCCGCGCCATTGCCATTCGCGGACAAAGCATGGGCCATGCCGCTGCCTCCGTTATCTCCGCCACCGCCGGCGGATGCCATGGTAACCGCGCCGCTGCCCGTCTTGATTCCTGCACCGTTGCCGTCGCTATTTTCACCGCCACCATCACCGTTACTCTTTGCGCCGCCCTCGTTACCACCCGTGACGACCAGCAGTTGGCGGCCGCGCACGAACCCGTGCGAGGCAATGCTGTGGACCGTGGCCAAGGTCTCATCTTCCGCCGCATCGTCGGCTTCTTCCGGCGACAGGCCGGCGCCCAGGGTATCGGGGCGCAGGTCTTCAGGGTCCACGTGGGCCAGGTCATTGCGGCCCAGATATGAAACCGCCAACTCCCGGAATAAATAATCCAGCACCGAGGTCGACATCTTGATCACGTCGTTGCCCTCGACGATGCCGTTGGGTTCAAAGCGTGTGAAGGTAAAGGCGTCTACATAGTCATGCAAGGGCACGCCGTATTGGAGGCCCAACGAAATGGCAATGGCGAAGCTGTCCATCAGGGACCGGAAGGCCGACCCCTCTTTATGCATATCGATAAATATTTCACCCAGACCACCGTCCTGGTATTCGCCGGTCCGCAGATAAACCTTGTGGCCTCCGACCACTGCCTTCTGGGTATAACCCTTGCGCCGTTGCGGCAGCTTGCGCCGCTTGGCGATAATCCGCTCCACCACCCGTTCGGCCACCACCCGCGGCTCAATCCGCTGGGCGTTCAATGCCGCGGTCAGGCTATCTTCGGTTTCCTCATCGGCGCCCATTTCGTCGTACAGGGCGGACGACAGTGGTTGCGATAATTTCGAGCCGTCGCGATACAGGGCATTAGCCTTCAAGCCTAAGCGCCAGGAGTCACTGTAGGCGCGCTTGCAATCTTCCACGCTGGCCGAATTGGGCATGTTGATGGTTTTTGAAATGGCACCCGAGATAAAGGGCTGGGCTACCGCCATCATGTGGATATGGCTATCCACGGACAAATAACGTTTGCCTATGCGGCCGCACGGGTTTGCACAATCGAAAACCGGCAAATGCTTCGCCGCCAGGCCCGGCGCCCCTTCCAGGGTCATGGCGCCGCAACAATAGATGTTTGCGGCTTCGACCTGGTCAGCGGAAAAACACAATCCGGCAAGCATTTCAAAGGATAAATCGTTCAATTGCGCATCGCTAAAGCCAAGGGTCTGACGGCAAAACTCCTCACCCAGGGTATATTTGTTGAAGGCGAAGCGGATGTCGAAAGCGCTTTCCAAGGCCGCCTCAATATCTCTCAACTGCGTCTCACCAAAGCCCTTTTGCCGCAGGCTCTCGTGATTAATGTGTGGCGCCCGGTTCAAGGTGGCGTGGCCGACCGTGTATTTGATGATGGCGTCGATTTGGCTGCTATCGTAGCCCAGGGTCATGAGCGCGGTCGGGACCATGCGGTTGATGATCTTAAAATAGCCACCGCCCGCCAGCTTTTTGAACTTGACCAGAGCAAAATCGGGCTCGATGCCCGTGGTATCGCAATCCATTACCAGACCGATTGTTCCCGTCGGCGCGATCACGGTTGCCTGGGCATTGCGATAGCCATGCCTCCGGCCCCCCTCCAGCGCTTCGTCCCAGGCATCTATGGCGGCCTGGACCAACCGCGTGTCGGGACATTCGGCGGCGGATAACGGAACCGGCGCCACCTCTAGGCCATCGTAACCGTCCGTGGCGCCCATGGCTGCGCGGCGATGATTGCCGATAACCCGCAGCATGTGCGGGGCATTTTCTCTATAACGCGCAAACGGGCCCATTTCCTTCGCCATCTCGGCCGATGTGGCATAGGCGGTGCCGGTCATCAGGGCGGTGATGGCGGCGCAGAGGGAACGGCCCTGCTTGCTGTCATAGGGCAACCCCTTAGCCATTAATAGTCCGCCGATGTTGGCGAAGCCCAGGCCAAGGGTGCGGTAATCATAGGATAATTGCGCAATTTCGCGGGATGGGAACTGCGCCATCAGCACGGAAATTTCCAACACGATGGTCCACAGGCGCGCGGCGTGAGAGAAGCCGTCTACGTCAAAGCCGCCGTCTTCATTGAGAAACGCCATCAGGTTGATGGAGGCCAGATTGCACGCGGTATCGTCCAGGAACATGTATTCGGAGCAGGGGTTAGAGGCGCGAATCTCGCCACCTTCCGGGCAGGTATGCCACTCGTTGATGGTGGAATGGTACTGCAAGCCCGGATCGGCGCTGGCCCAGGCCGCGTTACCGATGCTTTCCCATAGTTCCCTGGCCTTGATCGTGCGGTCGACCTTCCCGTCGGTGCGGCGATACAGCGCCCAATCCCCATCCGCCTCGACAGCGCGCAGGAATTCGTTGGTGACGCGCACGGAATTGTTAGAATTTTGCCCAGATACCGTCAAATAGGCATCCGAATCCCAATCCGTGTCAAAGATCGGAAATTCCATATCAGTGTATCCCTGACGGGCGAAATCCATGGTGCGGCGCACATAGTTTTCCGGTATCATTGCCGATCGGGCGCCGCGCAGCGCGGCTTTCAGGGCTGGATTGCGGGCCGGATCAAAACGACCGCCATGTTCATCGGTCGGTTCGTTTTCACCGGCGCCTTCCTGGCAGGCCGCCATGACCGCTTTCAGGTTTTTTGCGGTAACGCGGGAGCCGGCGACAAGTGCCGCCACCTTTTGCTCTTCCAACACCTTCCAGTTGACGTAGTCCTCGATATCGGGGTGATCGGCGTCAACCACGACCATCTTCGCCGCGCGCCGGGTCGTCCCGCCCGATTTGATGGCGCCCGCAGCTCGGTCGCCAATTTTTAAGAAACTCATCAATCCAGATGACCGCCCGCCACCGGACAGGCCTTCGTTGGCACCGCGTAGGTTGGAGAAGTTGGAGCCGGTTCCGGAGCCATATTTGAACAGGCGCGCCTCACGCACCCATAAATCCATGATGCCGCCTTCGTTGACCAGATCATCGGCGACGGATTGAATAAAACAGGCGTGCGGCTGTGGCCGTTCGTAGGCTGATGTCGCCGCCTGCAGTTTGCCACTTTCATGGTCTACGAAATAATGCCCTTGCGAGGGGCCATTGATGCCATAGGCCCAATACATGCCGGTGTTGAACCATTGCGGCGAATTTGGCGCGGCCATTTGCCGGGCCAGCATGTAGCTCATTTCATCGCAAAATGCGATGGCGTCTTCTTCCGAATCGAAATAACCGCCCTTCCAGCCCCAATAGGTCCAGGTCCGGGCCAGGCGGTCGAAGACCTGCCGGGCCGAGGTTTCATGGGTGTCACGCTCGTCCTCGAGCATGGCGGTCATGGCCTCCTCGTCCGCCTCTTCACGCCACAGCCAGATCGGCACATCATCCTCGGGCACTCTTTTTCGCGCCACCGGAATTCCAGCCTTACGAAAGTATTTTTGCGCTAGAATATCGCATGCCACCTGTGACCAGCCGGCCGGGACCTCTATATCGTCCAGCTTGAAGACAATCGAACCATCAGGATTTCGGATTTCACTTTTTGCCATGCGAAACTCAATATCCGCGTATGGCGAATGGCCTTTTTCCGTAAACCGCCGTGAAATCCGCATCTGTCCCTCGCGCCCCTCTTTAAGTTCGTTTTCTGATCACCACCGGCGAAATTAACTAATTGTACTATATATTGTATTAGCCGACGGGAGGACGACAATATCTAGTGCCCTGGTTGGGGTCAAGTGATTATCGACGCGCTGTGGATAAATTTTTTTGTCGGGCTGCAACATGATAGCCATTCGCCAAAACCCCAAGCTTTACTAGGCGATTAAGAACCCGACTCGGGACCATTTTAGACAAAGGCCGGAGATTATGGCAACTGTTTTTAGTGGTGGCCGCGGCACTGGACCCAATATATTGGGGGCTGTGGATAACTTTATCGGTCCTGGCCCCAGTGCTCCACCCGCTGAAAGTCGCTGGACCCGAGCCCCAGTCAATGCAATAGTCCGCCGCGAATTAGTGCGGTAATCAGGTGAGTGTCATGAGTGCGAACGTTGGAACCCGATTGATGACATGGTGGAAAGGCCACGAAGTTGGCCGGGACAGCTTTGGCAACCGTTATTTCAAGGAAAAATCCGGCGGGAAGCGGCGTTGGGTGATTTACGAGGGTGCACCGGAAGCCAGCAAGGTGCCCCCTGAGTGGCATGCCTGGCTGCATCGGACAATAAAGGAACCACCCCTGGGCGAGCGGCCAGAAATTCCGTGGGAAAAACCCCATGTGGCTAATTTAACGGGTACGGCGGTGGCCTATCGGCCGGGGGGCAGCGTGTTTTCCAATAAGGCACGGCAGAAAAGCGGCGGCGACTATCAGGCTTGGACACCCCAATAGTTATTTTGTATTGATTCGGTCGGCGCCACCGGATTAGGCGGAGATTTTAAGAAAATC
>Ga0209501_10006710_pt1 | contig 10277 bp, 10 predicted proteins | sample ArcticOcean_MG_C_4_FD_187434 | JGI IMG/M metagenome (GOLD analysis project Ga0209501, IMG submission 187434) | Marine microbial communities from western Arctic Ocean - ArcticOcean_MG_CB4_134 (SPAdes) (version 2) | ecosystem: Environmental > Aquatic > Marine > Oceanic | place: Arctic Ocean...
ACCGCAGGCGGCGCGGTTAGTTTTACGACCTTTGATCCAATTACAGATGCAACAGGAGGGGGAACTGGAGGGGGAACTGGAGGGGGTACGACCGCACAACAAGCAAAGAAAAAGGATCCATGCTCTGCATCACCGAACATTGGTACCGCGCGTGCCTATCATTTAACTATTTTAGGAGCTGATGCGCCTGAAATCTCTGAAGTTAGTGGGGGTCGAGGTGCAAATAGATATAGGAAGGTAATTGGCAGCGGCATACCTTCTGATGTCATCCCTGTGTTTACTGAGCAGGGCGTGATTGGTATTGTTCAATCCGATGGTGTACCGACATCCCTTGGACAACTATCAGCAACGACACCTGAGAGAGCTTACTGGAATGAGTCAATTGATTTTTAGTTTCAATTTATAATAATAAAGGAAAATCTATAGGAATAATTTTATGATGATGTCATTTTTTAAAATCAATAAAAGCCGGGGTCTAGGTTTTACATTAATCGAGTTGATGATCGTGGTTGGAATTGTTGGAATACTTGCTGCTCTCGCCTTTCCTGCTTATGACGCCTATGTTATTCGTGGTAAACGCGCCGAAGGCAGAGCTATACTGATGGATGCTGCCTCAAAGATGGAAAAACATTACGGCGATTGTTATCGGTTCGGTACCGCAATTGCTGCGGGAAGAGATTGTACTAATGATCTAGTGGATCTCTGTGGTGCTAACCTTACTGCTACTGGCTGCCCTAGCGAAACATTCAAGTATGATTTAACACTCAATGGCGCAAGCACGACAACGCAATATGTGTTGGATGCCACCCCTGTTGCTCCGGCAATGGTGGACCCTGCCTGTACTGTTTTATCGGTAAGGAGTACGGGTGAGAAGTGTATACTCAATCAAGGGACTTGTTCTAACACCAACGCCACCGCCGCTGCTGCTGTTGATGCGTGTTGGGGACGCTAAATAGATTAGCGACTCATTTTTTTCTACAGACATTCATTAGTTTATAGTTCGATGTTATCATTCGTTAAGTTAATTAATAGCTGTTTATTGATTGGCTTTCTTGTTCATGGAACCCATGCGCTTGCAAATAGCGAGGGCGTTTTGGATTATGATAAGCTGCGAGAAAAAATTACATTCGGTAAAGCCACTTTTGCAGAAGTGAGAGAAGCACTCACCGAGCCTAATGTTGTTAATCTGACCAATACCCTACATGCACTTTATTCGATGCGTTGGCATAGAGCAGTATTACATCTCTATCAGAATATTTGGGATAGAAAACGAGAACAGTACCCCGAATTAGCATGGGAATTACTTGAAAAGATTCCTTCCCGAATCGCACTTGCCAGTACGATTAACCGAGTCAGGATATTTAATACCGAAGAGTACAAGGCATTCATTCGTTCGCATCGCTATGCCGATCATGAGTTTATCCGCGCACAGGTTGTCGTGTCACTGGGTTTAAATGGGGACCCGGATGATATTGAGTATTTGGTCAAGATGGTTCATTCGACTAATCACTATGTCGTTCAAACGGCGATGACGAGTTTAGCGTTACTGGGTCATGTAAGGGGGAAAGAGGCGATGATTATACTTGAAAAGACCTATAGAGATGAGCCACGCGGAAAATTATTAAGAGAGTTATTAAAACAGGCCTATCGGTGGGAGCCAATAATTCAATAGTTGCAAAGCTCTTTGACCTGCACTTTAGCTGCCTTAATTTTTTCTTTTTTCTGTTCTTCATCCAACCAAACATACTCGTCACCGTCTGTCAGAGCGACTCTTGGCATTTGAACACCTACCAGAAGTTTTTTTGCATCTTCACATTGCTTTTTCTTTTTTGCTAATTTTTCTTTTTTAGCTAAGGTGTCTTTTTTTTCTTTTTTTCTTTTTTTCCTACTTTCATCAAGTGATTTTGATTTTTTTTTGATGGCATCACTGGCACGTTGAGCATCACTGGCACCGACGTCATTTTTGATTTTTATGGTTTCAACAGCCTTACCTGTAGTCTTATTTGGTGATTTTTCACCATAATGCACCTTACCTTCAGCATCAACCCACTTATATATTTCGGCAGGTGCTGCTAAAGTAAGTAGCATGCTGGTCAAAAAAATACACAAATTTAGGATGATACGTTGTGTGTTTTTTATGCTCAAAATAGATTTAACTCCATGATCTGCATATTTTAGTATATGATTTTGTAGCCAGTTTTGTAACCAGAGAAATAAAACTCTTGGTTAATTTCAAGGTCATAGTAGTAATATTATGTTTATTATTAAACAGTCAGGTTAAAACATGTCAATATCAATAAAGCACATTATATTTATTGCAATCTGCGTATTATGCCATCCTGTATTTTCCACAATAGATATTGTGATTTGCGAGGATGAGGAAGGTAATCAAACGTTTCAGAAAGCATGCCCTCCGGGGGCAAGGCTTGTTGGTGAGAAAAAAATAAGTGTAGGGAAAAGTTCATCAGGGACAGTCGATTTGAGTAAATTAAATGTTGTACTGTACACAATACCCGATTGCGAAACTTGCGAAAATGTTGCGATATACCTTAAAAGCCGTGATATTCCTTTTAGTGAAAAAGATGTTAGTAAGGACTTTAAAATACAGCAGGAGCTAACCGAACTTTCCGGTAAATTGAGTGTTCCTGTGACGGTTATCGGAGAGGAAGTTGTTTCCGGCTATAATCGCGAACAAATAGGTAATATTCTTGACAGAATTATTTCTCCAGAATAAATATCACACAACATGAATCTATTTAAAACTAAACTTTTGGTATTGATAATTATTTTATTATCATTTAATGGTTTTCTTAATTCAGAAGAGGTAGCTGAAAAAAATCTCACACCATTAGATGGTGAATTATTATTACCGGAAGGCTATAACAATACAGTCGAAGAAAAAAAATGTATTACTGTATGCAGTCAATGGGGGGAAGATTGCATTCTCAATATCAATCCTTCTGCTACAGGAGCAGGTACAAGTAGAAAATGCAGAAGAGTATGCAAATCATTTGCAGAGGCATGTTTTTAAAAGTAGATTACATTGTCCAAATAATTATCAAACGTTTAAACTCCCAAATAAAATCCCATGCGAAAGTGGCGGAATTGGTAGACGCGCTGGATTTAGGTTTCAGTGCCGTAAGGCGTGAGAGTTCGAGTCTCTCCTTTCGCACCATATCTTTCAGGCACGAAATATCTCCTGCCACTAGTTAATTGACTGATATTTTAAGGGTTTGTAAAATTTGGATTTTTTTTATGTTAAATCTAGGTTACAATTACAAATAACTGATTTTATTAGTTTAACTGAGGAAATCTAATAATAAAATGCAAGTATCAGTTGAGAATACAGGGGCTCTTGGGCGCAAAGTTCATGTTGAGGTACCCGAGGCCAGGGTTGTCACAGAGGTAAGTAATCGCCTTCAAAATATGACAAAGACAACCAAGGTGCAAGGTTTTCGCCCCGGGAAAGTACCATTAAAAATAATTGATAATCGATATGGCGAACAAGTAAGAAAAGAAGTTGTTGGTGAATTAGTACGAACAACTCTTTTTGAGGCAATTAATCAAGAAAATTTAAAACTCGCAGGCCAACCCCAAATTGAAAAAGTTGATGATGCAGCCGGCAAAGCACTTTCCTACACAGCGGTATTTGAGATTTATCCTGAAGTCACTCTTAAACCAACCGATAAATTAAAATTCAAAAAACCAGTTTGCAAAATCTCCAAAGATGATGTGGTTAGTATGATTGAAAAATTACGTAAACAACATCATGAGTTAAAATCTGTTGATAGAGCTGCGAAGAATGGCGATGTAGTCAATATAAACTTTGAGGGTTTTATTGACGGCAAACCTTTTGATGGTGGAAAAGCTGAAAACTATAATCTTGAATTAGGTTTGAAAAGCTTTATAGAAGGATTTGAAGATGGTTTGATTGGAAAGTCTCCCGGAGAAGAAGCATTATTAAAACTGAAGTTCCCTAAAGATTATGGAAAAGAAGAATTAAAAGGTAAACAGGTCGAATTTAAAGTAAAGATTAATCATGTTAATGAAATAATTCTTCCGAATATTGATAAAAGTTTTATAGAAAAACTTGGGATTAAACAAGGAAGCGAAGATACATTACAGGCTGAAATTAAAAAAAATATGGAACGCGAGGCTGAGTTATCACTTCGACGCCAACTTAAAGATATGGTGCTTGATATGCTTCACGATAAAAATAAAATTGAATTACCTCAATCATTGATTACGAGTGAACATAATCGACTCAAAAGTGGATTAGAGAAGAATTTAAAACAACAAGGTGTTGATGCAAAGAAAATTGCCTCTGCGAGTGATTCAGTTCTTGTAGAACAAGCTAAAAAACGTGTTTCACTGCAAATAATCCTTGCTGAAATGATTAAACAAAATGATTTAAAGGCTGATCCAAAAAAAGTTCGAGAAATGGTTGAACATGCAGCTTCTGGTTATGAGGACCCAAAAGCGGTTATGGACTGGTATTACTCTGATCAGAAGAATTTAGCAGAAGTTGAGGTCTTGGCCTTAGAGGATAATGTGGTTGATTGGGTTTTGGAGCATGCAGATATTACAGAAAAGGAATGTACCTTTGACGAAATTATGAATAAAAGGCAGACTTCATTATGAGAAAACAATTATTGATATTTACGACAGATAATTATGAATAAAAATGAGATACATGCATTAAATCTAGTGCCGATGGTTGTCGAGCAGACAGCAAGGGGTGAGAGAGCCTATGATATTTATTCACGTTTATTAAAAGAGCGTGTTATTTTTTTGGTGGGACCAGTAGAGGATAATGTCGCTAATTTAATTATTGCACAGCTATTATATCTCGAGTCTGAAAATCCCGACAAAGATATTAATCTTTATATAAATTCTCCCGGGGGATCAGTTACATCAGGATTGGCGATTTACGATACAATGCAATTCATAAAACCAAATGTTAGTACTATGTGCGTTGGTCAGGCTGCTAGTATGGGCGCCCTATTACTTGCTGGCGGGGAGAAAGAAAAACGTTATTGTCTTCCTCACTCACGCGTTATGATTCACCAACCAATGGGCGGTTTTCAGGGCCAAGCATCAGATATTGATATTCATGCACGCGAAATATTGCATGCACGTGAACGCTTAAATAAAATTCTTTCGGATCATACTGGTCAATCACTTGATACCATTAAGAATGACACAGAACGTGACAATTTTATGGGCGCAAATGAAGCAAAAGATTATGGATTAATCGATGAAGTTTTAGATGAAAGAGAAAATTTACCAAAAGGCTAATTAAAATAGCCTGAATAATAACTCTTATTTTATGTTAGAAATTACAGTTTTTTGAGGATTACGTTTATATGACTGATAAAATAGAAACCAAGAATGGAGATGGCGAACGTTTGCTCTATTGTTCTTTTTGTGGAAAAAGTCAGCATGAAGTAAGAAAATTGATTGCGGGTCCATCGGTTTTTATCTGTGATGAATGCGTTGCATTATGTAACGATATTATCGAAGAAGAAGTTTTAGATAAATCATTAATTGGCGATATCAAATCGTTACCTACACCCAAAGAAATTAATATGATTTTGGATGAGTATGTAATTGGGCAAGATAAAGCAAAGAAAATTCTTTCTGTTGCCGTTTATAATCACTATAAACGTTTGGAACAGGGTATAAAAAATACTGATGTTGAGTTATCAAAGAGTAATGTTCTTTTAATCGGGCCAACGGGTAGTGGTAAAACATTGTTGGCAGAAACAATGGCACGTTTACTGAATGTTCCTTTTACAATTACTGATGCAACAACATTAACTGAAGCGGGTTATGTTGGTGAAGATGTAGAAAATATTATTCAGAAGTTACTCCAAAAATGTGATTACGATGTTGATAGAGCGCAAACAGGTATCGTTTATATTGATGAAATAGATAAGATTTCACGCAAATCTGATAATCCTTCAATTACACGTGATGTTTCAGGAGAAGGTGTGCAACAAGCTCTTTTGAAATTGATTGAAGGCACAATTGCATCTGTGCCACCTCAAGGGGGGCGCAAACATCCACAACAAGAATTTCTACCTGTCGATACTTCAAATATTTTATTCATTTGTGGGGGAGCATTTGGCGGATTGGATAAAATTATTTTGGAGCGATCAGAAAAAGGCGGTATTGGTTTCTCGGCCGAAGTAAAAAGTCAAACTGATAGAAAAAGTGTTAGTGAGCTTTTACAGGGTGTTGAACCAGAAGATTTAATTAAGTATGGACTAATTCCGGAATTTGTTGGCAGACTTCCGGTTGCTGCTACCTTAGATGAGCTTGATGAAAAACAGCTTATCCAAATTCTGGTTGAACCAAAAAATGCGATTACCAAACAGTATGTTCATCTATTCGAGATGGAAGGCTGTGAGTTGGAATTTCGTGACGACGCATTACGTGCCGTCGCAAAGAAATCGATGAAGCGTAAAACTGGAGCGCGAGGCCTTCGATCAATTATGGAAAATATTTTACTAGATACGATGTATGATTTACCTTCAAGCGACGATATTGTTAAAGTTGTCATTGATGAAAGCGTCATCAATAATGGAACTGATCCTTTGTTGATTTATGAAGCGCCAGCTATGCAGAAGGTAGCAACAGAGTAGTTATTTTTTAATTTGTGGCAGATTAATTTTAGAATGGTTTTAATTAGTTTTATATTAGTTGGTTGAAAAAAATAATTTGGCCACAATATTAGGGGGTTATATGCAAGCTCTTAGAAATATTGAAAATCTTATTTTTTTATTAGAAATTAGACAGTTATGACTCTAGAAACTCAAGCATTGCCAGTATTGCCACTTCGTGATGTTGTCGTATATCCACACATGGTAATTCCACTTTTTGTTGGACGTGAAAAATCAATAAAAGCACTAGATAGGGCAATGGAGGGTAATAAGCAGATATTACTTATTGCGCAAAAAAGTCCAACTGAGGAGGACCCAGGTGAAGATGAGACTTATGATGTTGGAACCATGGCGAATATCCTTCAATTATTAAAATTACCAGATGGCACAATCAAGGTGCTTGTTGAAGGCACATCAAGAGCGACAATATACAACTACAGGGAAACTGAAGGTATGTTTGTTGCGGATGCTAAATTATTAGAATCAAAAATAGTTGACGAACAAGAGATGGATGCACACGTTCGTTCAGCGGTAAACCAATTTGAACAGTATGTGAAGCTAAATAAAAAAGTCCCCCCAGAAATTATATCTTCATTAGTAAGTATAGATGATTCCAGTCGGTTAGCAGACACAATTGCCGCCCATATGGCAGTAAAAATTGAAGAAAAGCAACACGCTTTAGGTATAACAGATGTTAAAGAGAGGTTGGAATACCTAATACAATTAATGGAGTCAGAAATTGATTTGTTACATGTTGAGAAAAAGATTCGGGGTAGAGTTAAATCACAAATGGAAAAAAGTCAGCGTGAGTATTACTTAAATGAGCAAATGAAAGCAATACAGAATGAATTGGGTGATATGGAAGATGTTCCGAATGAGATTGACGATCTCGCAAATAAGATAAAAAAAGCAGGCATGCATAAGGAAGCCAAAGGAAAAGCAGAATCAGAGCTAAGTAAATTAAGAATGATGTCACCAATGTCTGCTGAGGCAACAGTTGTCCGTAACTACATAGATTGGTTAGTAAATGTGCCTTGGAAAAAACGTAGTAAAATTTCAAAAGATATAGTTGAGGCTGAAGAAATTCTTGAAGCAGATCATTATGGTCTGGAAAAAGTTAAAGAGCGCATTTTAGAGTATCTAGCAGTACAACAACGCGTAAAAAAAATGAAAGGTCCTATTCTATGCTTAGTGGGCCCGCCAGGCGTTGGCAAAACATCACTTGGCCGTTCAATTGCAAGAGCAACTCATCGTGAGTTTGCCAGAATGTCACTTGGGGGAATCCGTGATGAAGCTGAAATAAGAGGGCATCGACGTACATATATTGGCTCTATGCCAGGGAAAATTATTCAAGGCATGTCAAAAATTGGCAAAAAGAATCCACTCTTTCTACTGGATGAAATAGATAAAATGGGAATGGATTTTCGCGGTGACCCTGCTTCTGCACTGCTAGAGGTTTTAGATCCAGAACAAAACAGTGTATTTAACGATCATTATCTTGAAGTTGATTACGATTTATCTGAAGTTATGTTTGTAACTACCGCAAATAGTTTGAATATTCCAGCCCCTTTATTAGATCGAATGGAAGTAATTCGATTATCTGGATATACAGAAGATGAAAAAGTAAATATTGCAAAAAACTATCTTATTGAAAAACAGATAGCACAGCATGGGTTAAAAAATGATGAGATTGCAATCAGAGATAGTGTTGTTCGAGATATTATTCAGCATTACACACGTGAAGCTGGCGTACGTAATTTAGATCGTGAAATAGCTAATATTTGCAGAAAAATTGTAAAACGAATTTTACTTAAACCATCAGAAAAGAAAATTACTGTCACCTCTAAGAAACTAGAATCATTGTTAGGCGTTAAACATTATCGTTATGGCATGATGGAAGAGGAAAACAGAATAGGGCAAGTTACAGGATTAGCATGGACAGAGGTAGGCGGTGAACTATTAACAATTGAGACTGCTATTGTAGATGGTAAAGGCAAGATTACACGTACCGGAAAATTAGGTGATGTTATGCAGGAATCGATAGAGGCTGCAATGACCGTTGTAAGAAGTCGTAGTGATTTTTTAGGCATCGATCACGAATTTTATAAGGAGCATGATTTTCATATTCATGTTCCCGAAGGCGCGACACCAAAAGACGGTCCAAGTGCTGGTGTAGCGATGTGTACGGCGATGGTGTCAGCGCTATGCAGTATTCCTGTTAGGTCTAGTGTTGCTATGACAGGTGAAATTACGCTACGAGGTGAAATATTGCCAATTGGAGGATTAAAAGAGAAATTACTTGCGGCTTTACGGGGTGGTTTGCAAACTGTATTAATACCAGAGGAAAATAAAAGAGAATTAGTGGAAATACCAAAAAATATAAAGCAAAATATCGATATTCGGCCTGTCAGATGGATCGATGAAGTTTTTGAAATTGCGCTAGAAAGAATGCCAGAACCGAATATTAAAAAACAATCTAAATCTGATGTTGCAGCCGATAAGAATGAAGAAAAAATTGATTCAATTAGACCTCATTAGGGACAATACTTTAGGCAAAGTCTAGATTATATAATCATAAAGACCCTAAGAAATTTTCAAAAACGATGAAAGCATTGCTTGACGGGGTTTTCAGCAGTTGGTATAAAATCCATAGTTAATATGTTTTTCTAGAGAAAAACATATTCTTAGACTCAGTATTGTATTTTTGAACGACGATTAAACAGTAAGAAAATATATTCCATTAACCCAACTGAAGGGGAACTATCATTATGAATAAAGCTGATCTTATCGATGCTGTTGCAGAAGATTCTGATATAACTAAAGCTTCTGCGGCAAGAGCATTGGATTCCGCAATTGAAAATATAACTAATGCTTTAAAAGGGGGAAACAGCGTAACGCTCGTTGGGTTCGGAACTTTTACAGTGCGTCAGCGCGAAGCTCGTATGGGACGCAACCCAAGAACAGGTGAAGCTATACAGATCAAGGCGTCTAAAGTCCCTGGGTTTAAGGCTGGAAAAGCACTCAAGGATGCCCTAAACTAGCGCGCCCTTGGGTGCTTAGCTCAGTTGGGAGAGCGACGCCCTTACAAGGCGTAGGTCGGGGGTTCGAACCCCTCAGCACCCACCAGAATAACTTTCCGGAGTGGTAGTTCAGTTGGTTAGAATACCGGCCTGTCACGCCGGGGGTCGCGGGTTCGAGTCCCGTCCACTCCGCCAACTAGATTAAATAAATATAATCTAACGGGCGTATCACATAAAATGATACGCCCGTATTAATTTTAAATTATAGAAAATGCAGAGTTAAATTATGCTAGTGTTAATAAGAGATAAAGCAACAGGATGGGTAGCTGGCGTTATAGTTGGTTTACTGGTTATTTCATTTGCTTTTTGGGGTGTTAGTTTTTATAGCGGTCAGGCAGGTAAGCTTAATGTGGCCAAAGTAAATGACGTTGACATCTCATTTCAATCATTTCAACGATCATTTGTACAATTAAGAAAAAAAATGCAGTCAGTTTTAGGAGATTCACTTTCTTTAGAGGAAGATACATTTATAAAAAACCAAACAATAGAAAAGCTAATTGAGTCAGAATTAATTAATCAGCTTGTTATTGAT
>Ga0209501_10006711_pt1 | contig 10276 bp, 7 predicted proteins | sample ArcticOcean_MG_C_4_FD_187434 | JGI IMG/M metagenome (GOLD analysis project Ga0209501, IMG submission 187434) | Marine microbial communities from western Arctic Ocean - ArcticOcean_MG_CB4_134 (SPAdes) (version 2) | ecosystem: Environmental > Aquatic > Marine > Oceanic | place: Arctic Ocean...
GATCAGAACCACCGGAGTCTGTTTCGACGTGTCCATGAAGAAATGACCGCCCGGCGCCTTGATGTCGATGATGTCGCTTTCATTCACACTGTTGTGGAAATGATTGGAAGACAGGCCCGGCGGCACTTCCGGCTTATCGCGCGGCGGCGGCACGGCTTTGATCGAGCAGCGGTAATATTCGGGGTGATGCGGGCTGTCCGACAGGGAGTAACAACGGATGACCTGCTTTTTCTGCCCCGCTATATCGATGCCGAAAGTCAGATACTGGCCGGGTTTGAAGGGCGGCAGAGGCTTGCCGTCATGCGGCGAGAAATAAAATGAACAAATGCCGCCGCCTTCCGGAACCTTCCGGCTGATTTTGAATTTTCGGAAACCGTTCCATGACAGTTCGTTGGATTCGCGCTCGATGCGGCGTTGATCCATGATGTGGTCGATCTCAGCTTGGAGTCTCCGATCCTGAATTTCCGCGCTGCCGCCGGCGAACGCCGCGCGCCGCGCATTGCCGGCAATCGTCAAAAACAAAAAGATCGACAACGTCGCCAACACAATGATGGCAACGACATTAATCGCAATATCCATTCTCTCGGGCCTCCCCCTTTAAGCGCCGCTAGAATTTACGCCTGATTTCGAAGCGCGTACCGGCTAGATTTTCATCTTCCATGCGCCAACCATGCATGGCATCAGCGCGGAAGATCCAAGCTTCGTTCAATGGGAACTGGTAGCGCACGCCAAGCGCGTATTCGTCCCCCCGGGCCGCACGCCCGACCTCATTTTCGCCGCCGATCACCTGGAACGCTGCGGCCTCGACCACGAGTTGCCGGTCGAGGTTGAACAGATATTCCATGCCCAAGGCACCGCCGAAGGTATTTTGACCGGTATCATCGAGCTTGGGAAATCCGGTCAGGCCATCGGTCTCGAAATTGATGCCGGTATTCTTGAGAATGCCGCCTGCGCCGCCCGCGCGGGCCGCGGATTGTGGCCTGTCGAGCCCGACAAAGAAGTTTGCGTAGGGCACCCATGTCGACGGCTTACGGGTAATGAACGAATTCTCAAACAAGAGGATCACGCCATCGGCGGTTTGTTGCGCATTGTTGTCCGGATCCTGGCCGAACGAGTAAACCACGCGCGTGCTGTTCGAGAGCCACGCCTTGTAGCGCTTCGAAAAGGCCAGGGTGACGTTGGTGAAGCTCTGGTCGTCAAGCCCCGCCTCGCCGTCGAGATGCGCGATACCCGCTTCCCAATAGCCCTGCGTCGCTTCGACGAAGGCGGCAGCGCCGTAGATATTCACATTGTGATCCGCCGCCAGCCCGTCATTGTCGACAATGCCCGGATTGGTCACCTTGTCGATACCGGCGAAGAAAGTGAAATCCATATTCGAGATATCGAGCGAGGGGCTGTTGAGCGCCGGGATTGTTACCGCGGCACCGGTGAAAGCATCTTCAATCCAAATGCCGTTTTGGAACAGCAGTGGCATCAGGCCAAGGGCAAACGGCACGTCGATCGAGGAATATTCTCCACTCAGGCCGGAATAAATCGCGCCGCCGTCGCCTTCAAAAAACAGCGCATCCAAATTGGCGTCGAGCTGCAAATCGCAATCGCGGTCGGGATCGTTATCGGGCGCGTCATCGCCGAAGAACTCGCAACGCGTAAATTCACCTTGTCCGTCAAGCGGCCCGATGAACCAATGAATCCGCTCGGTCGAAGTAAAGCGGTAATCGAAATCGAGATTAAGGCGGGTCGCTACCTGCCCAACTTCCTTGGCGCCATTGTCGTTGAAGGCTATCGCCGTCCGCCAATCGCCATAAACGTAAAATTGATTATACGTGGGATTCAAGGTGCCGAGGAACGTGCCAGCTTCGCTGAACGGCCCAGCCGCATAGAGATCGCGCCCCGCTTCAATTAGCGGGCGCGGCGTCGGATAGGCCGATTTTCCACCATAGATCTCCAGCTGCGCCTCAGTGTCGTAGCCCGCATCTTCATAGGCCGGGTCCGGTCGGAACACCTCTGAATCATGCTCAATCTGAGATGCGGCGGGATCGCTGACGATCTCATCCGCCGCCGCGTTCTCGACGACACCCGCCAGTGCAAGTGCGCCGGCCAGGAGGGCGACGCCGCCCACCGGCCAAAATCGAAAGGTGAATCGATAATGCGACTTCTTAGTCACGGCTAACTCCCTACTTCAAATTCGACGGTGAATGCATCGACTTCCAACATCCACTCGTTCATGGTGCGCTCCATTTCAGTCGTCGCACCGACGAATCGCATGAAATAGATCGGCTCGGCCCGGCTGCGCATGCGGAAGGCTAATTTATAGGTTCCCGGTTCGCTGAGGAGCTCTCCCGGCACCGAATAGTCGGCATCACGGCTGGCCAGTGGCGGGATGGAACGGCTTTCCATGCGCACGAACGGCGGATGGTTGATCACGGTCGTTGGCTGCGCCGCTGGGCGTAGGAACGGCAGTTGGTCGAGATCGAAATTGACCGGCAGATACATCTCGCGGTCGGTTCCTTTGACGTTGGTGGTCAGGAACTTGGTCTGATAATTCACCAATTGATCATCGAAGGGGATGGTTCCGTCGAGCACATCGAGGCTGTGTTGGTCGGCCATGTCGCCGTTGCTGTCGACATAGCCAGATTCCCACACATTGTTGCCGCTCGGATCGATCAACGCCACGTTCAGCCACAATTCGGGCTGCGCGCCGAGCGAGCCGGACGGCAGGTTGTGACCATTGTTGGTGTTGGTCACGACATAATGGAAATCGAGATCGTCGCCGGCACGCGGTGGATCGTCGAAGAACGGACCGTCGACATGCGAGCCGTTTTCCATGACGCGGCGGCGCAGATCGCGTTTTTCTTCGATTAACACGAGATTATATTCGACGACGGCGCGCGCTTCCTCGCGATCGAAGCGGTCTTCCCAAACTTCGGGAAATTCGATTTCTTCGCGTGCGCCTTCATCTACGGCCTCTTCATATTCGTCTTCCCAATCCTCATCGCCCCACGGTTGGCGCCAATTGAATTTCAGCCATTCCTGCATGGTCCAATTTTCGGCATCCGGGTTATGCGGGAAGATGCCGGGATGGGCGATTGGATAGCCCGGTCCGGCGAAGGAATGGTCATGGCGAGTACGGTTGGGATTGACCGGCCGGCCATCGACCACAGCCACTGGGCCGGTTCTGAATTCTCCGGCGACGCCCGGATTGTAGCTCATATGGCAATCCTGGCAGCTCACGCCTTCCTTATGGGCCGGCGAGTCGCGATATTGCTCCCACACCACTTCGAGCTTGATGCCGAGATTAACCGCGACCTGATGGCAGGAGGCGCAGAATTCTGATTGCGAAAGCTGATCCATCTTAACGGCCGAGGTATGAATTTGATTGCCACGCTCTTCTTCGTTGGTCGCCACTTTCCATGAACTGGCATCGGCCACCACTTCAGCGACGCCGTCGCCGCCAATATTGCCAAACACCGGCTCGAAGATGCTGCCTTCGACGATCCGGCGTTCGCCGTTGGAACGGCCATTGGCCTCGCTAACGCGATGGCAGGTAATGCAGGTGACGCCTTCGCGCGAGACCTGGCTGCGGTCCCAAATCGCCATTTCGCGCGGCTCGCCCATCGCCGTTCCTACGCTGATATGACAGCGCACACAAAACGCCCCGATGGTCGGCGCCAGCGAATTGATGGCGTTCTCGAATTTATGAAACATGGGTGAAATCGCCGAATAGGCGTGATTAGAGGACGCCCATTCGCGGTAAATATCCTCATGACAGGATTTACATTGCGACGCACTTGGAAAAAGATTCTCATCCAGCAGGGCGCTATGCATTTCCTCGCCCTCAGCGTCGTCCTGAGCACTGGCGGGCGTTTGCCAAGCCATAAAGGCGAGAATGCCCAGTGCGGCAAGAAATACGACGCAAAGGCGCCACTGGCTGCTAATTGTCTTCTGATGCGTCTTCATTTTTCACCATCCGTAAGTCGAATCCAGGGTCTGCGTGATACACATGACAGAGCTGACAGTTCTGCTGAACTTGCCCTTCGCTGTGACATTGCGCGCATGTTTCCTGTTCTATCGCAAAAAAGTTACTTTGGAAGTGATGTGGATCACTTTGATCGAACGCTTCCTGGTAGGACGCCTCGGGATTAATTTTGTGGCAGGTGCGGCAGCCATTCTCCGGATCCATCAAATTGACACCTTCCGGATTGAGCAAAGTGATATGAGCGCCGTGTGAATAGGTCGTATAGGGCCTTGCCTCGCTCGGCCGGTAGCCCCATTCGGCTTCTTTGACGCCGTCTTCGCTCTCCGAAATGGCGTGGCATTTGGTGCAGGCGCCGACGCCTTCCTTGCGATCCAAAACTACCTCATGCATGGCTTCGGCGTTGTCGGCGTTATCGTCATCGTCACCGGCATTACTCGCCAGCGCGAAAGAAATCCATGCCTTGGCAACGCTGTCACCATGGCCGACCGGTGCGTAGCGTAGCTCAAGCGCATCGCCATGCCAGCCGCCAAGTTCACTCTCCATCGGCGCTTCATATTCAAGATTGGAAGCCCAGGCGCAAGCCACACGCTTGACCAATTCGGGATTTAGGCCCGACAACATCGCCGGTGATACGGTCGCGCCCGCACGCTCATCGACCAGCTCGGCCAGCGGTGCCGGTCCTTCTTCGACGAGGCGCATGATGAATTCCTGCATGGGTTCGCTATAGCTGTCCATGTCGTCGGCCGTTATGCCCATTAGATAAGCGGTGATTGGGTCGCCTTCGTCGAGCGAAATGGCTTCGTATTCTTCTTCCTCTTCCACTTCCGCCATTTCAACTTCATCGCCAGCTTCGATGGCTTCGTTCATTTCCGCCATCTGTTCGCGCAGCAATTCCCAGCTTTCCAGGGTTGGTCCGCAGGCTTCTGTCACGGCGTCGCGGTCGATCAAATTCTCGTCGAATTCCGGCAGTCGCAGCACCACTAGCTCGCGTTCGCGGATGGCGTCGCTGTGACAGGCTGCGCAGGTTTGCTCGAAGCCAGCCGGCTCGACCGCGCGCGCCGCCGTATCGACCTCATGGCAGGATGTGCAATCCGCCGGTGCTCGTTCCTGATAGCGCTGATCGGCGAAATGTTTGCCGAGATGCGAGGAATGATTGAACTGGACCGAAGTGCGGCGATCATGCGGGAAAGCGGCGGAAAATTCCGGATGGTCAGCGGAGAAACTGTCGATATTGGTCTCATGGCAGACATTGCACTGGGCGTCTGACATGACCTTGATATCGGCATCCTCGCCCTTGTGCTCGGTATGGCACATGACACATTGGGTCGCCTGCGCCTTGGACGCAAAGGACGCGTTGTGGCCGATCCGTGGGTCGCCGCCGAAGGTGTGGCAATCGACGCATTGCCCAGTCATATCTTCTTCGTGGAACGCTGAGAGGAACCAGTCGCCGGCGTCCTGGTCATGTGCCGTGTGGCACGATGCGCAGCCCACTGCCGAGGTGAAGTTCGCGTGCCCGCCGGTTAATTCGCCGGCCTGAATGATTGAATCGCGTGCCGAGCCGCCGCCGCCCCAGGTCAACATCAGCGCGATGATCGCGACAACAAGGGAGAATGCACTAATGGCAAGAATGCCGCGCAAGCTCCTAATCGTGCGTTTGGGCTGACAGGGCGGGTGTTTGTGATGGCAGGCGCCGCTCGGATCGGGGCCATCGGTGCACGGGCCGCCGGAGATCGCCGAACGCCGGCATTCCCAACGGTCTCCAACTTGGGCCGGGCGGCATTCGCTCATACCGCCGCAGCGCCCCGTAGTGTTGGGACCGAACTCGCATGGCTTGCCCCACGCCGCGGCGCGTCCGCAACGGAAATTTTGCGTCGGCCGCTCGTAGCGGCTGGTATCGTGTTTAAATTTTTCCGGATCCATCATATCGCGTACACATTCACGACGATTACGTGCCAAAACATTAGTCCAAGAACCGCAGCTGCCAACGGTAAATGCACCAGCAACCAGTACTTCATCGTGCTTTGGCAGGCGTAATGGACATCGATCTTGGCCTTCATCTCCGCCAGATCATTTAACCGGTCCAAATAGGCCCGTTCGTTATCGTTCAAATAGCGGTTTACGGTGCGATACTGATTGCGTAGCCAGTGCTGTCCGGCATTGCCGCCAAGGGCGTTGTTAAGGAAGAATCGCGGCCGGCGGAAAAACCAGCTCATGGTTTCCATATAATGCCGCGCTAGCGTGTCGCTGCCGGTTTCCTCCGTGCAGGCACGGATTTCCTCTTCGGATTTTTCGCGAATCTCCGCCAATTCCGCCGGAATCCGCTCATAAATAATTTCGAAATCCGTTTGTACAAGCCGTCTGGGATTGATGCGCTGAATGAGGTAGCCAAATATTCCGCTTATGGAGACTAGATAAAACACCAAGGCGAGCGCCTGCTCGTAGCCACCTGTCGGCCAGATTGATCCGGTATGAATAAAGAACAAGACCACCGCCGCAACGCCGCCTACCACATGGATCGCCAGCCAATAGGCGGAGCTCACAAGTGGCACCATGGCGAGTTTCTTACGCGCATTGAACAGCGCCAGGACGATCAACAGAGCAAACAGCGTGTAGCCGGTGATAAATTCCGAGCGCTCTAGCTCCAAGTCGGCGAGGTAACTGTACACGCCCAAAATTATTAGGCCGGCAACGGCGATGGCCCACAGCAAGGTATAGCGAATAGCGATCGCGCTCATGTAGACGCCCCGAACGTCTCATCACCCTGGAAATTAACCCGTTTGAGCGCATCATGCGCGCAAGCGCGCACACAGGCAGGACCGCCCGGGTTGGTTTCGCAGAGATCGCATTTCGTCGCTTTCATGATCGGCTTTTGGCTGTCCGGATCGCGCACCATTTTGCCCTCGATATCGCGGATTTCGACAAGCCGGATATTATTGTAGGGGCAGGAGTTGGCGCAGGTGCCGCAGCCGATGCAGGTGTCGTCGTTGATCACCACGGCACCGGTCTCGAGGGAGCGATGGATGGCGCCCGTGGGGCAGCCAATCATGCACACCGGATCGGCGCAATGCATGCACGCATTGGCGACCATCCAATGATCGAAGGTGCGCCCGTGGCGGATGAAGCGCGGATTGCCGCCATGGGTGGAGGCGCAGGCGCGAACGCAATCATCGCAGCGCACGCAGCGTTCCAGGTCGATCAGCATCGCCATCGTGCCATTGATGAAGCGTTGCTCCACCGCCCATTCCAGCGGCGCGTCCGAGGCCACCGTACGGGTCGCCAGATGGTGCAACGGGCTCGCGACATGACGATGGCCGGCCTTGTTGAAGACATACTTTTCCAGAATCGGCGCTGGCACGCGCAGCAAGTCGACATAGCCGACCGCCTTCAGCGAGGTTTGTAGTGACACTTCCTTGCCGAGATGAGAGGCCCACAGCTCGTCATAGCCGAAGCTGTCTCCGGCGCCCAAATAGGTCAGCGTTCGCTCGCCATTGCCCATTTTTATCGACACCCGTGCGAACCCGGCGCGGATCATCAGGAGGCCGTCGGGATATTCGCCTTGGCGGCCAATGACCGGTTCCTTGTCGGCTTTGCCCTGGTCGCGCATGCGCTTGTAGGAAACATGCCATTCGAAGCTGCCATGGCTTTCGAACAGGGTCGCATCGGCGACCTCGTTAAGTTCCTCTTCGCTCAAACCGGTGAAGTAGGGCGAGCTTTTCAGATGCACTTTGAGCGCGTTCTCGCGGTAGCGCTCGTCAATCGTCTTGCGCCAGCCGGTATCGTATTTGCGCAATTCCCTAAGACCCTGCCAGCGGATTTCAAGCAGTTCGGCTTCTTCCTCGGCGAAGATCGTTGCCGTGCGCGGCACCCGCCCAAGCGCGGCCAATTCACCAAACAGCGTGCTGGGGCCAAGTTGCGCAGTATTGTGGCTATTCAACACGGCCGGGACATCCTGCAGGAAAACCCGGGTATTCGCCTCGGTCTGCGTGCCGCCCTCGCGTACCGACTGGCCGCCGTAACGCGACGTGTCGCGCACTTCCGGCACGGTCCGGTTGGTCCACAACTGCCCCAGCGCCTGGAAGAGATTTTTGCGCTCGCTATGCTGACGGCCGATCAAGTTGCGCGGCAGTGCCGGCGAAATGACCACCCGCAAATTACCGTTGACGACGAGAAAGGCCGAATTGCCGTAATCTCCCTCGCGCACGATGATATCGCCCGGATGATAGCGGACAATTCGCGTGTCGTTCCTGAGAATGCCTTCAAGCGGCGTGTGTTTTGGAAATGCATCTGCGTCGATCGACGCGAATTCAGGCAATGCCGAAAGACGCTCGACATCGGCATCCGCCATTTCCGGCCCGAACGGTGCATCCCACCGCTGGGGCCTGGCAATCATTGCAACGCTGGCCAAATCCCTGTTCCCCACCAACCATTTGATGCCGCAAGAAGGGTGATGTTACACCCCCCCAGGTGCATCGATTATAATCTTCTGCTCTTTCGCGCCAATGGCGCGTGGCAGTCTCTTCTTGCCGCAAGCGCTCCGGGCGTGATCCCGCCCGGAATGCCTATTTGTAACTATCTTTCGCGGGCAACATGCCGCCGACTTCGCCGGAGAGGTCCTGTCCCTGGATCGCTGCAACGAGGGCGCGTGCTTCATCAGCGGTGGGGTTGGCTAACAGACCTGCGGCTGCGCCGACTTTGCCCAGTGCCTCCCGCGCCGCCGCTTCGCGTGCCCCCTGAAACTCTTTATATTTGGCAGAATCGGAACGCCCGGCTGCTCCGACCGCCGAAACCAGCTTGGCCGCCTGGCCGATCACGTACATTTCTGACACTTGTGCCGCCGACATTTCGGCGTTAACCGTCATATCAGGCGGGTAAAAGCGATGGCGCACGCTGCCTTGGCTGTAGCGCACCAATTCCCAATCGGCCACCGTCGGATGACCCATATCGAGCATGATGGCGAGCTTGTCGCCGTCCACATTGGGATTGGCGAGGCCGTGGCACTCCATGCAGTTCTCGGCTACGCCGTATCTATCTGACGGCCAGCGCATGCCTGCCGCCGCGGCGCTGGCGATGCGCTCAGTCTTATGCTCTGCGGTCTCTTGATCCGCCTTAACGCTGGGTCCGCCGTAATCATTGTGAAGTGGGAACCAGTCCGAAGACGCGCCATGGCAGCTTTCGCAGGACGGGCCCGCCGCAGGCTTGGCTTTGCCGCCGGCTTTCTTTTGAGTCACGGTATAGTGGCATTGCACGCAGGTTTCGTTGCGTTTCATGCTCTTTTGGCCCGTCGCCTTGGCAATTTCCTTGGCTTTCTTGATCTTGTGTACTTTCTTGAAGGATTCGAAATGCTTGGTGCCCTGCCAGACTTCGGCTTCACCGCGATGGCACTCACTACAGACCTTGGGACCCTGATTAAACGCTTCCGCGTTGGATTTCTGCGCGAATCCGAAACTTGTCAACGCAATGACGAATGACGCTACGAGACTTATTGTGAATAGCCGCATCGGTACGCTCCCCATGATCTGCACTCTCCTTCGAAAAACCATGATGCGTGATTCAGCGAAGCAAAACAACCCTCTAATGAGCCATTACAGCCATTTTGTGACGACGCTCAATTAACTTCCTGGCGCACCAGAACGGCACGGTAAATAAGCGAACAAACCGATCAATTCAATAGGGACCGATAGATAAATAGCCATTTAATCAACTAGATAAGAGAACATAAGCTGTGACGGTAGATTTGGCCGCCGGCACGGCGAGCGGCGAGGGCAACGACATCATCCAGAACATCGGCCAGGCTATCGGCTCGGACTTTAACGACATCATTGTGGGCACCGACGGAGAAAATGTGTTAATTGGCGGCGCCGGCGACGATTTGATCGGCGGGCTCGACGGCAATGACACCATCTTTGGCGGAGCCGGTAACGATGTACTTACAGGTGGCGGCGGCCAGGATACCCTCGACGGCGGCGATGGCAACGATTTCTTCCAATTCCTCGATCCCAGCGACGGCGCCACCGCGGCCGACGGGCAAACCGGCCAGACCTCGGGAGATTTCATCCTCGATTTCGAACCGGGACTCGACACCATTCAGCTGGAGGGTCTGGCGTTCGGTTTCGGCTTTACCGGCGCTTTGACGCTGAACAGCACTTTCTTCGTCGAGGCCAATTTCGACGGCACCTCAACTTCCGGCGGAACGCCGTCAGGCGCCTGTTTGACGTCAGCGCCTATGGAACAAACTAGTCGGATTTCATAAGGGAGGGTTTCTGGCTCATCGTAGTGACCGAAGGGAACGAAGATGAGACA
>Ga0209501_10006717_pt1 | contig 10270 bp, 10 predicted proteins | sample ArcticOcean_MG_C_4_FD_187434 | JGI IMG/M metagenome (GOLD analysis project Ga0209501, IMG submission 187434) | Marine microbial communities from western Arctic Ocean - ArcticOcean_MG_CB4_134 (SPAdes) (version 2) | ecosystem: Environmental > Aquatic > Marine > Oceanic | place: Arctic Ocean...
ACAGAGAAGTCAAGCAGTGAGCGACCTGCAATTTGAGTAAACTGTTTGGGTGTATCTCCTCTAAATCTTAATGAGTTTCCTCCAGCCAAAATTATTGCTGTTATCACGAAATCTCCGCAAGCTGGATAGGTACATTTTTATCAATAAAACATTCAATCATGTCGAGCATTCTATTTGAAATATTTCCATCAAATTTCCAGCAACATTGTTCTGCCCAATATTTTCTATTTGAAGAAAACTTCCCCTTTTCATCCATGACTAATTTAATAGTTTTAGGAAGGCTTTCAGGTTTACATGTATGCCCCAAAATCCAATCTTCGTCAATATAGGGTAGTTTAAAAGGGCGTTTTGTTCGTTTAGTTAAATTCGCCTCTTCATCTAATTTTTTTTTTGAAATCCATGGATCTTCATTCCTTTTGTCAGTCTCAGGAAAACACCCCGGATATGCAGTGAGTTCAATTTGAATAACAGGTTTGTCAAGGAGGCAGGCCTCTGCCAGTACAGATGAAATATCACTGATAATAATATCTGCAAGATGTATAAATTTGTTTATTCCTTCAGATTCTTTGGGAATAATGGCATTCATTTTACGTGCAATTTTATAATCAGCTGGATGAGGAATAGCGATGACATTTTCAACGTCATTTAAATATTTCAAATTATTAATACCATAATTTTTACTGTATTTTCCACCCCAAGATGGAGCAAATAAAATAATTGGTTTTGATGGATCTAAATTATACTTCTGACAAAGAGCTGATTTATTTATTGTCATATGGTATAAATCATCCATCTTAGGGTACCCCCCAAGTAATCCATTCTTAAAATTTGGATTTATTACCTCCATTTTTCGTTTAAAAACTTCACCCGGATAAAATAATAAATCAGCTTCGTGAAAGAATTTATATTTATAAGTATAATATTTCATTGGACCTAATCCATGTTCCACGTAGATATATTTTCCAGCCCACCCTAATTTTTTAATCCTCTTTAGTGGTAGATCATGTGAAATAACTACATATTCAGAAAGTGATTTAATAGAAAATAGGTTTCTAATATGACTTTTGCGAATTTTCAAAAATCGGACAGACCATTTCTTTTCTAATGCTTTTGTATAAAGTGGCATTAGACTAAAATATTCTTTTGTGCTTGACCAAATAAAATCTATTTTAGGCAATCTTAGTTTTCTTTCTTTTGAATTTCGTATAGTGAGGTATATTTACCTATGTTATCCAATAATTCTGCGTGGTTGCCTGTTTCTATGATTTTCCCCCCATGAAAGACTAAGATTTTATCAGCATTCTCAATAGTAGAAAGTCGATGAGCAATAACAATAACGGTTCGGTCTTTGACCAAATTATCTATTGCTATTTGTACTTTTCTTTCAGATGCTGTATCAAGTGAGGAGGTGGCTTCATCTAAGATAAGTATCTGTGGATTTTTTAATATTGCCCGTGCAATAGTAATTCGCTGTCTCTGACCACCTGAAAGTCGGGCACCTTTTTCGCCAATAATAGTATCAAATTTTTCTGGTAGCTCATTAATGAATTCTAATGCATTTGCAGCTTCAGAAGCTTTTTTCACATCTTCTATCGTGGCGAGTTCATCGCCATATTTAATATTGTTTAAAATAGTATCATTGAAAAGAATAGTTTCTTGGGTTACCACTCCCACCAACATTCGCAATGAGTTTAATTTTATATCTTTAAGGCTAACGCCGTCAATTAATATGCTTCCATTTTGAATATCATAAAACCTAGAAATTAAATCTACAAATGTAGATTTCCCCGCTCCACTACTTCCAACCAAGGCTACCGTCTCACCCCTAGCAATAGATACGCTAATATTTTTTAGGGATTCATTTTTAGCATTTTCGTATTTGAATGAAACCGTTTTAAACTCAATAGAATGTTCGAATGTAGTTATTGAGGTCGCAGTGGGAGAATTTTTTATTTCGATGGGAGCATCCAAAATAGAAAAAACACGGCTTGCAGAAGCTAGCCCTGTTTGAATTTGAGAATTTACATTTCCTAATTTTCGAGCAGGTTGAAGCATGGCAAATAGAAAAATAACAAATCTCATGAAATCATCAGGATGTAAACTATTACCAAGAATAACTTCTTTCCCGCCAATCCATAAAAGAATTGCACCCATACTCACTCCAATAGTATCATTCAATGGTGTATTTAAAAATTTAATTCGGTCTTTTCTGTAAGCTAATTTGTAAAATTTATAGTTTTCAAGTGCAAATTTGTCACTCTCAAACTTCTCTCTAGTGAAAGCTTTTACAATTCTGATTCCGGTAAGTGTTTCATGCAAAATATTCATGACTCCAGCAATTTGAATACTTGAACGTTTAGCTTTTCTGCGGATACTCTGCCCCAGCTTTACAATCACAATTCCTGAAACCGGAATAGTAATTAAGGCGATAACGGTTAATTTTGGGCTAATTACAAATAACATGAAAACCAGCACTAAAATATTCAATGGTTCATTAATTAGTTTTTGAATAGATTGAGTAAAAGCGGTTCTCATTGCGGATACATCTCTTAAAACTATTGATGAGATATCAGCAGTTTTATTCTTGTCATAAAAAGATAATGATAGTCTTTGTAGGTGATTGTAGAGGGAATTTCGAATATCTTGAATCAAATTGTTTTGTACATAAGAGAGCGAAATATTGTTTATATAATAAAATAAATTTTTGAGAATAAAGCTTCCTAATAATAAAATGCAGAACATTTTTAATTGGTGAACTTGATCTCCAGGGCCTATTAAATCACTAATAAATCCATCAAATTTTCCATTCAACGAATCATTGGCTATATGTTTACTATTTTCTTTTGGATTAATGATTGTCCCAATTAATGAACTCACCATCCACAATGAGAAGGCGTTCATTAAAACATAGAAGAGTGAAGATAGCAGAGATAGCAAAACCGTCGGTTTGTATGGTTTTACAAATTGAAGGATTCTAAGGTAAAGGTTCATTTGGGGTATTTTCCGTCACCTTGTCTTACAATTGAAAAGGGTTTTTGTGACATGTCAATAATTGTTGACCCCTTCGAGGGCGTATGGTCATTGTCTTCAAAAATATCTACATTAGGGAAGTCAACTTCAACTTGGGTTACGTCATTTAGAGGTTCATTTCCATGTCTGTTGATACTGGTAGTTATAATGGGTTTTCCAAATAATTTCACCAGTTGTAATGGGAAAAAGTGCAATGGAATTCTGATGCCAACTAATGGTGATGAATTGAAAACCAACGGTGATAATTCAGAATCTATGGATGGAAGTAAAATAGTATATTCCCCAGGAAAAATATTCTCTAATTCAGCTGTGATTTCTGAAGTAATTTTAGCATAAGTTGATACATCTGAAACTTTTTCTAGTACAATACTCAATGGTTGGCTTCTGCCTTTTAACTTATTCAGCTTTTGGATTGCATCTGAATTGGTGGCGTCCACACCAAATCCGTAAAGTGTATCAGTTGGATAAACAATTACATCTCCATTATTCAGAGAATTCATGGCCATTTCTATATATTTTTCTGTAGCTGGATATATCATTTGATTATATATTAATTTTTATAGATTGACTTTTTCCATTTCCGATGAAACCAAAAATATTGTTCTGGATATTTCCTGACTTCATTTTCCAATAGTTTAGAATACTGAGTATTAATTGCAATAATAGCATCCTCTTTTTCGTTTGGAATTGACGATAAATTCATCTCTCTCAATCGAAGATTATACTTTAAATCTCTTGATAATATACAAAAACCCACAATGATGGGCATACTCGTTTTTAAATGGAATAATCCAGCTCCCTTTGGAATAGATGCTGGTAGATCAAAAAATGGAATATTGATTCCACGTTTCCCTGCATTTTGGTCACTGGCTAACCCCAAAAACTTATGTTCTTGTAAGACGGATAACATTTTTTTTCTACTTCCCGTTCGTGGAATCAATGAAATATTGGGAAAATTTCGGATTCCATTAAAAAATGTTTGGCTACCGGCACTTTTTTGGGTCTGGGTGACCACTACAAAGGGGTATCCATTCAAACCCAATGCCGGTAGAAAGGCCTCCCAGTTTCCTAAATGGCCAGTCATGATAATTCCACCATCATATTTATCTAAGATTTTTTTTGTTTCGTCATCGATTATTACAAAATCAGAAATATTGTCGGCATTCAGATTAGGCTGTCTTAAAAAGTCGATGAGAACCATGCCGTAATGTTTACATGTATTTTTTAATAGTTGCTTTACTTCTGAGGTGGAGTACTCTGGAAATGCAATTTTTATATTTTGGATGGCCACGTTCTGCCTCAACGGAACAAAATAATATATGAATAGCCCCATTAGTCTACCGATGAACAATGCCACGGAGCGAGGGAGAATCCTGAACTTTAAACTGATAATTTTGAGTAGTATATTCAATGCGTAGAAATTGATTTAAATCAAGTGCTGAAATTTATTAATAATTTGCCTTAGTATGAATGAATAGTATTTATAAAAAATAGCTTTAGTTTTTGAACAAAAGGATTACTGCGTGTAAATTTCAATCTCATGATAGATAGAATTTTAATAGTACTCCTCTTTATTACATCATTGTGCCTTAATGCACAATCAGTGGTACATGTGCCCATTCATGGAACTATAGATATGGGCTTACCCAATTATATACAGCGTGCAGTACAGATATCCAAAGCAGATTCTGCAGAATATATAATATTTGATATTGATACATTTGGTGGCCGAGTAGATGCAGCAACCCAAATCAAAGATGCAATTTTAAGTTCAAATGTTACAACCATCGCATTTATTAATAGACGGGCTATCTCTGCTGGAGCATTGATTTCCCTTTCTTGCGATTCAATATTTATGACTCCGGGGGCGACGATTGGGGCGGCTACTGCGGTTGATGCAGAAGGTGAAAAGGCATCTGAAAAAGTAATATCATACATGCGTGAAGAGATGGCTGCAAGTGCAGAAGCGAACGGCCGATCTCGTGAAATTGCCCAGGCAATGGTAGATGAAGAAATAGAAATTGATTTTATTCTTTCTGTAGATAATGATACGCTCAAGAGTGGTGATATAGAAGGTTTTAATAGCGGAAAACTCATTACCCTTTCCACCGAGTTGGCATTAAAATCAGGTATTGCTGATGAACAAGTGGAATCATTTTCTATCCTCTTAGATAAGCTTAATGTTGACCAAAAAGACGTAATTGAAATTAAAGAGACCTGGTCAGAGCTTTTGGTAAGATTTCTTACTAATCCCAATTTTGCACCCATTCTCATGAGCTTAGGTATGATAGGGCTATTTTTTGAAATTAAATCACCAGGGTTTGGTGTTCCAGGAGGGTTAGGGCTACTGTGCTTAGCCTTATTTTTTGGATCTCATTTATTGGTTGGCTTAGCTGATGCTACCGAAATGCTAATTTTAGGTGGCGGATTATTATTGATCTTATTAGAAATTTTGGTGATCCCAGGTTTTGGTGTTGTAGGAATACCAGGTTTTCTAATGATAGTTTATAGTCTTTTTACCATGTTGATTGGAAATTATCCACTTCCTGAAGATTTTAATATGGCAATTCAGAGTATGAGTTATTCATTTATTTTAATGATTGGTCTAGGGGGCTTAATTTTCCGGGTACTCACACGCTCAGATTATTACAAAAAAATGATTCCAGTTAAGGGCCAAAGTAGTGCTGAAGGATATTCCATTTCTAGAGGTTATAAAAATTTAATCGGCGAAATTGGACAATGTGTTACCATATTGCGACCATCAGGTCGCGTTGAAATTAATGGAAAAGTGTATCAGGCCATTAGTAGGGGAGAGTTTGTTGAAGTAGGCGAAACGGTGCTAGTTTCTGGTACAGACGAAAATCAAATTGTTGTTAAAAAAGTATAATTGAAGGAGTTGTTATGCCCATGTTTTCTATGTTACCTGTAATTTTAATTGGAGTTGTCTTATTTCTATATTTTGTACCAATGGGTTTATGGATTCAATCCGGTGTGTCTATCGGTTGGGGCAAAATTGGAATGATCAAATTGGTGATCATGCGTATCCGTAAAATATCACCAAAGCTTATTACGAATGGAATAATCAACCTCCATCGTGCTGGATTAAGTTTTATTACACCTGAAGAGTTAGAAACTCATTATTTGGCTGGTGGAAATATTACAAATGTTGTGGATGCTTTGATTGCTGCTGATAAGGCGGCCATTGATTTGGATTATAAGACGGCCACCGCTATTGACCTTGCAGGACGAGATGTGAAAGAAGCGGTACAAACTAGCGTGTACCCCAAAGTTATTAATTGCCCCACTGAAGGGAAAGTTTCAGCGGTTGCAAAAGATGGTATTCAACTTATGGCGAAGGCGCGCGTGACTGTACGAACAAATATAGAACAACTTGTTGGTGGTGCCACTGATGAAACAATTATTGCACGAGTAGGTGAGGGGATTGTGAGTGCAATAGGCTCATCGGCTAATTATAAAATTGTACTAGAAAACCCAGATGCAATTTCAAAGGCCGTTTTGAATAAAGGTTTAGATTCTGGGACTGCGTATTCAATTTTATCTATTGATATTGCAGATGTAGATGTGGGTAAGAATGTGGGGGCCCATTTGGATGCGGATCAAGCTGAAGCAGATAAAAAAGTAGCTCAAGCTAAAGCTGAAAGTCGTCGTGCAATGGCTGTAGCAGCCGAGCAAGAAATGAAGGCTAAAGTTCAAGATATGCGTGCAAAAGTAATTGAAGCGGAAGCACAAGTTCCCCAAGCAATGGCACAAGCATTTAAAGAAGGAAACTTAGGTATAATGGATTATTATAAAATGCAAAATATAAAGTCAGATACTGATATGCGAAGTTCAATCTCTAAAGGAGATGATGAGAACTCTGGAACTGAACCACAAGATTAGAACGTGACCTTTCTTGCTGAAATAGAACCAGGCTTTATCCTTATGATTATAATTTGGTTATTTTCGTCATTTTTTTCAAAAAAGAAAAAGGGAGTGAAAAGTTCATCTAATAAAGAGAAAAAGGCATCCTCGTTTGAAGCGATTATGAAGAAGTTGGGTGAACTCCCTAATATGGACATGAATCAGGCTCCAGAAATATTTTCTGAATCAGAGGAAGAATTTTTTGAGGAGGAGTTTACGGAGCCTGAATTTCATTTTGAAGAAATTGAGCCGGAAGAGGTGACATGTATTCAAGAAGAAGTAAAAGCTAAATCTATAATCAAAAAGAAGAAACAAGCTGGCGAAGTAAAATTATTTGGAATACCACTTCAAAAAGCGATGGTTTTAAAAGAAATTTTAGATAAACCACGCGCATTACGGCCATTTAATTTTTAAATTTAGATGACACATAAATTTATTCCGCCACATCTCCGGAAGTTTATTGTAGAGCAGAATTATGAAAACTACACTGCTATCGATCATGCTGTGTGGCGATTCATCATGCGAATATCTAAGACATTTTTTGAGAAGCATGCACACATCTCATATTTAGAGGGCCTAAAAAAAACGGGTATAACCATAGATAGAATTCCTCACGTGAACGATATGGACTATAAATTATCCCAATTTGGATGGGGTGCAGTTTGTGTGCGTGGATTTATTCCTCCCGCAGCATTCATGGAATTACAATCCCGAGGTATTCTTGCCATTGCTGCAGATATGCGTACATTAGAGCATCTCACATATACGCCAGCTCCAGATATTGTTCATGAAGCCGCCGGACATGCTCCAATTTTAGCTGACTCGGACTATGCAGCCTATTTACATCATTACGGTGAAGTTTCATCTAAAGCTATTTCATCTCGTGATGATTACAATTTGTACCTAGCTATTCGTGAATTATCGGATGTGAAGGAAGATGCATTTTCTACAGATACTCAAATTCAAAAAGCTGAATTAGATTTAGAAGCGGCTATTAAGAACTTTGATTATGTGAGTGAAGCTGCCTATTTAGCGAGGATGAATTGGTGGACGGTAGAATATGGTTTAGTGGGTGATATTAATAATCCTAAAATCTATGGAGCAGGATTACTGTCATCAGTTGGTGAGAGCCAAAATTGCCTGACCGAAAAAGTTCAAAAAATCCCATTTTCATTAGATTGTATAAATACAAGTTATGATATTACAGAGCCTCAACCTCAATTATTTGTAACGCCTAATTTTGGAAAACTTTCGGATATTTTAGAAGAAATGGCTGAAACCATGGCATTTCGATTAGGGGGAACTGAGGGATTAGAAAAAGCAAGAGAAGCTGGTACTGTTTGTACTGCAGAATATGATTCTAAAGTGCAAATTTCTGGAATTTTGACGAATATTATTTTAGATAAGGATGGAAACCCTGCCTATTTGCAATATGATGGCCCTACTCAATTATCACGCTATGGAAATGAATTTGATAATCATGGAGGAGATTATCATTCACAAGGCTTCGGTTCTCCCGTAGGGAATGTGAGAGCCTTAAATAAACCTTTATGTGATTTTAATGATGATGATATTAAAAAAATAAATTTGAGAGTGGGGGAAGCAGTAGAAATCAGCTTTGATTCAGGTGTGTTGTTAAGTGGTAAGCTAGCGAATATTCTTCAAGATAATGGTCGAATTCTTATTTTAAGTTTTAAAAATTGCACCGTTTCATTTGGTGAGAACTCGCTATTTCTGCCTGAGTGGGGGATGTATGATATGGCCTGCGGCGGTATAATAACTTCGGTATATGGCGGCCCTGCTGACTATGATAATTATCAATTTTATCTTCCAGAGGATAAACCTAAAAATATTAAAATTTCTTCTAAATTAGAATTATCAAAATCAGATGCAAAATTAAATAATCTCTATCTAAAAGTCAGAAAAATTCGTGAAGATTCAGTCTCTCCGAATATAGATGAACTCTCGAAAATTCATTCAACAGTTACGTCAGAATATCCAGATGATTGGTTGCTTTCAATGCAATTGATAGAGTTAGGCGATGGAAGTGATTGGGTTGATGACGCACGAAGAAACCTTGAAATTATGGCAGATGAAAAGTCTGATTTAGGAACTGTTATAAAAAGAGGCTTAGCTCTTCTTTAAATTTTATACCCGACTAAATTAGTCGTATTTAGTTCTTGTCCCTATAATTATCCTATTTGTAAATTTTCTATACTATAAAACGGAAATTTTATTATGCTAAAATTAACGCGAAAATTAGAATATTCTCTCATCGCATTAAGTCATATGCAAAAGAAGGATGAGAATGAACTGAGCACAACTAAAGAAATTGCTGAAAAGTTTGCTATACCCAAAGAAATTTTGGCGAAAACATTACAGCAACTTGCAAAGTTAGAAATCATTCATGCAGTACAAGGTCCATATGGTGGGTATAAGGTAATAGAATTATTAGATAAACTAAGCTTTTTGGAGTTTATTGAGAAAATGGAAGGCCCACAGGGACTGGTGGAATGTACTACAGATTCCGATTGTTCCCTCATGGATTTTTGTAATATTCGTCAACCCATAAAAATTATTAATGAAAATCTAAAAACTATGTTTAGCAATATTTCACTCAGTGAAATCACACAATAAAGGTAAATCATGACTAATACAACTCAAACTCCAATTGCAAATGAAGAAATAAAGGTCACCGAAAGAGCGGCTAATCGAGTAAAAGTAATCTTAGATGGTGAAGGTAAAGTGGGCTACGGGCTACGGGTTTCAGTTGTAGGCGGTGGATGTTCTGGAATGACTTACAATATGAGCTTTGATAATAAGCAGGGCGAGTTTGATAAAGTGTATGATTCTAATGGAATAAAGGTTTATTGTGATTTGAAATCATGGCTCTATTTGAAAGGTACAGAAGTAGACTTTTCTGATGATATGCTCTCGGGTGGATTCCAAATTAATAACCCAAATGCTGAACGTACTTGCGGTTGTGGAACCAGCTTTTCTGTTTAAGAAAGGGCTTAGGGTTTAGTCAATGATGAAAACTAAAGAACAGACAATTATTGATAATGCTGTCAGTCAAGATTATAAATATGGTTTTGTTACTGATGTTGAACAAGAAAAACTCCCCCCAGGTTTAGATGAGAATACGGTTCGATTTATATCTGAGAAAAAGAGCGAACCAGAATGGCTATTAGAATATCGCCTAAAAGCATTTAGTCATTGGAAAACACTAACCGAACCCAAATGGGCATTAGTGAATTACCCAGAAATTGATTTCCAGTCCATTAGTTATTATGCTGCGCCAAAACCTAAGAAGAAATTA
>Ga0209501_10006723_pt1 | contig 10267 bp, 13 predicted proteins | sample ArcticOcean_MG_C_4_FD_187434 | JGI IMG/M metagenome (GOLD analysis project Ga0209501, IMG submission 187434) | Marine microbial communities from western Arctic Ocean - ArcticOcean_MG_CB4_134 (SPAdes) (version 2) | ecosystem: Environmental > Aquatic > Marine > Oceanic | place: Arctic Ocean...
CTATTAAAAGTATAGTAGGCACTTCATTTATTAATCTATAAAATTTAGGGGAATATATGCTGTTATTTTGACTAAGTTTTCTAAGACAATGAAAAAGAAAGAAATGATAAAAAGTAATCAATAAAACCATGAGTAATTTTAATTGGAGCCAAAGATAGCTGAAATTTTCTATTCCTATAGAATGAATTAATAAAATACCAAAAAACCAAGATAAAATCATAGCTGGATTCATTATGTAAAAAAAAAGTCTTTTTTCCATAATTTTAAAAGTTTCCTTTTTCTCTTCATTGGCAATGGTTTCGGCATGATAAACAAATAATCTAGGAAGATATAAAAGACCTACCATCCATGAAATAATAAAAATTAAATGTAAAGATTTGAATAAAAGATAATAATTCATATTTTAATATTTTTGTAGCCTTGGACATTTAGTAAATCTTTCTAAACACTTTGTGGATGAAGTAAATCGCTCTCCGTTACTTGCTTTAAGGATGCTGGATTTTAACGAGTTAATAAAGTCTTGATTACAACCAACCGAAGGAACTCTAATATATTCTCTAGAACCATTTTGTATTGCTAATTTTTTATAGTCTATATCAAGTTCAACAAGTGTTTCTGAGTGCTCTGAAACAAAAGCTACCGGGACAACAATTATAATTTTATGTTTTTTTGCCTCATCTTTAATAACCGTTTCTGTAGATGGTCCAATCCATTTTAAAGGCCCTACACGGCTTTGGTAGCTTAAAATATAGTTTAAATTATTAATTGCTAAATTTTTTACAAGCTCTTTTGCGGTCTGTTCAACCTGCCACTGATAAGGGTCTCCTTGTTTAATTTTGTTTTCCGGTAAGCCGTGGGCTGAAAATATTAGAACTGTTTCAGATAGCTTTTTTAAATCAATTCTTTCCTTGATTAAGTTAGTGTACGATAAAATAAAATCTTTTTCTGTTGGATAACAACAAATAATTTTTGTTTCATTGTCTAGGCTTTCTTTTTTACAAATATCTAGCCATTCCTTAATCGAAGAGCCGGAAGTGGCATTGGAATACTGAGGGTAAAGTGGGAGTAAAATTATTTGTTCAGGTTTAAACGCTTTGACCCTGTGTATTGTTTCGGTTGCTCTTGGATTCCAACACCTCATTACTATAAAACATTTATATTCATCTTTTTCTTGCTCTAAGCTTTTTTCTATTACGTTAGCCTGTTTTTGAGTTTCTTCTAGAATGGGCGATTTACCTCCCATCTCAGCGTAGATTGCTTTTGCTATTGGGGCTCTTCTTTTTGAAATAAATTTTGCAAGAGGATACCGGAATAAACCAGGCAAGCTAATAATTGCAGGATCATTAAATAAATTAAATAAAAAAGGCTCAACTGCATCAAGACTATCTGGACCACCAAGATTAAATAAAATAATAGCTTTTTTCATTTAAATTTATTAACTCGTTCTACAACTTTTTTTAAAATATCTGGATTTGTTTCTGGTAATAAACCATGTCCAAGATTAAAAATATAAGGATGTCCTTTAAAAATATTTAAGTATTTATCAACTTCATTGAATATTTCTTTTTCCTTTTTAAATAAGATCTTCGGATCCATTCCTCCCTGTAGACAAAAGTTTTTTAATTTTTCTCTTGCCCAAACAGGATCGATTTCACAATCTAAACTTAAGCAGTCTGGTTTAACTATTTCAGCAAACTGTAGATAATTGTTTTTAATTCCACGTGGAAAACAAATAACAGGTATTTTGTTTTTTTTACAAAACTTAACAATTTTTTGATTTGGTTTGTAGCAATAATTAGATAAATTTTTTTCTGGTATTAAACCTGCCCATGAATCAAATATTTGCACTGTATCTGCGCCGGCTTCTATTTGTTTTTTTATATGTATAATTAAGTATTGATTAAGTTTGTCTAAAATAATGTTGATTTCAGATTCTTTTAGTTTAAGTTTTTTTAAATCGATTACATTTTTGTCTTTTTTTAATCCAAGTATATAAACAATTAATGTCCACGGGGCACCAATGAATGCTATTAATGATTTTTCTTTGTTAAGATTTTTTCTTGTTTGTTTTATTGCTTTATAAATTGGATTTAATTTTTTAATAAAATTTTTTTTATCATTTTTTAAAAAAGTATTTAACTTAAATGGAGATAATATTGGTCCTTGGTCTTTTTCAAATCTTACTTCTTGTCCAAGGCCATATGGAACCATTAAAATATCAGAAAAAATTATAGCAGCGTCTAAGTTAAATCTTTTTAAAGGTTGTAGTGTAATTTCAGAACTTAAATTATTATTTAAACATAATTTAATAAAATCTGTATTTTGAGATCTAATCTTTCGAAATTCAGGAAGGTATCGACCAGCTTGTCTCATAAACCAAACTGGAATACAAGACTGATCTTTATTTAATATACAGTTTGTTAATCTAGTCATTAATATAATAATATATTTAAAAGTATATTATTTGATATAGGTCATGTTGGTTGGTGAAATAACTATTTATACATAGCTTTAAATAGACTTTTCCACAGCTAAACAACAAAAAAAACCCATTAGTTTGTAAAAACTATAAATTATTAAGACTCCAAGAAAACGTTAATGTTTATTATTAACAACCAATAAAATGTTGGAAACATGTTAATTATTGTGGAACAATTTTCTAATTAAAAATCTCAAATGTATAACAACAAGTTATAATAAGTTTATTAACAGAATTATTTATGGGACATAAACACCAAATAAGCTTAATTTCAGATTCTACCGGAGAAACACTAGATAGAATATTTCTTGCATTAAAATCTCAATTTTCAAACTTTGAATACGAAAAAAAAAAGTATATTTTTATTAGAACCGAACAACAAATTAATAAAATTATAAAGGAATGTGAAGAAAAAGAGAATGTAATAATTTTATACACTGCCGTTGAAACAAAAATAGACAAGTATATTTTACAAGTTTGTGAACAAAAAAAAATACCCTGCTTTAGTATTTTAGGTAACTTAATATTAAATTTTTCAAAACTACTCAATCAAAAACCAACACACACACCTAGCGCCCAACACGTCTTGGACGGCGATTATTATAAAAGAATCGAAGCCATACAATTTACCATGTCACATGATGACGGAATGAGAGTGGAAGACATTAAGAGTGCTGACATTGTTTTGTTGGGCGTTAGTAGAACGAGTAAAACCCCAACATCAATTTATTTAGCTAATAGAGGATACAAAACCCTAAACATACCTTTGGTTGAAAACCAAGAAATTCCGAATTTTTTAAAAGAAGAACCCAATAAGTTTTGCGTTATAGGTTTAGTAGTAGGAGCAGATCGGTTGTCTGACATTAGAACTAATAGACTAGAAATTATGAAAGAAGTTAATATTCCAAATTATTCTGATTTCAATTTTATTCAAAAGGAAATAGAAAATTCAAAAAAACTATTTAAAAAGTACAGCTGGCCAGTTATCGATGTAACCAGAAAATCCGTCGAAGAAACAGCCGCTTCAATCATAAGAATTTTTGATATAAAGAAAAGACAAAAAAAATGAGGATAATTTTAGCATCAAAAAGCGCGATTAGAAGAGAAATACTAGAGAAGAATAATTTTAATTGCACCGTTGTACCTTCAAACGTAGATGAAGATCAGGCGAAGGATTCTTTGTTAGCTGTCGGAGCAAATCCGATGTTGGTTTCGAAAAATTTAGCAGAATTAAAATCTACAAAAGTTAGCAACAAACATCCAGATCAATTAGTTCTAGGTGCAGACAGCGTTATAAGTTTAAATAATGAATTAATTAATAAGCCCAGAACAAGAGAAGAGGCTTTGGAAATATTAAAGAAACTTAACGGATCATTACATTATCTAATAACTTCAGTGTGCATTTCTAAAAATGGTGCAATGATATGGAATTATACAGACCAATCAGAGTTAAAAATGAAAAGTCTTTCTGATGATCGGCTAATTGATTATTTAAAAAAAATTAAAACAGAGATTTTGCTAGCCAATGGTGTTTATCAAATAGAAGCTGGCGGATTAGAGCTTTTCGAATCTGTTAAGGGAGATAGAGATTCAATCATGGGCCTGCCCATTAAACAGATAATCGATTATATTAAATCAGCAATATGATAGAAAAAAAATATGGTATTATTGGGAAGCCATTATCACATTCACTTTCACCAACTCTTCACAATTTTTGGTTCAAAAAATATAAAATTAATGCAAGCTATTCTTTAATTGAAGCTGAAGTGGATCAAATTGAAAATATTATAAATAAAATTAAAAAAAAAGAATTACAAGGAATTAATGTTACAGTTCCTTATAAACAGGCAATAATTCCTTTTTTAGACTTAATTATAAATGACGCTAAAGAGACATCGTCTGTAAATACAATCTATTTAAACGATGAAGATAAAATTGTTGGAGACAATACAGATGTTTATGGTTTTGAGTGGGCATTTTTAAATAAATTAAATAATAACGACTTAATCGAGAAAAAAATCCTTGTACTAGGCGCGGGAGGAGTCACACTTTCAGTAATTTTTGCTTTAACAAAAAAAAGGATTAAAAAAATATTTATAAGCAACAGAACAATAAAAAAAGCAGAGGAAATAAAGAAAAAATTTCCCTATATTGAAATTATTTTTTGGGAAGATATTACTGATAAATCAGAAGATGTGGACATCATTATTAATACCACCAGCTTAGGGATGAAAGGAGAGAGTGACTTTAAAGAAGTGTTTAAAAAATTTAAATCCAGTTTAGTTTATTATGATGTTATTTATAATCCAGCAGAAACAAAGATGTTAAAAGAATTTAAAAAAAAGAAAATTAAAACCCTTAATGGTTTAGAAATGTTTATTTACCAAGGTCAAAAAACTTTTTTTTTATGGAATAAAATTAACCCAGAATTAGATGAAGAATTAAAAAAAAAGATAATATTAGAATTAAGATGAGTATTATAGGAGTTACAGGATCAATAGCCTCAGGCAAAACCACAGTAGCTTGTTTAATGGCTGGGAAAAAATATCCATTATTTAGCGCTGATATGGTTGTTACGAGTTTATATAAAAAAAAAAGTTTTATTAAAATTTTAGTCAAAAAATTTAATTTAAGAAGTAAAAAAAAAATTAAATGTCAGATAAAATTAATTTTAAAAAGAAATAAAAATAATCTTAATAAACTAGAGTCAATCATCCATCCCCTCGTTAGGAAAGAAATGAAAATTTTCCTAAGAAAAAAAAATAGAATCTTGATTTTGGAGATACCTCTATTAATAGAAAATAGACTAAACAAATATTTTGATAAATTAATTTTTGTAGGAGCAAACAAAAAATTACGACTAAAAAGATATCTCAAAAGAAACAGTGATAAAAAAACATTCAATCTATTGAATAAAAGGCAATTATCCTCTGCTGTTAAAAAAAAGATTTGTGATTATACAATTGATAATAATTATTCTTTAATAATTTTAAAAAAAAATGTTAAAAATTTTATAAAACAACATGAATGAAATATTTTTAGATACTGAGACAACGGGGTTATCGACTAACGACAAACATAGAATAGTAGAAATTGCCTGCATAGAAACAAATGATTTAATTGCTACAAAAAGTATTTTTCATAAAATAATTAATCCGCAAAGAGATGTTCCAGAAGAAGCCTATAAAATTCATGGTTTTTCAACTGAGTTTCTTAAAAATAAAGAAACTTTTGATAAAATAGCTGATGAGTTCTTAGAATTTATTAAGAAAAAAAAAATTATAATTCACAACGCTTCGTTTGATCTTGGATTTTTAAACTATGAACTAAAACTACTTAGAAAAAACGAAATCAAATGGGAAAATATTATTGATAGTCTTGAAATAGCACGAGGAAAATTTCCAGGAACTTCTAATTCCTTAGATGCCCTCTGCAGAAGATTTAACATAGATTTATCTAGAAGAGCAAAACACAGCGCCCTGTTAGACTGTGAACTTTTAAGAGAAGTTTATATAAATTTATTAGACGTCAAAGAACCAAAATTTACTTTTTCTAATGAAAGTTTAGAAACTAATTTAGAAAATAGGAAAAACAGTAAAAAAATTTATTGTAAAAAAATCATCAAACCTACGCCCGAAGAACTTCAATTGCATAGTGAGTTTTTAAAAAAAGAATTAAAAAAAAATTATTATTGAATAGTTCTTTTTGAATATAAATCATTAAAATCTATACTTTCTTCAATTTTTATTTTATTAAAACCTGATTTTTCAAACAGTAAAACAAACAAATTTCTTATTTCAGGATAAATTTCATTTGGAACTTTGATTAAAATAATTTCTTCAAGTGATTTTTTTTCTTTTAGTTGCCCATCAATTTCAATAATAGTTGAATATACAATTTTTGTGTTAATTTTATCAAAATCGTTTGTAGTAGGATTTAAAGAAAGAGTTGTTTCAACTTCGATAATTCTATCTTTGAACTGGTGGCTTTTAATATCAATATTTATTTTATAATTTGATATATTTTTTCCTAATAAAAAAAAAGTTTTAGGATTTGGAATTTCAAATCTTAAATCTTTAATATATTTTGCTATTATTTTATAATTCATCTTTATCTATTTTTTCATCTTCTATTATTTCAGCATCTATAATTTTTTCATCTTTGTGTAAATTTTTTTTGTATTTTTTTTTTAATAAAAAATTTATTATTATTTTTCTTGTAAAAGGAAAAAGTAAAAAAAATCCAATCGTGTCAGATATAAATCCAGGTAAAATTAATAGAATAGCAGCTACAGCGATCGAAGCTCCAGAAAGCATTTCATAAATAGGTATTTTATTTTTATACAAATTAACCATTCCAGATTTAATGGTGTTTAACCCTTCAATCCTTGCGTAATAAATTCCAGTTATCGCAGTTAGAAAAATTATCAAAATAGTATTAAATGCACCGATTTGTTGTCCGACTTTAATCATGATTGTAATTTCTAAAATTGGAAAGCCAATAAGTAGTAATAAAATTGCGTTCATTTGCTTCTTACAAAATTATATTATTCATGTATATTTATCAAATAATGAGTAACAATTTTGGTTTTATAGATATAATTTTGCTCGCGATGATTGCGGGCTTTATTATTTTGCGTTTAAGAAATATTTTAGGCAGAAAGACCGGTCTTGAGGCTAAAGTTACTCCAATTTTTGATGAAAAAAAATATAATAAATTTAAGTCTGGAACAATAAACGAACCCATTTTAAAAGACAGCTTAGAGGATGAGGAGAAAAAACAATTTTTAAAGGGTGCAGAAATTGCTTATGAAAATATTTTAATTGCTTTTGCAAAAGGTGAAAAAGAAAAACTTAAAAACCTTTTAACAAAAGAGGTATATATTAATTTTGAGCAAGTGATTGACCATAGAAATAAAGAAAATATAAAATCTGAGCTTACTTTTATCGGTTTTAAAGAATCTAAAGTCGAAAAATTTGAAAGAATAAAATCTGAACTTTTCGCAACAGTTAAGATTGTTTGTGAAATCATTTCAGTTAAAAAAGATAAGACGGATATGGTTATCGAAGGCAATTCTGACATAATTAAAACAGTTACAGACTATTGGAAATTTACAAAAAATGTTTTTAGTAAAAATCCAAATTGGCTTTTGGCTGAAATTATTAGTAAGTGAAGAAAAAAGAAAATATTTTAAACTCAGACAAAACACTTTGGGAAGAATATCTTAAAAACCCAGAAGATCTTTTTGATAAAGAGTTAGAATTCAAGAAATCATTAGATATAATCGAGAGATATCGTTTTGATTTACACGGTTTTACTTTATTAGAGGCTAATAAAAAAATTAGAGAATTAATAACCAATTGTCAGGAAAAAGGGTTTAGAGAAATTTTATTAATTACCGGCAAAGGTTTACATTCAAACGTGGATCAGAACACATATGCATCTAAAGAGTTAAGCAAATTAAAATTTGCAGTTCCAGAGTATATTAAAAGACAAAAAGATTTATCAGATAAAGTTATTAGTATCGAACCTGCAAAAATTAATGACGGTGGTGAAGGTGCTATTATTATTAAACTAAAAAAATTATAAGATAAATTTACTCAAGTCCATATCTTTTGTTAAGTCACCAAGATTTTTCTCAATATAGTTTTTATCGATTATAACTTTTTCACCTGAACGATCCGAAGCTGTAAAGCTAATATCTTCTAAAACTTTTTCTAATAGAGTGTGTAATCTTCTTGCTCCAATATTTTCAACTGATGCATTAACTTCAGCGGAAACCTTTGCTAATAAATCGATAGCATCATTTGTAAATTCTAATGCTACGTTTTCAGTTTTTAATAAAGCAACGTATTGTTTGATTAAACTATTATCTGGTTCTTTTAAAATTCTTTTATAATCTCCTTCTGTTAGAGCATTTAATTCAACTCTTATTGGTAGACGCCCCTGAAGTTCAGGTAATAAATCAGATGGTTTTGCTAGTTGGAAGGCCCCCGAAGCAATAAACAAAATGTGGTCTGTTTTAATAGGTCCATACTTAGTGTTAACTGTTGTTCCTTCAATTAAAGGTAAAAGATCTCTTTGTACTCCTTCTCGGGAAACATCTCCTCCCATACGGTCACCACGTGCTGAAATTTTGTCAATTTCATCTAAAAAAACTATTCCATTATCTTCAGTAGCCTTTTTTGCTTCACTTATGATTTTGTCTTGTTCAATTAGTTTGTCTGATTCTTGTGCAATTAAAATATCGTGCGATTCTTTTACAGTCATTTTTTTCTTTTTTTCTTTCTGAGCCATTGATTTTCCTAGAATTTCAGAAACATTAATCATCCCAATGTTTCCACCTGGCATTCCAGGAATTTCAAAGCTTTGCATATTTGAAGGATTTTCGCTGACTTCTATTTCTATTTCATTGTCGTCTACGTCTCCACTTCTAAGCCTTTTTCTAAAACTTTCTTTTGTTGCAACACTTGCTTTACTACCAACTAAAGCATTTAAAACTTTTTCTTCTGCTGCTAACTGAGCTTTAACATAAACTTCATTTCTTTTTTTTTCTTTTTCTAGGGCTATAGCTATTTCGATCAAGTCTCTTATAATCTGTTCAACATCTCTTCCAACGTACCCAACTTCTGTGAATCTTGTAGCTTCTACTTTGATAAAAGGAGCCTGAGTTAATTTTGATAATCTTCTAGAGATTTCTGTTTTTCCAACTCCAGTTGGCCCTATCATTAAAATATTTTTTGGTAACACTTCTTCTCGCATCTGGTCATCAAGAGACTGTCTTCTCCATCTATTACGCAATGCAATAGCAACTGCTTTTTTTGCATTGGTTTGACCAATAACATAACGATCAAGTTCGGAAACTATCTCTCTTGGAGATAAAGCACTTACTCTTGAGTTTTCTTTTTTTTTATTATCTTTAACTAAACTTAAGTTTGTAATTTTGTTCGTCTCTTTCATGATTAGACTTTTTCTACTGTAACATTGTTGTTGGTAAAGACACAAATATCAGATGCTATTTTTATTGCTTTTCTAGCTATTTCTTCTGCCGAAAAATCATTTTCTATTAAAACTTTTGCTGCAGCTAAAGCGTAGTTGCCTCCAGAACCTATTCCTATGATACCATCCTCAGGTTCTAAAACATCTCCTGTTCCAGAAATAATATAACTATTTTCTTTATCTGCTACTGCCATTAAAGCTTCTAGTCTTCTTAAGTATTTATCTGTACGCCAATCTTTAGCGAGTTCAACAGCTGCTCTCGGAAGGTTTCCGGCATGCTTTTCAAGTTTAGCTTCTAGTCTTTCAAACAGAGTTAGTGCATCAGCAGTTGATCCCGCAAAACCTACTATCACGTCGTGCTTATCTATTCTTCTAACTTTTTTGGCTTTACTTTTTAATATTGTATTACCAAGACTAACTTGCCCATCTCCCGCAACCACAGTTTCATTATTCTTTCTTAATAGAACAATTGTAGTTCCGTGCCATTTTTCAGAAGTATTCATGTCTCATGTATGTGGCGACTAATTTGATTTCTTCAATAGATAACCCACATTCATTGATAAAATGTAAATTTCTATATATATCATTGAATAAATTCTCTTTAATTTATGAGTAGAAAAGCAAAAATTTCTAGAAAGACCAAAGAAACAAGTATTGCTGTCGAGGTAAATATCGACGGTAAGGGTAAATATAAAATCGATACGGGCATAGGTTTTTTAAATCATATGCTAGAGCAACTTTCTAAGCATTCTTTAATAGACATATCAGTAAAGGCAAAAGGTGATACCC
>Ga0209501_10006724_pt1 | contig 10267 bp, 8 predicted proteins | sample ArcticOcean_MG_C_4_FD_187434 | JGI IMG/M metagenome (GOLD analysis project Ga0209501, IMG submission 187434) | Marine microbial communities from western Arctic Ocean - ArcticOcean_MG_CB4_134 (SPAdes) (version 2) | ecosystem: Environmental > Aquatic > Marine > Oceanic | place: Arctic Ocean...
GGAAATCACCATGAATCAATCACTACCAACAAGAAATTTTATGGATCTTACACAGCCTGAGATCGCCAAACAACTAAAGAAGAATCCATTAGTTGTTCTTCCGGCAGGAAGCACAGAACAACATGGTCCTCACTTGCCTACAGGTACCGATATTTATGCTGCTTATGTTATCTCGCATGCTATCGCTGAGCGTCTTGATGGTTTGGTTCTGCCCGGGGGACCTTTAGGAGTAACCCCAATGCATATGCCTTTTGAAGGCACCATCAGTCTTACGCCAGAGACATATATGAAGGTAGTTGAAGAGACATGTGTCTCAGCAGTGACTCACGGCGCCACGCATTTACTCATTGTTAATTGGCACGAAGGTAATATCCCGTCGCTCTCAATAGCTGCAGATAGATTGCATAGAGAGCATGGTATGTCTGTGTTGACTGTACAGGCATGCTATGTTGCCGCAGAGCTGTATGGTCATGATTGTGGGGGCTTAACACATGGAGGAGAGATAGAGACTTTGGCTATACTGGAATATCAAAAGGACCTAGTGCATTTAGACCGAGTAGATTATTCTTCAGCGCATGAGCCAGGTGCTAAGATGGACAAATTGAGGCGATCTAGATCTTATCAACCGGTGCTTACTGATATACGATCAATATGTCCAACAGGATGGTACGGCAATCCAGAAGCAGCTACAGTCGATAAGGGTAGGAAAATGGTTGCTGATATTGCAGACTCAATTGCGGATGAAGCTATTGAGATATTTAAACAACTTCAAGATGCTCAAGGTGGAACTGCAGAGATTGTCTCATTAAAAAGGGCAGTCTAATGACAGGTCCGGTCGTTAAGGCTCTGGATCAAGGTAAATTATTAGATCTACCGGGAAGGACTTCAAGAGAGTTATTATCATCTCTTGATGGAGCCAATCTTACAATTAGGCATGTGACTATACCGGCGGATCAGGGTGCCAGAGATTTTCATTCTCACGTTGATGCTAATGAGTATATCTATATTGTGTCTGGAAGTGGTGAATTTAAGACCCCAGAAAGTGAGCAATCTATTGGTGTTGATCAATTGATATTCATACCAAAAGGGACGAGTCATTACACAAAGAATACTGGCAAAGAAGATCTAGTGTTACTCTGCATATTTGATTCAGCAAGCTTACATGAACATGGATAAGTAATGTCTAAAGTTATTTGTCTAAGGCCTGAAAAAGATTTCACCGATGTAGGGGTCATTGTTCCTAAGTCCATGGAAGTGCTATATCTAAGTCCCGATGATAAGAACCTAAAAGAAGCACTTAAAGAAGCAGATGCTTTGGTTGTCCCTGCAGTTGGCAAACCAATAGATAGCTCGTTATTGGAAAACTCTAAATGTAAGTTTATTCAAGTTACTGGAGCCGGTGTTGATAGATTAAATAGGGCAGCTATCGAGAAATTAGGTATTGCAGTAGCTAACGTAGCTGGCGGTTCAAATGATACGATCGCTCAATATTGTGTGGGTGCTGCTATAGCTTTATTAAGAGCAATGCCTCTTTCAAGCCAAACCATGCATCATAAAAATTATAATGAGATCCGATCTCAACTGCTTAAGGAGCGACGTCGAGATATTACAGGTCTTAAGGTGGGCATTTTAGGCTTTGGTAATATTGGTAAAGCTGTCGCAAAAGCTTTTGATTTTTTTGGTGCGAAGGTATGTTTTTTTGACCCATTAATAAGCAATAATTATGCAGGAGAAGATTTTCATGCAATCCGTTTGCCTTTTGATCAACTTCTCAAGGATGCAGATATTTTGTCTGTTCATGTGCCATTAATGCCAGAAACTATGAATCTTCTAGATAGTCATAGCTTGGCAAGCATGAAAGATGACGCCGTATTAATTAACCCTTCAAGGGGCGGTATCCTCGATGAGGCTGCCATGGCTGAGCTGCTGCTTAAAAATAAATTTCAAGGCTTGGCAATTGATGTTTATCAGCAAGAACCGCCTGATAGCTCTAACCCTTTATTGTTGTTACCTGATGAGTGTAAGCAAAGAATTATTTTTACCCCTCATATTGCTGGTATTAGCTCTCAGTCATGGGCAAGCCTGTTCAATCTGGCCTGGCAAAATGTAGAACGAGTGATTGTCACTAAAAATGATCCTGAAAACAGAGTATATTAAGTATAAAGATTACTTGAGACCATTGTTATGCTAAAAAAATTAACCTTGCTTTTAACTGTTCTGGCTTCTTTTGTATTGGCATCCTGCTCTAATGAGTCTGAAGAGTATTATTCAGGAAAAACTATCAATATCTATGTGGGTAGAACGCCTGGAAGTGGAGCTGATTTAGCTGTGAGGTTGTTTGCCAGGTATTGGGCAGATTATGTCCCTGGAAATCCTAATATTGTGGTGAGAAACGTGCCTGGGGGCGGGGGAACGCGCGTATGGAATTTTGGTGTAGAAGGCGCTGAGAATAATGGACTAGACATAATGTTCTCTCCAACAGCTGGTATTGAGGCAGTTCTCCAAGAGCCAGGATTAAGAGCTAACTTTTCTGAAATGCCATTTGTTGGTGGTTTGATGAGTCCTAATATGGCCTATATCTCAACACAAAAGGTGAGCCAGCCTGGAGAATTACTTTCGGCTGAAGGTTTAGTTTTTGGAGGGCAAAACCCTATTGCTAGGTTCGATCTTTTGGGCCGATTGGCCTTAGATTCTTTAGGCGTTAACTATAATTATGTGACTGGCTTTCAGGGCGCATCTGACGTGTTAGCTGCAGTAAGAAGAAATGAGGTTGATATTCAAGTGGCTTCACTTGGATTATATCGATTTTCAGTTGAGTCTTTAGTTGAGCAAGGTTTAGCTATACCGTTATGGCATAACCCAGGAACTGACATTAATGGCAATCTCTATGAGCTTGAAGTGGCAAGTGATATACCAAGCTTTGAGGAGTTCTACGAGGAGCTTTATGGTGAATTGCCTTCGGATGAATTTTTTGAGGTGTATAAATGGGTATTGCCTAGGGTCAATGATATTGTTTATGCTGCAATGGTGCCACCAGGTACATCACAAGAACATTTAGGCATTTTAAGAGAAGCCTTTGTAGCTGTGACTAATGACGCAAACTATCAGGCTCAAGAGATCACGATGTATGGATTTAATTTACCAGTAATAAATGTTTCCGAGGGCGAGACAATCATGAGCGGGCTTTATGATGTGCCAGACGATATTCATGAATTCTTAACCGCATACATTGACCAAGTAAGATAAATTTTATGCTTGATGCAGTAATTCAAGGGTTAAGCTTAGCCTTTTCTTTTCCAGCACTTTGGTTCCTATTTTTAGGAATATTTATAGGCTTATGGATTGGAGTGATTCCTGGATTAGGGGGGGCCGTAGCTTTGGCGCTAATGCTACCATTTACATTTAGTATGGATATGATTAGCGCCTTCTCTTTTCTTTTAGGTATGTACGCCATAACTTCTACAGCAGACTCTATACCTGCAATTTTATTTGGTATTCCTGGCACAGTAGCATCACAAGCAACTATTCTTGATGGTCATCCTTTGGCTAAAAATGGGGAGGCCTCAAGAGCTTTTGGAGCGGCTTATGCTGTATCAGGCATCGGAGGGGTCTTAGGTGCTATTTTTTTAGCTTTATCCTTACCCATAATTCAGCCATTTATTTTAGCATTCGGGGTTCCAGAGTTCTTCTTATTATCAGTTCTTGGCTTGACGATGGTTGGAATATTATCTGGAAAGTCATTAGCTAAAGGTATTGCGATGGCATGCTTTGGATTGTTGCTAACCACCATTGGCTACTCAAATGCCACAGGCATACCTCGTTTTTATTTTGGCGTTAATTATCTCTTAGATGGCATTCCAATTATTCCGGTCATGCTTGGATTATTTGCGATACCTGAGCTCATGGAGCTTGCGACATCTAATACCTCTATCTCCAAAAAAAGCTATGAAAAAGGTAATGACTCCCTCTTAAATGGGCTTAAAGATGTAGTCCAGCATAGATGGTTGGTTTTTAGATCAGCTCTTATAGGGACTTATGTTGGGATGCTTCCCGGTTTAGGTGCGGCTATAGTTGATTGGATCGCTTATGGGCATGCAGTGCAAAGTGCTAAAGATAAGACGATGTTTGGTAGGGGTGATATTAGAGGAGTGATAGCACCAGAATGTGCAAATAATGCCCATAAGTCCGGTGCATTAATCCCTACGGTTGCTTTTGGTATCCCTGGAAGTGTTGGAACTGCAATATTGCTAGGGGCATTAATTATGAAGGGCCTAAGGCCTGGTCCAGACATGCTAACAACTCAGCTCCCAGCAACTTTTAGTATGATTTGGAGTATTGTTATTGCTAACGTTATTGCCGCCATTGCGTTGTTCTTTTTTAGCAAAAAAATACAAAAAATTGCCTATTTACCTGGGCATACCGTAGTGCCTGGTGTCATGGTTGTACTTTTAATGGGTGCTTGGATTGGAACGAATTCCATGGGTGACCTTTGGCTCTGTTTAATAATGGGCTTAATTGGTTATCTAATGAAGCAAGGTGGGTGGCCTAGACCCCCATTAATTTTAGCTGTTGTATTGGGCCCCTTGATGGAGGATAACTTTCAATTAACCAATCAGATTTATGGCCCCTATGCATGGATTTTTGAGCGCCCAGTGAGTGCTTTCATTTTTGCTTTAATCGCATTAATTATTTTCTTTTCATTAGTTAAAAGAAAGCCTCATGCAGCTGAACATCCAGATGCTGGTGAAGGGAATGCAAATAATCTTGCTATGTCTATTCCATTTGGACTCTTAGCGCTAACCTTATTTTTAGTTTTATTACCTCAGGCGCTATCCTATGAGCGATTCGCTACGAAAGCCTTTCCAGTTGCGATTTTAATCGTGGCTATTCCACTGACCCTGATAGCATTTATAACAGAGATAAAAGTTGCAATAGAGACAAAGTATGATGCTCATAACATAAAGAATGCGCTACTCGATGCATATTTTTATAAAAGCTTTACGTTTCTTTTTTATATCCTTTTAACTATTTTAGGAGTGTTATTGCTTGGACATGTTTTAGCGATATCTTTATTTGTGCTTATCTATTTAAAAGTTTGGGCTAAATATAAGACGCAGTTTTCTATCATTTATTCGGTGATAGCTGGCTTATTCATATACTCATTTTATGATCGAGTGATGAATGTCCTTTTAATTAATCCTTTTGGCTAGATTTTTTATAGCGCGACAAAATGACATTGGCTTTAATTCTGTAGATAACCGAGAAACTAATTATTTATGAAACGCCTAATCCTAATCTTTAGCTTATGCCTGTGGCATAAGTTAGGTATGCATCACATCTGTTAGTTTTGATTCTGCAATAAATTGAATGATTGAATCTCGAGATTTAAACGTCTTTGGATTGCTTCATTGATATCTCTTGCCCGATAGTATGCTCTCGATAGGATGAGCTCTTCTTCCTCAGATATGCCACGTTCATTTTGCGTCTCATCTATGCAGTCAGCTAAAGTGTCCATTTGCTGTGAGAACTCTAAAATTGCAGATCTTGCAAATTGCATATCTAAAAGATCAGCAATATCGCCATTAGGCATGAGAGGCGAATAAGGAATTATGCAGGAAAACTGCGTATTATCTAATAAATTTTGTAGTGACCTGGTTGACAAATCACCGGCCGTAAATGAAAGTTCATTATAAAGCGTTTGTGCGTTAGCAAAGTGCTGATCATTTATATTAGCAAACCAAAAGTATTCTTCTAGATAGCGCATTGCCTCTTCCTGATTTTCAAGCATAGCGTAAAGCTGAGCTTTTAATATCATATAAAGGGTGTTGATGTCACCACAGTCTGCTAGGTGTTTATTAAGAAGATCAGCAGCTTGCTGAAATTCAGAATTAAGTACTAGCGCATTAAAATTATTAGTTAGCTCATCATCGCTTAGAATCATAAGATCCAAGTTAATTTCAGATCTTGGAAAAATAGATCTTATAGCAATTGTTGGGCTAGGTACTTCTGATCGAAGAGGTCCATCAGCCCCTGTGGGAAGTGAACCGATTAAATCAACGAGTCCCATTCCTGAAGTGACTGCACCGAAAACTGTATAGCCAGGATTTCTGCGTCTTGGATTTAAGCTACCGTTATTGGATAGATTAACAAAGAATTGAGATGATGCAGAATCAGGGTCATTAGTTCTGGCAGCAGCTATGGTCCCGCGTTCATTAGTGAGGCCATTATCTGTCTCAATTTCAATGGGGGGGTGTTCAAGTCGAGAGCTCAGGTACCTATTATACCCACCGCTTTGGATGACAAAGTTTTCAACGACCCGATGAAAAACAAGACCGGTAAAGAATTCTTCTTTTACATATAAATCGAAGTTGTTTGCATGTCTTGGGGATTCATTAGAATAAATCTCTAGTTCGATAGGTCCAAGATCTGTACACATAAGGTACTCCTCAGCGTTTAGCTCGAGGGATAATTGCATAAATAAAAATGGGATCAACCTAATAGCTTTTATAAGAGGTTTGTTGATAGGCATAGTATAATTTTAACATAAACTTTATATATGCTAATTTGTGATGGCATTTTTTTGCGCCCGTAGCTCAGCTGGATAGAGTCCTTGGCTTCGAACCAAGTGGTCGGGAGTTCGAATCTCTCCGGGCGCGCCATGCTTGCATTTTAATTGCTTAAAAATTTAGCCTAACAATTTCAAAATTTAGTGCGCTTGCAAAAATTATCCATACTAGATAGGGGAGCAATAAGAACATTGCAGTTCTATTTTTTTGGTTTAATTCCACAAGGAGAATTAGCACAGCAATATCTAAAATAAGTATATCTAGGAGCGCGACTATCGGTGCTTGCAATCCAAAAAAAATCGGACTCTATAAAGCGTTTAAGATTAGCTGTAAAAGCCATAAGAAAAACAAGTATTTATAAGTTTCAATTTGTCTCCATAAGAGAAAGCCAACTAATGCAATAAAGAGATAGAGAATGCTCCATATTGGTGCAAAAACATTATTTGCTGGGACCCAAGTAGGCTTATTTAAGCTTTGGTACCACTCACCTGGCGAAAAGATTGTGCCTATCGACCCTATCGCTAGGGTTATAGCCACAAAGATTAGCAAATACGCCCATTTAATTTTCATTATTAGATTGTACGGTAAACATTTATGTTGATATTAAATTACGTTAGACTTAGGCAACGTTAATTTTTGTAGAGGTTTATATGTATTTAAAAAAATTATTAGTTGTAGGTTTCCTGTCAGGACTTGTCTCTGTGGCTGGTGCTCAGGAAATGAGTTTCTTTGGAACAAGCGTCGGATCAGGCGACGGTGGTAATCTTGGTGGGTTAAGTGGTGCTGACGCACACTGCCAAGCATTAGCATTAGCTGCTGGTTCACCAGAAGAGAGTCATTGGCATGCTTACCTTAGTCAAGCTGAGGCTGGTACTACTCCTGCTGCGAATGCTAGGGATCGAATTGGATCAGGCCCTTGGTATAACGCTCAAGGCGTTATCATTGCGTCAAATGTTGACAATCTTCATATGGATTTAAATAACATAAGAAAGCCTACCTCTTTGGATGAAAATGGAAATGTTATTAATGGCGCAGGTGATAGCCCTAATCGTCATGATATATTAACTGGCTCAGATACCCAAGGAAGAGTAGTACGTGGTAATGCAAACTTGACAACATGTGGTAACTGGACGAATAACACTGATGACATGCATACCGTGGTCGGTCACTCAGATCGCTTAGGTGGACCTAATGCATCTTGGAACTCTGTTCATAGTACTAGAGGCTGTAGTCAGCAATCACTGATCTCAACCGGTGGTGATGGATTGTTTTACTGCTTTAGAGTACGTTAAATTAATTTTGATCTAGAAGAGGCCTGCTTTTATAGCAGGCCTTTTTTAGCTAAAAAAATTAAATCTATTCTTCAGTTCGTCGGACGCATTAATAAAATCAATAATGTTTTTAAAAATATCTAGTTCTTTAATGGTGATTTCAGTATCACTCTTAAGGCTAAGGTGAACAAAAATCTTACGGTAAGGGCTCCCAATACTTAAAATATTTCCATTTGCCAACCTTTCTAGAGGTATCCTTTTTAGCGATACGGCATCCCTTATATTTCCTCCAATAACTAACGCGTAATTATCTTCAATTGAAATTAAGATATCGCAATGCGTTCTAGCAGGAATGCCTAAATCAGAAATTCTTTCTTCTAATGCTAGGTACTGAGATCGCCTTGCCCGACAGAGAAGATCGCCAGCATTAAGTGGTTTCTCGCCAACTCTATAGGCACGATAAGCTGATGGTGTATTTTCGCCGTTTAATCGGTCTCTGATGGCTTGATCAATATAATGATGGTGCGCAATTGAGCGGCTAAATTCTTCCTCTGTGAGCCCAAGCTCGCAGATAATCCAGGAGATAAAACTCGCTGACCAAGGAGCATCCCAGTCATAATTATCAATATCAACCAACCAGCTGATATTCTGTTCTTGCACGATCCACGAGCCATCTTTTGTGCTTGCCCAATAACCAGCAATAGAACTTGTTACTCGTTCAGCCGTCTTAGCGTCGAGCCAGTCTCTACCAGCGCCTGCTCGGTTTAATCCTATAGGCTCACTATATTCTTCTGAAAATTCATCAACAAAATTAAAGCCAAAATACGCCCACTCTTGAAGAGCCAGCTCAGATATAGACTGCCTCAAATTAGCAGAAAGTATTTTTCTCTCTCTACACAAGCGAGGAGCAACCGAAAAATTTAGAAAATTATTTTCAACAAATTCCTCAGGTGAGATAGTTTCGCTCGAAAAGTTTGTTAGAGGTCGACGGTCAAGAAATTCATTAGCTTCCTGAGACCAGCAGGCAATCACGGGCCATAACATTACTACTAACGAAACTAGAAATTGTTTAGGCATAATTTGAGGCACCTGATATTACACTAGCCAATAGCAATCGCTATTCATCTCCCCAATAGTCTCTGGGAGCTTCAAGTTCAAAACTATCTATTACGGCGTTTGGATCATTATTTCCAGAAAGTGCCCCTGTAATTAAAAAATCAGGGTTAGCGCCTTCACGGGGAGTAAATTTTTGGAAGCCACCGTTATCTACTTCTGCTACGTAAAGATTGCTATCTTCATCAACAGCCAGTCCATGCACACCTCTTAAGCCGCCTGGAAAGTCACCGTAAGTTCCAAAGGCATATAGAAAGTTACCCTCAAGGTCATACTTTAAGATTTTGTTGGTTCTTCTGTCTGCCGCCCAAAGGTATCTATCTGGCGTAATGATAAACATGTGTAGGTTGCCAGGTTGGGGACCGATACTCCATTCATAGAGGTAGTTACCGAATGGGTCAAATACTTGAATTCTTCGATTGCCACGATCATTGACGAAGATATTATTAGTCAATGGGTCAATTGCAACGCCATGAACGTTATTAAAGTAGCCCGGTCTTGTTTCATTTGGAGGGGTTCCTGCTTCACCCCAGGAAGTTAGGTAATTTCCCTCAGCATCGAATTTGACTACTCTGGTTCCATTATAACCATCAGCAACAACAAAACTACCGTCAGACATAAAAGCTAAAAAGGTTGGACGATTGAAATGTGTTTCATCTGCACCCGGCTCTCCATAAGTTCCAATTGTTTGCACAAGTGTAGAACCATCATTTGTAAATTTGTGGATCACATGTTTATGGTCATCTACAACCCAAACATGTTTATCTGGATCATTTGGATTGATGATCACATGATGCGGCCTCTGAAGCATTGAGTCCCATTGTGTCCAAGCATCGACTAGGACGCCTTCCCTATTAAAAATTAATATGCAGTGTTCCCATCTAGCATCAACACCTAATCTGCCACCACGTGCGATCCAGTCAGTAATGCCTCTCTCGGCTATGCCAGTTGTACCTCCGTTTGCGGGAAGTGCAGCTCTGGTTGCGTTACGCCAAGGTCCAGTAGGGTAGGAAAGACTAGGGCCTATTTCTGGGAGAAGCGTAAACGGAGGCGCCTCAATGGCAGGTATTTCACCCCGTTGAAGTGCAAAAATACGATCGGAGCTTTCTGCAAAAATACTTTGGCCAGCACCAAACGTCCAGTCTTCGTGTCCCTCTAGTTCCGTTATATCCAAAGGCCAATTAGGGTCAACATTATATGCCCCAAAAATATCTTGATTGCCTTTATCAGACGGCACAGCCGCCATTGAATCAGTGGTATTCTGGGCATGAACAGGGCCGAGCTGAATAAATATGACAATAGAACCTAACAAAACAA
>Ga0209501_10006726_pt1 | contig 10264 bp, 9 predicted proteins | sample ArcticOcean_MG_C_4_FD_187434 | JGI IMG/M metagenome (GOLD analysis project Ga0209501, IMG submission 187434) | Marine microbial communities from western Arctic Ocean - ArcticOcean_MG_CB4_134 (SPAdes) (version 2) | ecosystem: Environmental > Aquatic > Marine > Oceanic | place: Arctic Ocean...
GGGTACACACAAGTGGAAGTTCCACGTGATCCCGCGGCCGGGCGAGGTAGGTCACGAGACGTGGGAGAGCGACGCCTGGCAGTGGACGGGGGACGTCTCGTCGTGGGCGCCCATGTCGGCCGATCCGGAGCGCGGCATCGTCTACATTCCCACGAATCCGCCCACCATCGACTTCTACGGCGGCTTCCGGCCCGGTGACGGCCTGTTCGGCACGAGCCTGATCGCCCTCGACGTGGAGACCGGCGAGAGGGTGTGGCACTTCCAGATGGTTCATCACGACGTCTGGAATTACGACACGTCGACGGCGCCGATCCTCATGGACGTCACGGTGGACGGGGAGAGGATCCCCGGCGTGTTTCAGGCCACGAAACAGGCGATCCTCTATGCATTCAATCGGGAGACAGGCGAGCCCATCTGGCCCATCGAGGAGCGTCCGGTGCCGCAGTCCGAGGTGCCCGGCGAGCAGCTTTCGCCCACTCAACCGTTCCCCACCAAGCCCGCGCCATACGATCTACACGGGTTCTCGGTGGACGACCTCATCGACTTCACGCCCTCGCTGAGGGAGGAAGCGCTGGAGATCGTGTCGGACTATCGGCTCGGTCCGATCTACAACCCGCCCGTACACAGCAACAACGCGCAAGGATTACGAGGCTCGATCTGGTGTCCTGGTGAGCTGGGCGGGACGAACATCCCCGGCCCTCCCGTGGCCGACCCCGAGACCGGAATCATCTATACGATCTCACGAACGAACTGCGGCTGGCGAACCATCGTCCCGGGCATCGAGCGGGATCTGCTGCTCGAGCAACCGACGGGGACCGGGATCGCGGATTTCGCCGTCGGCAGGGGTACGCCCAGTGGCGTACCAGGGCCCCAGGGCCTGCCGTTGGAGAAGCCGCCGTACAGCCGAATCACCGCGATCGACCTCAACACCGGAGAGCACCTGTGGTGGATTCCGAACGGGGGTACACCGAGGTTCATCCAGGAACACCCGGCTCTCCGCGGATTGGATATTCCTCCCACCGGGAACTTGGGCCACTCTGCCATGATGGTGACCCCGACCATGCTTCTCCACTCGGCGATCGGCGACGACGGTACGACCCCGTTCCTCTACGCTGTGGACAAGGCCACGGGCGAGCGTCTGGGGAGTCGGGAGACTTCGGGCCTTGTGATGTATGGCATGATGTCCTACTTGCACGAGGGTCGACAGCGCATCATCCTGCAGGCCCCGGGCGCGCTCGTCGCGCTCAGCTTGCCATGAGGGTCGATGCCACCGGTCTTCGAGGGAAGAAAAGAGAAGGAAGAGGGAAAGAGAAGGAATTCGAGCACTCGATTTTGTGAACACTTTACGTGGGCAGGTATCCATGGATGGGAAGCCCGAGAACGGCGATAACTCCGGGAGTGTGGACACTTCCCGAGAGAACGAGCCTGAGACACAGCGGGAGAGCGACCTCACGCGGCGCGGCTTTTTGGAGGGCACCGGGGCCGCCCTGGTGGTCGCGGGTGCACCGAAGCTGGGGGTAGCGGCGATCCCACCGGCGACGGTCGTCGAGCAGGAGGTCGCGGCCGTTCCAAAGACGGCGATCCGTGTGACCGTCAATGGAGCCCAGCAACGGGTGGAGGTGGAGGACCGGTGGACGCTCAACGAGCTCCTCCGGGACCACCTCGAGCTCACGGGCTCCAAGATCGGCTGCAACCGCGGTGAATGCGGCGCCTGCACGGTGCTGCTGGATGGCGAGCCCGTGTATTCGTGCAGCACGCTTGCGGTGTGGGCAGACGGTCGGGAGATCGTGACCGTGGAGGGGCTCGAACGCGATGGTGACGTTTCTGCTTTGCAGCAGGCATTCATGGATCACAATGCGCCTCAATGTGGATTTTGCACGCCGGGCCAGTTGATGACGGCGACGGCGTTGTTGGACCGTAACCCGCGGCCGACAGCGGACGAGACGCGTGAGGCGATGGTGGGCAATCTTTGCCGGTGTTCGAACTACAACGCGATCGTGGAGGCGGTGCTCGCGGCTGCCGGGACTTCGGGAGGTGCAGCATGAGCCCACAGCAAGCGACCGGGCCTATCGGGCCGATGAACATTGTTGGTCACAACGTCCCCCGCATCGACTCCTACGAGCGGGTCACGGGGAGAGCCACCTATACGGGCGACGTTCGACTTCCTGGGATGTTGTTTGCCCGGGTATTGCGGAGCCCGCATCCGCACGCGCGCATCCGCAGTATCGACACATCGAGGGCGGAGGCCTTACCGGGCGTGAGGGCCGTCGTCACGCACGAGACGCACGAGCTGATCTACAGCTCGGGTTCCATAGCGGGGGGGCGGCAGTACAGCGACGCGGCCAAGGATGTCACCCGAAACGTTCGGTACATGTTCGACAACCCGGTGCGTTTCGTGGGCCAGCCTGTGGCTGCGGTGGCCGCGGTCGACCGGCATGTGGCCGAGGAGGCGCTCGAGCTCATCGAGATCGACTACGAGGAGCTTCCGTTCGTCATCGATCCTGAAGAGGCCCTCGAGCCGGGCGCTCCTCCGATCTGGCCCGAGGGTAACCTCGCGCTGGATGGCTCGAACCAAGCCAGACCATCGGGGGGAACGAGCGGGGACCCGGAGGCGGGATTCCGGGCGGCCGATCAGGTGTTCGAGGACCGATACACGACGGCCTTCGTGCAGGATGGTCAGATGGAGCCGCGCTCCGCTCTGGCGCAGTGGGAGGGCGACAAAGTCACCATCTACACGCCGACCCAGGGTATCTCGAACTGCCGCCACGACAACGCGCGGGATCTGGGTCTGGAGGACCATCAGGTTCAGATCATTTGCAAGTACATGGGCGGGGGGTTCGGTGACAAGAACGGTAGTTATTACTTCGATCTGATCGCCGCGACGCTGGCCAAAGAGGCGGACGCACCCGTGTTGCTCGAGCTCACGCGGAAGGACGACTGGCTCGGCACACACGGCCGCTGGCACACCATACAGGATCTTCGGGTGGGTGTGGCGCGGGACGGCACGGTGACCGCAATCGGACTGCGCGCCTACAGCGGGATGGGTCCGTATCTGAGGCGCTCCGGGGGCATCAGCGGTACCGACGCCTACGCGTGTCCCAATGTTGAGCGCGTGATCTACCCGGTCCACACGAACCGGATGGTGTCGGGGAATTTCCGGGCGCCTTCGGATCCACAGGGTTATTTCGCAATGCAGTCGATGATGGACGACATCGCGTACAAGGTGGGCATGGACCCGGTGGACTTCACGCTGAAGAACATGCGGAGGCCGACCGAGGAGGAGCCGTATACGAACTACTCACTCGAGGAATGTATCACACGGGGTCGAGAGCTCTTCGACTGGGAGAGCCGCTGGCGTCCCGAGCCGGGTTCGGACTCGGGCCCTGTCAAACGCGGGGCCGGCATGGCGTTCATGATGTTCCGGTCAGGGGTCGGCCCGAGCAGCGCGATCGTCCGGGTCAATTCCGATGAGCGGTACACCTTGTTTGTAGGGGTCACGGACATCGGCCCCGGCGCGAAGACGACGATGGCCCTGATCGCCGCCGAGGAGCTGGGCGTCCCGTTGTCGCAGGTGGAGGTTGTTTGGGGTGATACCGATCTCTGTCCGTATTCGGTGGGCGAATCGGGGAGCCGGACCACGACCCAGACGGGCTACGCAGTCGTTCAGGCTGCCCTGGACCTCAAGAGTCAGATTGCCGAGAAGGGCATGCCGCGGGGAGACGACGTGTTGATTGCGTCGGCCACCCCAACCCCCAGCACTCAAGGAATGCGGCGCATGTGCTTCGGCGCCCACTTCGTGGAAGTGGAGGCGGACGTTCAGCTCGGCCATGTGCGGATCACCAAGTACGTCGCCGTACACGAGTCGGGTCGCATCCTCAACCCGCTGCCCGCGAAGGACCAGATCCGCGGCGCGGCCTTGCAGGGCATAGGACAGGCCCTGCACGAGGATCTTCTGTATGACCCTCGCAACGGACATCCGCTAACGGCCGGATACTACGGGGCGCGACACCTGACTCACATGGATGTGCCGGAAATCGAGGTGACCTTCATCGAGACCGACGACGGCTTCGGGCCCTATGGTGCGAAGACGGTCGGGGAGGCGGGCATTATTATGGGTCCGGCCGCGGTGGCCAACGCGATCTTCAACACCATAGGACACCGCATGAAGGACCTGCCCATCACGCGGGAAAAGATTCTGGGAGCGCTCGCATGAAAACCTTTACGAACCAGAATGCTCGTACGCTGGATGAGGCGGTGTCGCTCGCGCAGGAGGCACTCCGGGCCGGTCAGTCTGTCTCGTTTGCCGCGGGAGGCACCGATCTGCTTCAGCTGATGAAGGACAGGGTCGTCAATCGGCCCGGATCCGGCCAGCCGGACGTGCTCGTGAACCTCAAGACCGTGGAGGGGCTCGATCAGGTAACCCCGAGGGGGCAGGACGGCGTGACCGTCGGTGGCCTGACCACATTAGGCACACTCATCGAACATCCCGTCATCCGTGATCAATTCACCGTGCTCGCCGAGGCCGCGGAGACCGTCGCAACCCCCCAGATCCGGAACGTCGGCACGCTGGCGGGAAACGTCGTTCAGAGGCCCTGGTGCTGGTACTATCGCAACGGTTTCCCTTGTTTCAAAGCCGGGGGCAACCAGTGTTTCTCGGTCGCGGGTGAGAACCAGCTCCATGCGATCTTCGGTGGTGGCCCGAGCTACATCGTCCATCCTTCGGACCTCGCGCCGGCGCTCGTGGCCCTCGACGCGACGTTCCGGATCGTGGGGCCCGAGGGTGAGCGGACCCTGTCTGGATCGGACTTCTTCGTGCTTCCGCGCCAGGACGTAGAACACGAGAACGTCTTGGCAGACGATGAGGTGCTGGCGTCGATCGAGCTCGCTGCGCCCCGTGACGGCGTGCGGAGTACCTACCACAAGGTCATGGATCGCGAGGCATGGACCCACGCGTTGGTGAGCGCCGCCGTCGTGCTCGAGATGAACGGAGACGTGTGTCGCGAGGCGCGGATCGTGCTCGGAGGTGTGGCCCCCGTTCCGTGGAGGGTCCCGGACGCGGAGAGGATGCTGGTCGGCCAGCGTATCACGCCGGAGCTCGCGCGCGAGGTCGGCGCAGCTGCAGTGGCCGAAGCGAGACCGCTCTCGAAAAATGCCTACAAGGTCCCGCTGACTCGGGGGGTGGTGGAGCGCACGGTTCTGACGCTCGCCACGTCCGCCTGAGACCTTGAGCCTGAGACCATGAGTCTGTGACGGTGAGCCTGTGACCGTGAGAAAGAGGGCGTCCAGGTTCTATCTTGCCGTCGCGATCAGCTTCGGTGCCTCCGTGGTTCTTGGCGCCTGCGGGTCGGGTGTGTCCGACGAAGTGCTCAGGGAGCGGATCGAGGCGGCCCTGGCGAGCGCGTCCGACGTCCCCGCGGGTTCGATTGCCGTGGAGGTGAGCGACGGGGTCGTGACCCTGACCGGCTCGGTCGTGTGTCAAGAGTGCGGGGGGAGCCGCACCCCCCCCGGCTTCGGCACGGTTCAGCAAAGTCTCGGCGCCGTCGTCCGCGCCATACCCGGCGTCGAGAGCGTAGAATTCAGGTTGGAGTATGAGCCACTTCAGGATGAGGGCCAGTAGACAATGATTCGCATGTTCGTGCGCCACCCTGTAACCGACTTCACCACGTGGAAGCAAGGCTACGACGATTTCGACGATGAGCGTAGGGGGATGGGTGTAACCGCTGACGCGGTCTTTCAATCGGCTAGCGACCCGAATGATGTCACCGTCTGGCATGACTTCGCGACGCTAGACGCGGCGCGTTCGTTCGTGGAGTCCGATCGTCTACGGGAGGTGATGGCATCCGCCGGCGTGACCCGGGAACCCCAGATCTGGTACACTACCCCGGTATAGGCGCAGGCTGTCTGACCCCGCAGGCACGTTCTGCTGTATTGCAGACTATGGCCGAACCGCTCAAGAACTCGTACGGACCTGATATACCAGTTCGGATCGCCGGCATGGTCGAACGCGTGTTCCCTGCCTTCGACCGGGAGTTGTTCCTCCAGAGCGCGCTAGACGGCTACGAGGAACTGGAGAGTCTCTCTGGCTCAACACTCGACCCGAAAGCATTATCCGGGAGCACATCGGGTCGAGGTGATGCTAAACGGGATCTCTCACCCGGGCGTCGAGTTCGAGGTGATCAAAGCGACTCCTCCGCTCGGGTTTAAAAAGGATTCGTCGCGAACACTGAAAATTCCGGGATAAAACCCCGGCTATCCACCCTGAGCGCTCCAAGGATCGCATCGGCGATTTCTTCAGGCCGCAGTTTCTTGTCCGAAACCTCCCGCTCAACGCCGGCCTTTGCAGCGAAGTTGGTCATCACTTCGCTCGGGTTCACCAACATGACCCGCACGTTGTGACGTCGAAGCTCGTCGCGCCAGCATTCCGTCATACCGCGCAACGCGAACTTCGAGGAACCGTACGCGGTACGCCCGCTACTGCCCTTGAGGCTCGAGGTAGAGGATATGTTGATCAGCTCGCCACTGCCTTGTTTGATGAACTGGCGAGCCGCTTCCCTTGCCATAAGGAATGGGCCAAACACGTTCGTGCGGTACACACCCTCCATTTCCTCGAGCGTCATGTCGACCAAGGGTTTGAAGAGGCCATAACCGGCGTTGTTGACCAGAATGTCGAGGCGCCCGTGTTTTTCGGTCACGGAACCCACGGTGCGAACCGCATCCCCCTCGTTGCCGACGTCGCCCGTTATCCAATCCAGTCCCAGCTCCTCAGCGGTGTTTCGAACGGCATCCTCGCGGCGGCCGGTAATCGTGACCCTGCTCCCCTCGTTTTTCAGCGCTTCTGCAATGGCGCGACCGATCCCCTCGCTACCACCGGTCACCAGTGCGACTGTATCCCGTAGTTCCATGGAGTCTCCCGAGTTGAGGATTCAAGGTCGATACCGGGGACATTTTACTCGAGTCACGGAGTTGGTGCACGAGCGACTCCCGTCACGTTGTCCTAAAGCGAATGACGGGATAAACTTCTCATCTGCCGTTATGGTCGGATTTGATGATCGCAGGCGACTTTTCGGCCTAGGAGAGGGCTCACCTAATGTCTACGATTCGAGTGGTGAAGATCTGGCTGGCGGCTCTGCTGCTTCCTGTGCTCGCTGCTTGCGAAACCGGCGAGGCCGGGGACGCTTCGAGCGTTCAGAGCGGGGCGGTGGAACGCGGTGACCTCATCGTCACCGCCGCGGCCACTGGTGTCCTGGAGCCCATTCGGAAGGTGGAGGTCACGTCCAGGGCCTCGGGCGAGATTCTTCGTCTCTACGTCGATATCGGTGACCAAGTAGAACCGGGGGCCCTCCTGGCGGAGGTTGATCCCCGGGACGTGCGGAACGCTTCTGATCAGGCGAACGCCGATATCGAGGTGGCCCAGGTAAGCATCGACATCGCCCGGAGACAGGTGGAGCGCTCCCAGGAGCTGCTGGAGTCAGGCGTGATCTCGACCCAGGAGCACGAGAGCAGAACTCTGGAATTCGCTAACGCACAGGCCTCGCTCGTAAAGGCCCGAACCAACTTGCAGCTGGCACAGCTCCGCCTCGAGGACGTGACGATTCGGGCTCCGATGGCCGGCACGATTCTCGAGAGGAACGTGGAGGAGGGCCAGGTCATCCAATCCTCCGGTCAAAACGTTTCGAGTGGAACCACGCTCATGATCATGGCAGACCTGGACATGATCCAGGTGCGAACTTTGGTGAACGAGGGGGACCTGGGTGAGATCATGGAGGGCATGACGACTTACGTGACGGTGGATGCCTACCCGGACCAGACGTTCGTCGGAATAGTGGATCAGATTGAGCCCCAGGCGGTCGTTCGGCAGAGCGGGACGTTGTTTCCCCTCATCATTCGACTGGACAACCGCTCCCGGCTGCTCAAGCCGGGCATGAACACGGCGGTCGGGATCCAGACCGGTGAGGCCACGGGGGTACTGTTGATTCCGAACAGCTCGGTGGTCATGCCTCAGGATGCCGAGCCCGCTGCGTTGGCGCTGGGCCTCGACGCTGATGTCGTCAATATGGAGAGCATGCTCGGTGCGGGTGGAATGGCGAGCATGTTCGCTGGTGGTGGGCGCGGTGGCGGTTCCGGTGCCCGACCCGAGGGTGCCAGAGCTGAGGGTGCCAGAGCTGAGGGTGGTCGTCCCGTCGGCGAGCGAAGAAGCGCAGATGGCGGCCAGGGTCAGGGGCAGCGAGGTGCAATGCGGGAGGGCGGATTCCGAAGGGGTCAGAACGGACAGGGCGGGCGTGCGATGGGAATGGCACGGGCGCAGCAGGCCGTCGTGTTCGTGATCGGGGAGGGCGAAATCATCGAGCCACGTGCGGTGATGATCGGCTTGACCGACTGGGACCGCACAGAAGTCGTGAGCGGTTTGGATGAGGGTGATCGCGTCGCTCTCATCGGATTGGCCCAGCTCCAGGCCCAACGCGAAGAGTTCATGGAGCGCATGCGCTCGAGAGGGTCGAACCCGTTCGGCAGGGGGGGGATGCCACGTATGAGAGGTGGCATGCCGCATTAGCTGCTCGTTGGATCGTCTAACCAGAGCAATTAGCACAGGAGGTTGACATGACACGATCGGACGCGAAGGGCGAGAGCAAACAGTCACGTCGTGACTTTCTTCTGAGGGCGGGGGCGACGGCGACTGGACTTGTCCTTGCGCCAACGCTATTGCCGAAACGGCTCGGGGCAGCCGGGGCACCGCAGGGTGCCTTGAGGATCGGGATCATCGGGTCGGGAAATATAGGAGGGTCGGTCGGCCTTCGGTGGGCGGAGGCCGGACACGAGATCCTCTTCTCGTCCCGCCATCCCGAGGAGCTTACGGGGCTTGTCGAGCGGGCCGGCTCCAGGGCACGCGCCGGCTTGCCGGGAGAGGCCGCCGAGTTCGGGGAGGTCGTTCTCATCGCGGTGCCGTACGCCGCGCTCCCTCAGGTGGGCCAGGACTACGCGCCCTTGATGCAAGGCAAGGTCGTCATCGACTGCGGGAATCCTTACCCGCGGCGCGACGGACCGATGGCGGAAGAAGCGTTAGCCAAAGGGACTGGGATCGCCTCAGCCGAATTCCTGCCGGGCGTCCGCCTCGTGCGCGCGTTCAACGCGGTCAGCTACAGGACCGTGGAGCAGGAGGATCACCGCCAGGTCGGGATTCCGATCGCTGGCGACGACGAGGATGCCGTTCGGATCGTGTCGGGCCTCGTGGTGGACGCCGGCTTCGATCCGGTCGTGGTCGGGCCGCTCGCCCGGGCGCGAGAATTCGATCAAGGCACACCGGTGTACGTGACCGACATGACCGCGGCCCAACTCCGCGAGGCTTTGGGCCTCAGGTAGCGGGACAGACCTTCGCCGGTGACGCTCAGCGCGTCCCGGTCAGTTCCTCGCTCAGGATCCAGAGCTTCGCGCGAGCCTCCTCGTCGTACGCCTGTGTATTTGCACGCGAGCGCCGCAGCCCGTTAAAGTAACCGCCGCTCCCGATGTCCGGCGAGGTGACGAGTTGCATCACCGCGTCCGCTCCTTCGGCGACTGTGGCCCTCGGTCTGCCGCCGCCTCTCGTCACCATCGGCGTATCCATGAAGGTGGCCGGGTGCAGCGCGTTCACGATCACCTCTCTGCCCTCGAGCTCTTCCGCGAGATCGAAGGTGAACAGGACTTGAGCCAGTTTGCTCTGGGCGTACGCCCGCCCACCGCTGAAGTTGTTCTCGATCATCACGTCGTTGAAGTCGATTGGCTGTTGAGCACCTGACGAAACGTTGACGATGCGGGACGGCGCACTCTCGAGGAGCCGAGGCAGGAGCATCCGGGTGAGCAGGAAGTGTGAGAGGTGGTTCACTTGGAAGATCAACTCGTGGCCGTCCTCCGAAACAGCTCGCCCGTTGGGTGCCGACGCGATACCGGCGTTGTTGATGAGGACGTCGAGCCGTTCGTAGTCGCGGAGGACCGCTTCACCGAACTCGCGGACCTGTTCGAACGAGGCGAGGTCCGCTCGGTAGAAACGGGCGCTGCCGACTCCTTCGCTCGTGATCGCCTCGACGACCTCCATCCCCCGCTCACGATTGCGGCCGTGGACGATGACGTGCATGCCCATCGAGCCGAGTCGGATCGCCAACTCATGACCCAACCCACTCGTCGAGCCTGTGACGAGAGCCACCTGCTGGCCGGGTCGGGGAGTCGCCGCCTGCGCCTCGGCCGTGGGGGCGCCTAGGGCCGATACGGACACCAGGCCGGCGAGGAGAATCGC
>Ga0209501_10006728_pt1 | contig 10263 bp, 10 predicted proteins | sample ArcticOcean_MG_C_4_FD_187434 | JGI IMG/M metagenome (GOLD analysis project Ga0209501, IMG submission 187434) | Marine microbial communities from western Arctic Ocean - ArcticOcean_MG_CB4_134 (SPAdes) (version 2) | ecosystem: Environmental > Aquatic > Marine > Oceanic | place: Arctic Ocean...
AGCGTGTCCCGCTCGCTGAAACGGGCGGGGTCCCGGTCCACGACGACGACCTCCTGGCCGATCGATCGGACGAACTCCGTGATGGCCTGTCCGACGCGGCCCGTGCCGCAGACGATCAGGTGCCCATTCATGGCGTCGATGGTGCGTTGCATGCGGTACCTCCGTAGTTGGCCGGTGAGCCGGCCCTCGACGATGCTCTCGATCACCGAGGTGGCGCCGTAGAGCATCGAGCCGGTGCCCAGGATGATGAGCACCGAGGTGAATGCCTTCCACGTCGTGCCCGGGTCGCCGTCGGCGATCTCCCGGAAGCCGACGGTGCTGACGGTGATGATGGTCTGGTAGACGGCGTCGACCGCTCCCAGCCCGAGTATCGAGTAGCCGACGGTGCCGACGAGCAGCACGCCCACGAGGAGCGCTGCGGCCATCGCAAGGTGCCCCCAGGTGTCGGGACGCAGGTTGTCGGGCATCCCCGCAGGGTAGGCCAACGCCGGTCACGGCCTGTGCGAGGTAGGGGACCAGCCTGCCCATGGGGACGGCTCCAGTGTCTAGAGTGCGCGGCCATGCGGATTGGTTTCATCGGGTTGGGCAACGTCGGCGCCAAGTTGGCCGGAAGCCTGCAACGCAACGGCTTCGACCTCACGGTCCGGGACCTGGACCCGCTGGCCGCCCAACCGTTCGTGGACGCCGGTGCCTCCTGGGCCGGGTCCCCCAGGGAGATGGCCGAGGCATGCGACACGATCATCACGTGCCTACCTTCTCCTGCGGCCTGCTCCGAGGTGATGGAGGCCGACGACGGGATCCTGGCTGGGCTGTCGGCGGGCATGGTCTGGATGGAGATGAGCACCACCGACGAGGCCGAGGTGCGACGCATGGGGGCGCTGGTGGAGGCCGTGGGCGCCGAACCGGTCGACTGTCCGGTGTCCGGGGGTTGCCACAGGGCTGCGACCGGCAACATCGCCATCCTGGCCGGATGTGAGAGGTCCACCTTCGAGCGGGTGCTGCCCGTGCTCACCGCCATGGGGCGACGCATCCTGCACACCGGGCCACTGGGCTCGGCCTCGGTCCTGAAGGTGGTCACCAACTATCTGGCGACCGCGAACCTGGTCACGCTGAGCGAGGCGCTGGTGACGGCAGCCGCTGCCGGCATGGACCTCTCGACCACGTATGAGGCCATCCGGGTCTCGTCGGGCAACTCGTTCGTGCACGAGACCGAGAGTCAGGTGATCCTGAACGGCAGCCGGGACATCAGCTTCACCATGGACCTGGTGGTGAAGGACATTGGCCTGTTCGACGATGTGGCGACCCGACATGGGGTGCCGTTGGAGGTGTCGCCGCTGCTTCGGCGGATCTTCGAGGACGGGCAGGAGCGCTACGGGCCACGCGAGTGGTCACCCAACATCATCCGCCGTCTCGAGGAGCCCACCGGCCTGGAGATCCGTGCGGCCGGCTTCCCGGCCGAGATCCTCGACGATGAACCCGAGGAGCCCGGATACGAGGTGGTACCGAGGCGATGAATCGACTGCCCGAGGCAATGACGGCCCTGCACCTGGTGGGCAACGGTGGTCCGGAGATGCTGGTGCTACGTCACGACGTGCCGGTTCCCATTCCCGCAGCAGACGAGGTCCTGGTTCGGGTCAGGGCCTGCGGTATGAACAACACGGACGTGAACACCAGGGTGGGTTGGTATTCCAAGTCGGTGACCGGTGCCACCGGGTCGGCTGGCTTCGGTTCGGAGGCGGGTCAGGACGGCACCTGGGGGGGTGGCGGCCTCACATTCCCACGCATCCAGGGTGCCGACCCGTGCGGTGAGGTGGTGGCGGTCGGTGAGGCGGTGGGCTCAGACCTGATGGGCTGTCGGGTGCTGGCCGACGGCTGGATCCGTGACGCCGTCGACCCGGCTGACCGTTCGAAGGCCGGCTACCTGGGCTCGGAGCGCGACGGCGGCTACGCCCAGTTCTGTGCAATCCCGGCCCGCAACGTCTACCCGGTCGAGAGCGACCTGACCGACGTCGAGTTGGCTTCCTTTCCATGTTCGTGGGCCACCGCCGAGCACATGCTCACCAGGCCTGCTCTCGTCGCCGGAGAGACGGTGGTGGTGACCGGTGCGTCGGGGGGAGTCGGCTCGGCGCTGGTGCAGCTGGCCAAACTGCGGGGCGCACGGGTGGTGGCGGTGACCAGCGCGGCGAAGTTTTCCGACGTATCGGCCTGCGGGGCCGACGTGTGCGTGGATCGGGCATCGACAGACCTGGCGGATGCTGTCGTGGAGGCGGCCGGAGGCCCGGTGGACGTCCTGGCCGACGTGGTGGGCGGCGTCGACTTCGCTCCGCTCCTGGAGGTCGTTCGATCTGGAGGCCGTTACACGACGGCGGGGGCCATAGCAGGCCCGATCGTGAACCTGGACCTGAGGACGCTGTACCTCAACGACCTGGAGTTGTACGGCTGCACGGTCTACGAGCCAGCCGTCTTCGAAGCCCTCGTCGGCTACCTGGAGCGTGGCGAGGTGCGACCGTTGGTGGCCGCAACCTGGCCGCTCTCAGAGTTCAGGGAAGCCCAGGAGGCCTTCGCGGCCAAGGCCCACACAGGTGCCATGGTCATAACGATCGACTGACCGGCGGGCCGGAGATCGACCGGTCCTCGCTGTCTGCCGGTCCCCTCGCAGGGCGGCTCAGGTGATTGGCGGATCGTCGGCGTGGAGGGGTGCGTAGAACTCCAGGTTCTGGCGGAGCAGGTCGAATGGGGTCATGTCGGTTTCGGGAAGCTCACCCTCGTGGACCCCGACCGGCTGGGTCCTGTCTCCCCACCTGAGGGCTATCGAACCCCATGTGACGCCACCGCCGAAGGCTGTCAGGACGATCGTGTCGCCCGGTTGCACCCGCCCGGCGTCGAGTGCATCGCTGATGGCCATCGGGATCGAGGCCGCTGCCGTGTTGCCCAACTCGGCGATGTTCATGAACACCCGATCCGCTTCGATTCCCAGGCGTCGGGTGGCCGATTCGATGATCCGGGCGTTGGCCTGGTGGGGGACCACGAGGTCCACATCGTCGGCGGTGAGGCCAGCGAGTTCCAGGACCCGGGCCGCTGACGCCGAGATGTTCTGCACCGCCATCTTGAACACGGCCTGACCCTCGAAGTGCAGCCCGAACGTCTCGGGGTCGTTGGTGGGCGACGGCTCGCCCTGCGAGCCCATGGACCTGATGACCATCGTGGAACCCTTGCCACCGTCGGCACCGAGGTCCACAGCCAGCACGCCCGCACCGTCCTCGGAAGATTCGAACACGACGGCGCCGGCCCCGTCGCCGAACAGGATGCTGGTGCTGCGGTCGCGGTAGTCCATGACGTAGTGGAGTTTCTCGGCGCCGATGAGGAGGACCTTTTCGGCGAAGCCCGCCTGGATCAGCCCGGCCACCACCGACGTTCCGTAGACGAAGCCGGAGCAGGCGGCGTTCAGGTCGAAGGCGGCCGAGCCGATAGCGCCGATCCGGTCCTGGATCATGGCGGCGGTACTGGGACAGAGGAGTTCGGGAGTGCACGTGGCGACCACGATCAGGTCCAGGTCGGAGGCCTCCATGCCCGCACACGCCAGGGCGCGTCGGGCCGCCAGTTCTGCCAGGTCCGTCATCTCGACGTGTGAGAGTCGCCGGTTCCGGATGCCGGTCCGCTGGACGATCCACTCGTCGTCGGTGTCCATGAGACGTTCCAGGTCGGCGTTGGACAACGTCACCGGCGGCACGCAACGGCCCCATCCGGTGATCACGGCTCGCCTCGGCATCGAATACTTCCTACCACGCCGGTCCCGTCGCTCCCAGAGGTGGGTACCCCACCAAGGTGGGCGTCGCAGTGCCGGGATCTCTGGTGGCTGTAGGTTCGGTGACCTTGTCCGTAGAGCAGATGTCCCTCTTCACCGCCCTGCTGGCGCTGGTGGCATTGGCCGTCACGGTGGGTCTGGTCGCCGTCGGCGCCACCGCCGGTGGCCGTCGGCGCCTCCGAGGGCTGCGGGCCGACATGATGCGCCTCGCCTTCTCGGTGGCTGCCGTGTCGACCGCCGCCAGCCTCTGGTTCTCGGAGGTGGGTGGCTTCATGCCCTGTGAGCTCTGCTGGTACCAGCGGATCGCCATGTACCCGCTCGTGGTGGTCCTCGGCGTCGCCACATGGCGGGGCGATCCGGATCCCCGCTGGCGGGTTCTGCCCTTCTCGGTGGTCGGCCTTCTCGTGTCTGCCTACCACTACCAACTCCAGTTGTTCCCGGAGCAGGGATCATCGTGCGACGTGGCCGCACCCTGTACGCAGCGGTGGGTCGACGAGTTCGGGTTCGTCTCGATCCCGTTCATGGCGTTCTGCGGGTTCGCCGCGGTGACTGCCCTCGTGCTGGCTGCGGGAGCGGCTGACCGTGACGCGAACCTGTCGACCCGCGAGGATGCATGACCATGACCATGAGCCGACCCCGATGACCGAAGAGCAGGCTCCGGAGCCGATCGGCCGGCCGGGACCCGGTCGCACGATCCTGATTGCGCTCGTCGGGGCCGTCGCTCTCGCTCTGGTGGCTGCTCTCACCCTCGGCGGTGGCGACCCGCCGGGCGATCTGGGTGGCCGTGAGACCGGCCCGGTCGCCGTGTTCGGCGACGGCTTGTCTGCGTTTGCAGGGGCTGAAGGCGACGTTGCCGTCGGCCGGCTGGCGCCCGACTTCGACGCCACCACGTTCAACGGGGACACGGTGCAGGTCCGCCCGGGCAATGGCACCGGCTATGTGATTGCCTTCTTCGCCCACTGGTGCTCGCACTGCCAGGCCGAGGTTCCGAAGCTGATCGGCTGGATCGACCGTGATGGCATCCCATCAGGTGTGAAGGTCGTGGCCGTGTCCACGGCGGTCTACCTGGATCGCGGAAACCTGCCTCAGGCGTGGTTTGCGGCCGAGGGCTGGCCGGAGCTGGTGCTGCGCGACTCCGACGAGTCGGAGGTGGCTGATGCCTATGGCCTGCGGAGCTTCCCGTACTTCGTGGTGGTGGGAACCGATGGCCGGGTGCGGGCCCGGACCAGCGGAGGACAGCCGCTCGAAGGCTGGGAGTACCTGCTGGAGCAGGCCACCCACTCGGGGGCTGTGCCACTGGGCGAGGACGCCACCTGAACGACTGGATTCCGGGCGAACCCACGGTCAACCGACTGGTGGTACCGGGTACCTGACCGACTGGTTTCCTGTCGTATGGTCCGCGGATGGCGACGATCCTCATAACCGGCAGCAACAGCGGCTTCGGCAGGCTGGCTTCGCTCACCCTTGCCCGTGGCGGCCACGACGTGATTGCGACGATGCGGACACCATCGAAGGGCGAGGACCTGCAGCGGCTCGCCGACGACGAGGGCCTGTCCATCGAGATTCGACACCTCGACGTCACTGATCCGGCATCCGTGGAGGCGTGTCTGGCTGATCCTCACGAGATCGATGTGCTGGTCAACAATGCGGGCTTCGAGGTGGAGGGCGCTATCGAACAGATCGACGACTCTCTGATGTGGCGGCAGCTCGATACCAACGTCATGGGTCCGCTTCGCACGATGCGTGCGGTGCTTCCTGCGTGGCGCGAGCGTGGGAGTGGCGTGATTGTCAATGTCAGCAGCATCGCCGGCCGTGTCGGGTCGCCCTACGCGGGCGCCTACTCGGCATCTAAGTACGCCCTCGAGGCGATGAGCGAGTCCCTCAACTTCGAGGTTGGACAGTCGGGGATCCGGGTGCATCTGATCGAACCGGGGCGCTTCACGACGAGTTTCCTGGGCAACAGGGTTCGGCCCGAGTCGTGGGCGGGCTCGGATCAGGAACGGCGGGCGATGGCTTTCCGGGAGGCATCGATAGGTATGGGCGGCGATGGCATGCCGGCCGACCCGCAGGACGTCGCTGATGCCATCGCCCGTGCCGCGACCGATCAGTCGACTCCGTTCCGGACGTTGGTTGGCGCCGATGCTGTGATGATCGACGAATTGAAGACGTCGATGAGTTTCGAGGACTTCGAATCCACGATCCGTGCGGCGTTGGACTGGCACGACTGACCTGGACATCAGCGTCCACCAATCGAATATCTGGATAGTGGCGTATTCGTAGTTCGCGTTGTTCCGCCTGACAGCAGGGATCTGATGTCGCTCTTGGGGGAGGCTTCACCCGATAAGTGGGGGAGGCTTCACAGTCGCCAACGTTCCACCGATGATGTTCAGCATGAACACCTTCGGGCACTCGTCTCTCGTTCTCCACGCCAAGACCTTCCGAATCCAGACCTTCTGGGTGATCAGGCAGAAGGTCACATACGTCAACATGACCAAGCCCAGACCGAGTTGTATGAGCCTCGTCAGGCGCCTTCCCCTTTCGGGACTGTGAACACTTCGAAAAGGTGGGTCAGACGGGCTCCGTAGTGACAGCGGTGGCGTAAGCGAGGATCTCGGAGGCACCAGAGGCAACAGCTGACGTCATAAACCGGAGGTTGACCGCAGCGTCGGCCCCTAGTTCAGTGGCCTGCGCCTCCATGCGGGAGAGCGCCTCGGACCTCGCCTCGACGAGCATGGCCGAATAGCTCTTCAACTCACCGCCGATGAGTGACTTCAAGCCTGCACCGATGTCCTTACCGATGTTCTTCGTCCGGACCGTCGAACCGACAGCCACACCCTTCACCGCTGTGATCCGGCGTCCGGGTAGAGATTCGGTCGTGGTGATATCCATGGTTCGTGCACCTCCGCGCATCGACTGACCTGTCTTGAAGTCACCGTAACTGCGTGCGCTACATAGGGCCCAGGTTGTGGCCTGGATCGTCGTCGTCCAGGTTCGGTTCCGGCTAATAGAAACCGACTAGGCGAGCGAGAGTTCGAGTTGCCGCCGAGCGACTGCGTCAATGTGTCGACACCAGGGCAACCCGTGATGGCCTTCTTCGACGAGCATCAACTCGGCATCAGGAATTCTGCCAGCAGCGCTGGTGGCGTGGTCGACGAGAGGAAAAGCGTCGTTATTGCCTTGGGCGATAAGCGTTGGCGCCGTCACCTCGGTGAAGGGGAGCGGCTCAAGGTTGATTTCGTTTGATTCATCGTTCCTCTGGCCAGACTTTCGGAATCTCCTCGGTGCGAGGGAGGCGGGGAGCTCAACAACGCTGTTGAGTCGCGCCGGACTGGATGTGATCCAATCCACCGCATCCCGTTTGCGGTCCTTGCTCAGGCCGGCTGAGAGGACGTCAACCAGTAATCCCGCCGTCAGCCTTGGCCACCTTTTCGCCATCTGGCATGAGAGCCAGACCCCGGTACCGGACTCAAAAATCGCTCGCTCGATCGCGTTGGTCGCTGGGGAGATCGGTAGCAGCACGGCTGCGTCAAGAAGCAGCGCTTTGGTTCTGTCGGGATGTCGGGCTGCGAAATGAACTGCCGACGGGCCGCCTGATGAGATCCCGAGGATCGTCACCTTGTCGATGTGGAGGGCGTCGAGCATTGATGCGTACAGGTCGGCCTGTTCGGCCGGACCTCGGCCGGAATCAAGAGGCGTCCGGAGGTACCCGGGTCGTGACGGAGCGATCAGTTGGCAGCCACCGGTTCGCAGGTGTTGGGCCCAGATCAGGCCCTGATCGAACCCACCCGGCGAGCCGTGAATGCTCAACACCTTGGGTCCATCACCTTCTGTAGCGACCTGGATCGGCCCGAGGTCAGTTTCGACCATGGCGGCTCGCTCATCCAGCGACCTCATCAGATTCTCAGTCCAGCGCGACACAAGGTCCAAACGAATACTCCGGGTGGTTCGGTGAGGAACAGTCCACCACAGCGGCCTATTTGGAGATGCGGACCCAGTCGCGGTCTCCGGTGAAGAGCAGTTCAATCTCGACGCCCTGCACCGTGGCGGTGTTTCCGACGTTGAACAGTGCGTCGACTTGGTTCGCCTGCTGTCGTCCCATGCGCCAGAGGTACTTTAAGTCGTGCCCATCTGGCGTGATGGCTGACAGCGTTCCCATGGCACCGGGTTTAGTTGCGTCGATTTCGTAGACGATCAGTCCATAGGGGTCTCGTCCAACAATTTCCCAGTTCGAGATGTCGTGATCTGGGAACACCGGACGGCGTGACTCGATCAGGAATCCGGAGTACTCGCCGGTACGAATGATGATCGCTTTCGTTCCTGGCTCGTAGATGTCGAGCGCCACGAGTTCGGTGTCGAACGAACCGTGCTGCTGTACCTGTTCGATCGTGTAGCAGTCAACCTGATCGTCGTCGAGCCATCCGAGTAGCCAGCGTGTCCACGCCACGAACGTCCGCGACGGTCCATCTTGCGTCGACATGACGCCCCAGGTGTTCAGCGGACCTATCGCATAGTCGACGTCGATCACCTGTTGTGAACCGAGGGTCGCGTTGGCCTCTTTCATGTACCAGTCCGGCATAGCGAACATGTGTGCAGATTCATGCAAGTAGTAGGACCAGATCGGACGGAGTGGGTGCTCCCAATGCATGCCGCCGCCCATGTAGTTCCGCACCCAACCTTCGTCCGAGGACACCCAGCGCTCATCAGCGGGCCCGGTCATATTGAAGTGCTGCAGGGTGGCGAACTCCAGCGGGGAGGGCGGTACGCCAGCGATGATCGGAGCGGCGACGGGGAAGATGAACACGACAATGTCGACCTGTGAGAAGTCGAGATCATCGTCGGCGGCGTTAATGCCGTGCTGCGCAAGTTTCGGGTTGAAGTCCGACACAGCGCGCTGCGGATAGTCGGACACGGACTCGGGTAGCCGGTACCACCTATCGGCGAACGTTGGCGTGAAGGTCACCGCCCCTTGACTCGCCGTTTCGTAGTAGTCCATGAAGATCTGAACCTGCTCGTGCTTCGTCGGCAGATTCGCTGGGTCGCCCTCATGATCATCCCAGTCGATTGGGATCGTCGCGACGCGAACATTCTGATCTGGCTGCAGATTGTCAAAGATGACTGGGAACGCTGTGAACCCCTCACCCACGGACTGCTCACCTGGTGTGACGGAGTGGGAGCCGGGGAGTTGCGGAATCCGGCACAGCTCCTCATCTGACTCAGCAGGCGCGGTCAACATCTCGAGGCCGACCGGCTGACCGGTCGGCAGCGGATAGGTCGTCAGAGTGACTGCCTTGCCATCCACGATCGCAACGGCGATCGGCTCGGGAGCTACCTGTTGCTTTGGGCAGAACTGTCCGAGGACTGGCTCGAAGTACTGGGATTCCCTGCCGCAGTTAGTAACTCCTCCGTTATCGCCGTCTCCGCAAGCTGTCCCGTCACCGTTCGTGTCGACGCCTTCGCCAAAGTCTTGATTTGCCTCAAACCAGTCCTGAGCCTGTTGTTGTGACTCGAACCAGCCGCAAAGAGCGACAACGCCATCGGCGGGCCCTGTGGCTGTGGTCACTTGAATCGTCGTGGTAGTCGGTGCGGCGGCGGTGGCGGGTTCTGCTCCGAGAGCCGCACAATCCAGATGGCCCAGCGCCGGCACTGTGCAGTGGTTGTCTAGGCCTCCCCAGTCGCCGAAGTCACAGGCGCTTCCGTCACCGTTCGTGTCGACGCCTTCGCCAAAGTCCGGATTCGCCTCAAACCACTCCTGAGCTTGTTGTTGTGACTCGAACCAGCCGCAACCGGCAATCACACTGTCGGGGATCCCCGGGACTGTGGTCGCTCCAGAGGTTGTATCGGAGGTTGGAGCGGTGGTGGTTGGTGTCGCAGTTGTGGTGGGTGCGACGGTGGTGGTCGGTGTCGCAGTTGTGGTGGGTGCGACGGTGGTGGTCGGTGTCGCAGTTGTGGTGGGTGCGACGGTGGTGGTCGGTGCCTGAGTCGTCGTTAGCGCCGCGGTGGTTGTGGTTGATGTGACGGTGGTGGTCGGTGCCTGAGTTGTCGTTGGCGCCGCGGTGGTTGTGGTGGGTGCTTCGGGGGTAGCGGTATCTGTGGTCTCACCGGAGCAGGCGGAAACAAACATGCCGAGGACCAGAAACCCAGCCACGGCGCGCTTCATGCCAGGAGTCTTCCACGAGAGCCGGAGTGCTGCTCAGAGAGAACCCCGTCGAGCACCCTTGTGTCTCGGAAATATTGGAAAACCATGGGCGGTCGACTGTGACAATTTGTGTCATCAGGTGCTGGTCGCCGAGCCTGAATCGACAGACAGGTCCGAGATTTCAGGCCTGTCGTCGTGGTTCAGTTAGTGGAGCTGGGGGGAATCGAAACACAGAAAACTGTTCAGGATGTCCGTCTGGACCGCGCATGCCTATGGAATCAGGGATGTGTCTGACGGGTAGGCCTGTGTCCGTGTGGTGCTG
>Ga0209501_10006730_pt1 | contig 10261 bp, 8 predicted proteins | sample ArcticOcean_MG_C_4_FD_187434 | JGI IMG/M metagenome (GOLD analysis project Ga0209501, IMG submission 187434) | Marine microbial communities from western Arctic Ocean - ArcticOcean_MG_CB4_134 (SPAdes) (version 2) | ecosystem: Environmental > Aquatic > Marine > Oceanic | place: Arctic Ocean...
GCCGAAGTTGTCCATTGCGGTCTCGATGATGTTGGTGCCGCCGGTGGCCTCAGTGACGCTATCGAATGACGCAACCGCGCTGCCGCCGTCTTCACCGATCTCCGCAACGATCTGCGCGGCTGGAGATTGGTCGCCTCCAGAGCCGTCCAACGCTGCACCGATATCGTTCACAACGACGGATGCACCTTGCGCCGCGAGTAGCTTTGCAACTCCGGCGCCGATGCCACGGCCTGAGCCGGTCACGATGGCGACTTTGCCTTCAAGCGACTTCTCCCCAGCCGACATTTTGCCGACGTTTGGGGCGTCGGGACGGTAGTCGCCAGGCCCCTGAAGCAGGAACAGGGGTGCCATCTCATCAATCTCTGCAACCGAGAAACCGCCGCCCTTGTTGTACATGGATCGGATAACGCGAGGCTGAGACATGAGGGAGATCGTGCCGCCGTGGACCAGGAATATTTGGCCGTTCACGTCCACCGCGTAATCGCTGGCCAGGAAGCCGACCATCGGAGCGATGTCTTCAGGCTCCATGGAGGCCTTTTTCGGGATGAGATCGATGCCTGATTCGTCCATCTTGTCCTTGATCTCTTGCGGGACGGTGGCAATCATGCGAGTTTCTGCGCGTGGTGCGATGCAGTTGACCGTGACACCGTATTTGCCGAGGTCTCGGGCAATGACTTTCGTGAAGCCTGCGATACCTGACTTTGCGGCGCCGTAGTTGGCCTGTCCGGCGTTGCCGAGTAATCCTGATTCCGATGAGAAGGTGATGATGCTGCCGGAGCGCTGCTGCCGGAAGAGGATTGAGGCGTGCTTGACCACCGTGAATGTGCCTTTGAGGTGGACGTCTATGACCTGATCCCACTCATCTTCAGACATGTTGAAGATCATGCGGTCGCGCAGGATGCCTGCCGCGGTTACTACGATATCGAGCCTGCCAAACTCATCCAGCGCCTGCTGGACGAGTGCCTCTCCGTTGGCCATTTCAGTCACGGAGGTTGAGTTCACTACTGCCTTGCCGCCTGCAGCTTCTACCAGCTTCGCAGTCTCTTCGGCCGGAGTGGTTGAACTGCCGCTGCCGTCGACTGAGCCACCGAAGTCGTTGACGACTACGTTTGCTCCAAGTGATCCAAGGTGTTCGGCCACGGCGCGGCCAATGCCACCTCCCGCACCTGTGACTATGGCTACGCGTCCATCAAGTAGTCCGGGCATTTCGATCCTCTGTCTATTTGCAATTTGTGGGTTGTGATTAGGTTCGTGTGATTAGCGGGTGGGCAGGGCGACGATGGCAGTGCCGGGTGTGGTGGTCTTGCCCTCGCCGTTCTCAAGCCAGATATCGCAGTCGACGAGATTGCGCCCGTCTTCGGTTCGCTTGCCGGTCACTTTGCCTTTGCACGTGATCGGGTCGTTTGGATAGTCGATTCCGCGGTATGCAACTGAAATCTTGGCCAGCGTGCCTGTGGTGCCAATCCAGTCGGTCACCAGTTGCGCCAGCCATGCGTTCTTGAGCGCACCGTGGATGATGACACTCTTGTGGCCGGCTCGTGCGGCAACTTCGGCATCGTAGTGGATCTGGTTGTAGTCGTTGGAAGCACCGGCGTACTGAACCAACTGCACAGTGGTCGCCTGCTTCTTCAGGTCTGGAAGATCGTCTCCTACCGAGACATCGTCGAAGTACGGCATGATTACTCCTGATCCGGGTAGTTGATGCTGGTCGTTCGCTGGGTTGCTACGAGCTCACCAAACTGGTTCACGTAGCGGTTCTCGTTGATCCGGAAAAGCATTAGCCCAAGTCGTCCGGGCTTTTCGAAAACTTCGACCAGCTGCACAGTGGACGTGATTGTATCGCCCTCTCTGATCGGCGCGAAGTATTCGTACTCACTGCCACCGTCCAGCACTTCTCGATACGGCATCTTGTACGTGGCCGTCTGAGTGCCGGGAGAAAGAAGCCGCAAGAACGTGGGAGGCGCAATGATGCCACCTGCATGAGTCTGACGGGCGGCTAACTCATCGGTGTACAGAATGCTTGAGTCGCCAATCGCATTGGCGAACTTCTCAATTGCGCCGCGCTCGATGGGCCAGACTCCGGGTTCGGACTCGACTCCAATCGCCGCACGCATCTCATCGGTTATGACCGACTCTTCAGGCAAATCGATTTCCTTGTCGTACTGGTGATGTACTGGTGGTTTTGTGAGTGTTTGATCTCATGTTGAATTGCATCAGGCGGGCGGAGTCTATGAACGGCGTCCTCAAGTGTCAATAAATTCGTCGGACTGAGGCCTCATTTTGGAAGGCTTTTTGACCTTCTCGACTTTTGTGAGGTTCGCATATTCAACGCTCAGCATCTTTTGACCGGCCGTTTTGAACACCACGGTAATCATTTGGTCTCCGCGGCCCTCATCTACTGTGATGATGATGCCCTCGCCAAACTTCTCATGAGTAACCTGCTCGCCCGGGGTGAAACTGATCTTGGGTCCTGCTGGTGATGGTGACGGCGCTGCCAGCTTCGCGCGCACCTGCAACGGCGTCTTTATGGTCGGCTCAGGCTGTCGTACTCTCGACTTAGTCAGACCCGTGCGGACGTTGTTCTCTCGTGCGGTGAACTCTTCCGGTAGTTCGTCCAGGAAGCGAGAGGGGAGTGATGCGCCGGTCATGCCGCGGAAGGATCGACGGAACGCTCGCAGCATGTAGAGGCGTCGCTTGGCGCGAGTCATGCCCACGTAGCAGAGGCGACGCTCTTCTTCGAGGTCCTCAGCGCTTTCCATGGACCGGATGTGGGGCAGCATGCCCTCTTCCATGCCGATCATGAACACGGAGTCGTACTCCAGCCCCTTGGCCTGGTGCAGCGTGATCAGCGTGAGCAAGCCCTCTTCATCATCGGCGATGGTATCGACGGCCGATACAAGTGCGGCGTCTTCCAGGAACTCAAGTAGTTCTTCTCGGGGTTCGGTGCCATCGAGATGGTTTGCGGTGCCTCGAAGCTCCAGGATGTTGTCCCAGCGCTCATCGCCGCGGTCCTGATCTTCCTGGATGAGGCGCTTGTAACCAGTGCGTTCCAGGGTGACGTCCATGAGTTCTTTCACACTCACCTGGTGGCTGCGGTCTGCGAGGAACTTGATCATGCCGACGAACGCAGCGACCGAGTTCACAGCTCGCTTGTTCAGCGCGGAACGCAACTCATGGCCGGGCTCTTCTATATCGGCTATTGCTTCCCATTCGGAGACGCCACGACCGCGAGCGCTGGAGCGAATGGCATCTACCGACTTTTGGGAGATGCCGCGGGCTGGCTGGTTGATGACGCGTTCGAGAGCAATATCGTCTGGCGGGTTTGCGATGACGCGGAGGTAGGCGATCAGGTCGCGAACCTCTCGTCGCTCGTAGAACTTCAGTCCGCCGACGAGTTGGTACGGGACGCTGTGCCGATTACAGGCCACCTCAAGTGCGCGTGACTGGGCGTTGATGCGGTACATCACGGCAATGTCGTTTAGATCGACGTCATCCTCGTCTCGCAGGCGCATCACCTCCTGGAGGACCAGATCGGCCTCTTCCTCTTCGGTATAAGCCTCGGCGATGATGATTGGGCCGCCTTTGGGGTTATTAGTCCAAAGTTCGTTTGGGATCCGACCCTGGTTGTTCCCAATGACGGCGGCGGCGGCCTCAATGATGGTCTGGGTGGAGCGATAGTTCTGATCGAGCGCAACGATCTTGGCGTTGGGGTAGAACTTCTTGAAGTCCAACATGTTCTTGGGGTCTGCGTGGCGCCACGAATAAATCGATTGGTTGGGGTCGCCAACCACGCAGATATTCTCGTGGCCACCGGCGAGAAGACGGGCCAATCCAAGCTGAATTGGGTTGGTGTCCTGAAACTCGTCGATGAGCAGGTGCTTGTAGCGGCGTTGATACGTTTCGAGCAGATCAATGTTGGTATCGAGCAATCGATGCGCCACCAGCAGCAGGTCATCGAAGTCCACGGCGTTGGCCTCACGCAGGCGCTTCTCATACTGCTCGTATGCGCGCGAGGCGACCTCCTCGAAGTACGATCCGACTGACGGCTCGAAGTGCTGGGCGTCTAGCATGAGATTTTTTGCGTTGGAGATGATGCCGAGAACGGCACGTGGGGCGTAGCGCTTTGTATCGACCTCAAGCTGGTCGAGGATCTGACGCATGAGGCGAATCTGGTCGTCGTCATCGTAGATAGAGAATCCCGGCTCAAGGCCAGCGCGACCACCTTCTCGGCGCAACAGCTGGGATGCCCATGAGTGGAACGTGCGAACTTGTAGATCTGGGACATCGCCGCCAAGAAGTCGCTCGCATCTTTCGCGTAGTTCGCGGGCGGCCTTGTTGGTGAATGTCACCGCCAACACCTGCCAGGGCGGTATGTCCAACTCGCCAATCAGGTGGGCGACGCGGTGAGACATCACACGCGTCTTTCCGGAGCCGGGTCCGGCCACGATAAGCAGTGGCCCGTCGGTATATTCGACAGCCTGCTGTTGGCGTTCGGTAAGGGATGATGCGAGGCTGTCAGGTGTGGGGCGGGAATCGGTCGAAGTCATCGACTGAGTCTAGCAGCGCCAGCACCGAAATCAGTCCCCCGATTGTCGGAGCTGCGCTCTGCATATCGAAGACATATCAGGCATTAGATACTCGCTACCGTGTACACGGTAGCGAGTATCACGAACGTGTAAGAAGAGTACCTGCTAACAGGTAAACACAGTTCGGGGATCCCTGCGAGATGGTGTGGGTGGGCGAGTGCGGACCCGCACGGGTGGCGATGATTTTACCCATCTGCCGGTTGGGGATGCAGCGCGAGTTTGTGTAGCCAATATGTTGATAGCGATGCTGGGTTGATGTGCCGTTAGGGCGAGCTTAACCGGCAGAGACCCTCACGGCCCGCGGAGCCGGACCTCAGGGTGACATTCGAGCTTGGCGAATGATGCACATTTGTTGTTGGTCACACGCTCAAGATGAGATCCGCACGCGGAGCCTCAGGACGACGAATGGGGCGTGTGCGGATTCGCTAGACGCGGCAGTAGGAGCTGTGCTCCTTCGCTCAGCCGGTTACGGGTTGGGCGAGGGCGTCCTGGATGGCGTCGAAATCTACTGTGTCAGCGGCCAGTTCCTGGAGGCGGGTTAGCTTGTCCGGGTGGTCGAACTGGACTGTATCTAGAAGGGATTCCAGTTTTACTGTGACGTCGCGCGTTCCGGACGGGACTACGGTGACCGGGACTTCTTCCTGATCGGCCTCGTAGTGGACGTACTCTAGCGGCTCAATGCCTTCGGTGAGGATCAGGCCTTTGATTGGAGTGGCCAGCGCGGCCATCTGGATGTCGGCGCGGTCGCCACGGATCACGACTACTGCGTTCTCTTGCGATCGGAAGTAGTGAACACCCCAATCGACGACCATTCCGCCGAGGAGGACGTTGTCGACCAGTTCGTCTGAGTGCTCATCCCATTGGGTAAGGGCTCCGTCGAGGTGTTCTGAGATCTGGCGGACTGTGGATGCCACCAAGCGTCGGTCTTCGGGAATTGCGCCGAGGAACTTCACGCCGGCTGCTTCGAGAACGGGCTGGACAGTGGTTTCCAGTTCGTGTGACTTGAAGCGAGGCATGTTGTTGATGATTACGCCTGCTGCGCGGTCGCCATATGCCTGAGCTGCTGATGCGAGGTCGTCACTTAGTTCGCCGACGATTATTACGCGGGCGTCCAGTTCATCGGCAATCTTGAGGTTGCCAGCCACGTCACCGGAGAGGCCTTCGGTGATGGTTGCATCGCCACCAGTGTCAGGACCTGCGGTCTGCACTTTAAAGCCGGGGAGAAGTGCGGAGAGCGAGGCCGCTGTATTTTCATCGGGCGTTACTATGCCAACCGACTTGCCGTCGGAGGCGATTTTGGTGGCTAGGAGTGCGGCGACGGCCGTTTTTCCCTGGCGGGGGCTTACCGATGTAATAAGGAGGGCGGGCATAGGACCTCATGGGGGCGCTGTGGGTCTGTACGTCTGAACGGTGACATTGTAGCAATGCGAGGGACGCGTTGAACTATAGATCCTTCGAGAACCTCAGGATGATGCGGTTATGACATCTGCTTCGGGCGGAACACCGGCTTTGTTTGGGGCTTTCATTACAACGGGTGGCCCCACCCGTGGATTTGGGACGGTTTAGCGTCTTTGCAGGTTTCCGATGCCTCGGTTGCCAGCAGCGACGATTCGTATCAAAGAGTCGACCACCATTTGCCATGGAGGCATTTCGGAGCCGGGGGCACCGTATGCCGCCGCCCTTCGACAAGCTCAGGATGGCTGCCCTGGCAAGCACACGAGCCCTTCAGTCAGCTCAATGACGCGAGAAAAGGTTTCCTGAGGAAACTCGAAGGGCACCTTTTTGGCGTCACGCGCACCCCTCGCGCCCCTCGCTCCTCTATGTGGCTCCATGCCAATGGTCATCCCGGAATCGCAGGCTCCGCGGAGATATCCGGGATCCAGACACGCTTGCCCGGCCCGCGCAACCCGCACCCCTTCGACAAGCTCAGGATCCCTTCTCGGATCGCTGCGCAATTAAACGAACGGCTTCGCCTTTAATATCTCTCGTTGCGCCAGCACTTGCTTCAGCTGTGGGTTAGCTCCGGATTCACAGGGTATTCGGATACATGCCGTCGGCACCCGAGATCATCATGCGAGGGCTTGAAATCGCCACTATTCTTAGCTCATAAGTGGTAGCGTCTCTGGGGCGGATCAGGACCAGTACGTCTCCTGCTTGGAGCCCCATGCTCCATCACCGGCGCGCCACACGGCTCCGTCCGGGTCCCATGGATGCGCCGCCAGCCACGCCTCATCCAGCACCACACCATGGCCCGGGGCGTCAGGCACCGGGAAGAAGCCATCTACCTGCTGAGCTGACGTGCCACATGTCGCCTCTGGGAACCACGGTGAAAGACCGCCCTCCTGAATCATGAAGTTTGGTGTGCAAGCGTCGAGTTGGATCGCTGCCGCAGTACATATCGGCCCATACGGGTTATGCGGCTGAAATCCGACGTAGTGCGCCTCAGCCATCGCAGCGATCTTCTTCAACTCCAGAATGCCGCCCGCCTGCACGACATCAGGTTGGATCATGGCCACGATCTGCCGTTGCAGCAGATCGGTGTACTCGAACTTGGTGAACAGCCTCTCTCCCGTGGCGATAGGTATATTCACGGCCTCCGCAACCCGCTGCAACGCATCCAGATTTTGCGGCGGGACCGGTTCCTCGTACACAAACGGCCTGTACTCCTCAACCGCCAGCCCAATACGAATCGCGGCCGCAGGCGCCAACCGACCGTGGACCTCAAGCAGCAGTTCAATGTCGTCGCCAACCGCTTCGCGCACGGCTTTCATCTTAGCGATCGCGTGGCGTTCGGCATCCCGGGCTATGAAGATGCCGGTGTGGTCAAACGGATCGCCCTTTAACGCCGTAAGGCCCTGTTCCACGAATCCCATGGCCCGTTCGACTGCTTCCTCCGGAGTCGCTCCATCCCAGCGCCCGTAAGTCCAGATTCTATCGCGCATCTTCCCGCCGAGAAGCTGGTACACAGGCACCCCAAGTGCCTTGCCCTTTATGTCCCACAGTGCAATCTCGATTCCGCTGATCGCCGACATCTGAATCACTCCGCCGCGCACGTGGAAGTGGTGGTAGAGCCGCTGCCAGTGTTCCTCAATCCTGTGCGGATCCTTGCCAATGAGCAGTTCACCGAATTCGTCGACCATGTTCGCAACCGAGAGTGGGCCGCACGTCGCTTCGCCCCACCCGGTAATGCCTTCATCAGTCTCGATCTTCACGAAGACGTAATTTCGTGTGACGCCGAACGCGCCCGGCGACGATGCAGGAATCGCTTCGACTGATGTGATCTTCATTCTGTGGCCCTTTCAGTTTGCAACGCCAGACTCCTCATCCGTCCCCAGCCCGCCGCGTAATCGGTCCGCTCTCACAGCCAAACGGCGCATCAGTCCAAGAAATGATCTCTCATTCGTTACTGTCGAGGCTGCGTAGGGTAGTGCTGGGCATCATAGGCGAACTTGGGTAAATATGTGCCGCTTACCGCCCGCCCGAACGTGATCATGAATGTCCCAATTGTGCGCATGCCATCAGGATGGCTCGCGTGGCTTGTTGAATGGCGCGTGAAGAGCGGGTCTTAGACCAGCCGCTACCGAGGCCGACACCGTCATCCCGGAATCGGAGGCTCCGCGGAGATATCCGGGATCCAGGCACGCACAGCTCCAGCTCCTTGCAACCTATCCACGGCAAGGCAGTCGCAACTGATGACACGTGGCTGTTGGCGGCACTGAGATCCCGGATGACGAAGCGGCTCCGGGATGATATGTCGCGAGCGGCACCAGCGTTGGGCGCATCAGGGATCTAGATAAGGGCCCTGGCGACGATTTTACTGTACTCAAGTCTGTGTATGCTTCTGCCAGTCTCAATTCCGTAAACAACGTTCATGTGAAGTCCACATAGCGGCGGGATCGAAACCTGTCTGGTTTCGACTGTCCGTTATATTCAAATCAGAGGAGTACCGCATGAAGATTGCGATTGGTGGCGATCACGCCGGGTTCCCGATGAAGGGGCCTATTTTCGACTTTCTGGCTTCGCAGGGTCATGAAGTTACAGACTTCGGCACGCTGACAGGCGAGCCGGTGGACTTTCCGGACATCTCTCGCACGGTGTGCGATGAGGTCCGGCAGGGTCAGGCTGAGCGCGGGATCCTCATCTGCGGCACGGGAGTTGGCGCAGCGATTGCAGGCAACAAGATCCCCGGCATCCGCGCCGCGGTCGCTCACGATATCTACTCCGCCCACCAGTGCGTTGAGCACGATGACGTGAATCTGCTGGCCATCGGCGCCCAGATCATCGGCGTAAACGTAGCGCAGGAGATCGTGACGGCGTTCCTGGCGGCTGAGTTCAGCACGGATCCGGACTTCAGGCGGCGCGTGGCAAAACTCCACGACATGGAGATTGCGGGCGCGAAAGAGCTGTTGGGGGAGGTTTAGAGCAGGGCGCACTCTTTGAAGGCTTCTCGCAGCTCTGCTTCTTGTTCTGGGGTTAGCGGGAGGGATGGTTTGCGGGGGACTGTGGTGTCGTAGCCAAGCATGTTTAGGCCGGATTTGAGGGCTGCGGTGCCGAGTGTCATGCCGAGGAAGTCGGCGTGGAGCATCGATTGCTGGAGTTTGTTCGCTTCTGCGTAGTTGCCGGCTTTGCCAAGGTCGATGATCTTTTTGACAAGGCCGGGCGCCCAGTTGGCGAAGAACATGCAGGCGCCTACTGCGCCGATCATCTGGCCGGGGAGGACGATGCTGCCGTTGCAGGTCCAGAGTTGGGTACTTTCGTGGATAGACGGCGGGATTCCGCACTCCCAGCGGTAGTTGAGGGAGAGAATGTACGAGAAGACGTTGTCCAGCGCGGTAATTTCGGCGAGTTCTAGCGGGTTGGTGTCGGGGGTCAGGCTGGCGCGAGGTTGATGGATGACGACGATGGGGATGGGGCTGCCTTCACACACTTCTTCGAAATACTGGACGTTGCCGCTTGACGCTCGCCCACCCGGTCTTGCGCCGGGGATGCGGACGCGGATCATATCTGCCCCGGCGTCGGCGTAGAGGTTCGCGAGCCTGATCACCTCAGTGGAGGCTGGTGAGTCGATGCCTGCAATGACGAATCGCTGTCCCTTGTGAGCTTGCACCACGGTTTTGACGGTTTCCAGCTTGTCTGGCTCACCGAACTGCAACTCCTCGCCGCCGTGGGTGACGATGACGAATCCCGATAGCTCCGTGTCCAGCCACTTCTCAACGTTTGCAGCGAGCTTGTCGTGGTCGATGGTGTCGTCTGCGCGCATGGGATTCGGGGTTGGGGCGACGACTATGGTGTCTTCTGTTGGGATTGGCATGTGGGTGTCCTATGAGGAACGCGTGGAGCGAACTTGGCGGGTGTGAGCATACACGTGTGCCAGTCTCGAGGGTTAGAAAGATCATGCCTCCAACTTTTGAACGAGTTGTCAGCAGTTTGCTCCAAGAATATACTTCGCTTGCTACCAGCGATTTTAGGTAATAACAATACAAATTATCCTGAAAGATTCGTATCAATCTATGATTGGGAGTTCACGCGTCATTTTGAAAGCATGGGGAAACCGTACGGTTAGATTCGAGTTGAGAACATGAGGGAAGCGCTCACCGGCTTCAGGATTCTGCTATCGGCAGCGGTTATCGCTGTGCTCGCCCTTTCTGTGAGCTATTTGGTGGGCGGAACGAACC
>Ga0209501_10006737_pt1 | contig 10256 bp, 7 predicted proteins | sample ArcticOcean_MG_C_4_FD_187434 | JGI IMG/M metagenome (GOLD analysis project Ga0209501, IMG submission 187434) | Marine microbial communities from western Arctic Ocean - ArcticOcean_MG_CB4_134 (SPAdes) (version 2) | ecosystem: Environmental > Aquatic > Marine > Oceanic | place: Arctic Ocean...
AAAGTTCTACATATATTATCAACTTCGGTTGGTAGAGATTTTAAATTTCGGTTTTTAATCTCTTTTTATTTTTTTGACTGTTAACTGATAAGTCTTTAATTATGGTTTATGAGAACATTTCTAATCTATGCTCAGCAATAATTAGCTGTGGATAAAGGTTTGAATTTGCCGTAGTAACAATGTCAGTTATACTAGTTCTTATTTCAGTTCCACTGTCTCTAACTATTATTAGTCCTAAGGCATCATTATAATCTTGAGCCTCTATAACATTGTTCTGATCTAATTTATTGTATATATCTCCCCCATAAGGTAGGTTGTGGAAAAGAGTATTAGTTAATGTTCTTTGTTTTTCAAATTGAAATTGATTATTCCCATTAAAGAGATTAGTATCTCCCCCGCTACCTATCCTTATATTATTGAAACTTTTTAATTGATATAGATCTATTTTTCCGCTAGCATCTAAATTATGTCCTTCCAATATTAGAGAGTTTGTAGTTGTAGTAGTTGTTATTGCTTTACCAGTTAATAGGCTATTAAGTTGAAAAATATTTTTAATTTTATTTAATATTGAAGTTGTTGGAGATAGGGAGGCAGTAGAATCTATTCCCGTATTTTGGGTAGGATTAGATGGATCACTTCCTGGAATCCCATTGGCCTTTAAATTAAAATTTCCAGCACCTACAACTTGTTGACTTACTAAGACTCCCCCATTTTCTACTGCTAAATTTTCATTTGAAGCAGTAAATTTTCCTGGTTGTCCTTTTAATCCCTTAAGGACTGCACCCACATCCCCTTCTTTATTTTGAATTGTAGCTTTTCCAGATTTAGTAATAATTTGATCTCCTCTCAATTCTGCTTCGCCTTCAAATCTAACAAATGGAGAGTTTGGATCTGCCCTAGTGAAGCTATTTCCTGCATTTGATGCAGTAGGTGTTGTATCTGCTAATTTAGGAGGTATTTCATCTTTCTTAGGAGGTATTGCTCCTGCTATTTGTTGGAATGCTGAAAATACTTGGGAAAATTGAGTAGCTATGGCATCAAGTCCTGGAGTTATACTTGAAGCAGATGCAGATAATGCTCCAGCTGCTCCTCCTGCTGCTCCACCCAGAGCTTGGCCGAATGGTCCAAAATTTGCTCCTGCTTGAGCACCTGTTCTTGCTCCAGCTTGTGCTCCAGATGCATATCTTGCAGCTGAACATCCACTAGACCCACAAGGACTTGCTGCAGCCGCCGCTGCTGGTTGGGGTAAAGAAGGGGTTGGGGTAGCTTGAGGATGCCACTCTACTCCATTATATATTTGGACTATTTTATCTCCTTTTTGAGATAGAAGATGATCTCCGCGGAAAATATGGGGATCATTTCCAGCTAAACTTGTATCAGAAACAAATACATCCTTTTTATAAACAAACATTTTTTCATCTCCTCGACTTGCCCATCCAGATTGACTAAAATCGGGATCTGAACCAGTAATTTGAGCCCCATATCTTTCTTGCAAAACTTTTAAAGTTTTATCATTATCCTTTGAAAGCTCTTTCCATGCATCTGGATTATCTGGGTCAGTTAATCTTTCCCATGTGAAATCTTCAACAAGATTGTCAGAGCTTAGCTTTTGAGCTGCATCTTCAGAATATGTTTCAAGATAACTTTTTCTAAGGTCCTCCGGAATTTGGTCCCATTTTTGTTGAAGATTTGTTGCAGTTGATAATTGATTAGGTGTTGTTAATGGTTGCGAGGTTGTTGTAATGGCCTCGATAATCATATTATTATCAAAATGAAGTGTGGCCCCTTGCCCAAGCACTAAACTAATTGAAAGAGTTACAGCTAGTAGTAAAATTATTTGTTTCATGTTTTTATTTTCCATTTTATCTTTATATCTATTGTTATGTTTAATATCTATTTAGAAATTCGAAAACATATGGTTGATCCATTGTTCGATTTTCTAAGATCATGATTAAAGTTGTGTCTTCTTCAAATGCAATGAAGTCAACATACAGTTTTCTATCTTTAGCAAGTTCAGATATGCAATTAATACAAATTAGATCTGGATTTTCCTTGTGAGAGTCTGAAATAAATGTTGCCACTTCTATAATTTCATCTAATGATGAATTAAGAGTAACTGGATGCTCTTTTAGATTGAAATTTACAGTATTGCCTTGATGTTCAATTATGACAGGAAGTTTTGTAGTGAAAGTTAGTGATGTGGGACCTATTCTTGCAACTGTAGAGGATGGTTCATATTTTAGTTCTAAATTTTGGAATTCAATTTCAGCTAAACATTTTTCTAAATTAAAATCTACATAGCTAGCAAGTTCAGATTCTATCATTGTTTTAGTTGGTTGATTGAAAGAACCCTGATCATAGTAATATGGAATAAATGCCCATTGCATATCAAAGTGTCTAGTGGGTTTGTTGAAATATCCACCTTGGATTCCTATTTTGATTAAAGCATCTTTTGAACTTATTTCTAGGCAATCTTTTATGAAATTTTGCACATTATTTACTGAGGGCTTTAGGCCTTGTTGATCAAAATATTCTTTTCCTTTATCCTCACTTGTATTTCTTAATAAAACAAATAGGACTATCCCTAATATTATTACAATTGCTAGTATTATTAGGATGGTTACCTGCCCTCTTTTTTGCATTATTAATTAAATGGAATAAGGTATATAAGGGTTATTAGTAGGTATTTTTTACTAAGATCAAATTAACTGGCTATCCTATCATTAGAACAGTATTAAAAAGAAAATTAGTAGGATTTAGATGTAATATTTTCTCTAAATGAATCAGTTTCCATAAATTCAATAACTCCTCTTTTAATCTCTGTTCCCCATCTTCCTGTTAATTCTTTTCTATCCGTAACAAAAGCAGATTTTATTTCATCTTGGCCTCTAGGAGTATATCTTCTCCAGTTTTTATGTTCAAAACCCGTCCAGTTGTCTATTGTATAGTTTGTTACATATTGACTTGCATTATCCCTTTCAACAGATTTGTTTGATTTATTTAGCCAGAAAACGCCTGCTTTTCTGGCATCGTGAAAATCATAAAGTCTTTTTTCAAATTTATCTCCCACCCCTTCAGGTTCGAATCTTAATTTATAGGGCTGAATTTCTAATGTAGTTTCAAAGTATTTAATTGGTATTGGACTTTGACCAGGTCTTTTTATTTCTATATTAAATGGGATTGTTAATATTGGGATGTTTGAAGAAATATGATGTTGTCCAAATTTTTCATCTGCTCTAAAGTTTTCGTAAAAAAACATTAATAGTTGATCTGTTTTTGAAGGGTTTTCTAGATTCATTGTATGTCCAGGAAGATTATCTCTGTATTCAGTTGCAAGTTCATCTAAAAGGTTTCCATAAACTATTCCTGTAACAATTACTTGGTTTTCTATCATGCCTTTAGTTTCTGGATCCTGAAATCCATTTCTTAGCACTATGTCTGTATTGTTTGTTGGAGGATTATGTGTTAATGCATAATATGGAACGTTGGACCTTTTTCCTGAAATAAATTCATCATATTCCTTTTTTGTATTTTCACTTAGACTATCTATGGACCTTTCAGGATTTTCTTTTATTTTTTTAATTTTTTCTGCTACTGTTGGAGCATATGTGAAATCTTCGCTTTTTAATTCATAGGCACATCTATCTTCGGCAGGTATTATTGGAGAAGTAGTTGTATTTTGGGGTTGATTGGTTAATTTTTTTAAGGGGATTGTTTGTTTAATATCAGGTAAGGCTGGTGCAAAGCGAATTTTTGGGGTTTGGGGTTCTTGTTCGCATCCGATAGATAATGGTAGTAGAATTAGAGATGCCGTAGCTAATCTTTGTAGTAGGTTCATAATGGATATTGGGATGAGGAGGTATATAAGGATTTATTTTGTACTAGCCTTATAGGCCTCATATTTATCCCATAAATTATCCCTTGTCAATTTTTTGTTATTAAGTTGGGTATCAATATATTTTTTTACATAACTTCCAGGAAGGGATATTTCATATACCTTTCCTTCTTGGACTATTTTTATGACGCCTGTAAGTGGGACTTTTCTTTCATCAGATATAACTATGATTTTAGTTCCTAATGGGATGTTTTTCCCTTGTGATTTTATTAGTTTATTTGTGAAAGCATAAACTTCTCCAGTTAATCCTGAGCTCTTTGTTCCAGGTAGGTCTAGTTCTTTAATAAAATCGTTTAATCCTTGTCCGAAGCTTTTAGTGGGTATTTCATCAAATTTTGCAGTAGTTACTACCTCAATATTTTTTTGTGCATAACCTACTAATGCATCTGCTAGTCCTTGCTCAGTTGTTATTCCTGCAGTTCTAGCTTCTTCAAAAAATCTTGGTAATTGTGCATTATCTACAGAATAGATATTATCAAATAATTTTATTTCGTTTGGAGATTTAATTCCAAAAAAACTAGAATCTGGTATTATTGGTTCTAATAATCCTCTATCCTCAATATTTGGTTCAGATCCTGCTAGCCCTTCTGTTGAGGCATAGGTTCCGGCAGCTTTGGGATTTGTTAAAATTTCATTATATCCTCCAATTTGGACATATGTGGCATCTTCTATTGAAACCGTGGTTTTTCCTTCTGCCTCAGTTACTTTCATTCCTGAGTTGTCTGTCGTTACTATTTGAGCATTTGCTGCGGGAGGCCCATTCGGTTTTCTATTTAATCCTATTTCGCTTTCTGTTTTCTTTAATATCTTGCCCCCGTTTTTTATAGTGATGCCTTGGCCATCTACAAACATTTTTATCTCATTATCTGGTAAATTTTCTTCTTTTAAATCCAATGTAATATCTTCTCCAACAACAGTTATGTCATTTATATTATTATCATGTGTTATTCTGACAAATTGTTCTGCATTTGTATCATCATTATTGAATAATACATCTGTTACTTTATCTCCAATGTTTAATGTAGTAGAATCAGTATCAATATCTAAATTCTTACCCCTATAATATGAGTCATATTCTATGCTTAATTCTCCCTTGCCTCCTCCCATTGGCTTGAATATTCTATCTTTTATAGTGATTTGTGAATTTCCATCCATTTGAAATTCTCCTTTTTCAGTGATAGTTATTGATGAACCTTCATTTATGTCTAATATCACTTCTTCAGTTAACCCTTCTCTAGCATATTTGAGATCTTCATCTATTTGACCTTTGGCTATTGAAATTGTTCCCTTATCTTTGATTTTATAGATAAATGCTCCTCCCTTGTATTCTATCCCTTCTACATCATTTGGGAGATTTTCTAAATTAACTTTAGCTAATCCATTTTCTGAAGTTACTGTTATCCCATCATCCCCTAATTTTAACCCTTCAAATCCCTCAAATTGTATTCTTTTTCCAGTACTTCTATCTGCAATACTATTAAGCTGAACACTTGTCAGTTCTTCACTTTGACCTATAATTAAAGGTAAAACTAATAGTGTTAGAACTAATAAGATAATTGGGAGATTGGATTGATAAATGGTTTTCATTCTCTTTTAAAATATTAATTGATCTGGTGTTATAAACATATAGGGCTATGTTATAACCATTATGCAGTAACAACAAAATAGAAAGCTTTATATAGTTTATTTGCATTGAAATAGTATGAGAAAAGTGATGAATATATTGGGATCAGTTGCTCTTGCTACAGGTTATGTTGCAGGATCTGCTAGTTTGGATAGTTATGCGCAGGATAGTCCTACTGATGATACTAAGCAGGCTGCAGGTGTTTTGGAAAGTAGATTAGTTGATGTTCCTGATGATAAGAGATTTGATGTTTTTAATAGAGTTTATGATAATGGGGTTATTGCTAAATATGATGATGTTAGTGATGAGGCCTTAGATGGAGAATATGGTGCTGAGTTTATTGAATCCGTTGGAAAATCTAAGAAAATGAGAGGCTTTTTTATTGGTTTTAGTGAGGCTATTGAAGATGCATATGATAATCCTGAATTAGTTATTCGTGCAATGGATGAGTCTGATATAGAATTATATGAAAAGTTTGATGCTACAGAATTTTTGAAAGAGCAAGATAATGATCCTATATTTAGAGAGATGATTGGAGTTACTTCTGATTATAAGTTTTCTCCGGATAATGAATCTGATAGGTTGGCTGCTTTTGTATCAAAATACATTTTTGATGATATGGATACAATAGCAAATGTTTCAGTAAATTTTGCAACCTCATTGGGAAATCTTGTCGGGGAAACTGAAGATGAATTAATTCCTTATAAAATTGATGTAAACTCTCCTAGATTTAAGAGAGCCGCCGATTTTATGACTTCTATAGGTAGAATGTCTAGAAAATAATTATCTTACTAATCCTTTTTTCTGATCTCTTTCGTATCTAGTTTGACCATTTCTACCAAAATATCTTGGAGAATTTTTGGTGAATCTTACAGCACTTTGTGTTGTTTGGGTTCTTTGACCAGTTTGTTGATTTGTGTATTGGTAAGTTCTTTGTTGCTGACCTTCTCTAATTTGAGTACTTCCCCTAGTAATCTGGTTTAATCTACTTGGATCACTTACTATATTTCCTATTTCAGTTCTAGAATTATGAACATCAATAGTGCCTGGATGGAAAGCTCTAGTTCCAGTATTGTCATAAATAATATTTCCTGATTTTATTCCTACAGTTTCCATTAATAATGGTAATGCAGCTTGAACAAGGGGTGCGATATCAGGATTTAAAAATTTAGTTTCCCCATCAATTGTTAATGTATATAATCCTGATCCTCCATCATAAGTTATTCTTCTTATGTCTCCATTTTGTTTAGAAATCCTATCTCTAATAAAATCAACAGTTGCAATGGTTTCATCAATAATTTTATTTCTTATTTGGATAAGTGTTTGTCCATCATTAATTAGTTTAGTTATTCCACGATTTAGTTCTGAATTGGGAGTTTCTTCAATTGAATATTCAGCAATTTTTTTTACATCATTGAATAGTCTAGTTAAAGCAGGATTTGTTGAAGGATCTGATCCAGATGAAATTGGCATATTTTTCTGAGATTCAAGTTCAGTTTTTAAGGTTTGTAGTTGTGGAAGGCCCTTATTTAACAGATTAGATCTTTTTTCATCAAATGCTTTTTGAGTTATCGAAGAACTAACTCTCCCATCTCCACCATAGAATGATTGTGAATTTAGATCGATTGACATCTCGTAATCTGAAGTAGCTAATTTAGCAAAGAACTTTAATTTATCTTCAGGATCTGCACTATTATATAGTTGGTTTAATCTTTGTTGATCTTCAGGATTTACAGATAATTCTGTTTGACCAGCATAAATTAGACTTCCCGTTGCCCTTAGTGCCACGTCAGTTGCAAATTTCTTTTCAAGATAAAATAGATCAAAGAAGTTTCTTTGTTCAGGAGTATATTTCTCTTCAATTCCCTGAAGAAGTTCTCCCCTACTCACAGTATCATAATATCTAGTATTCCCAAAAATTACATTATTTTTCCCTTGCCTTGTAACAATTGTTCTTCCAAACTGGTTTTTAGTAATTTTAAAATCATTTGTTCCATGATCACTATGTATATCATTTATTGTAAATGCTTTTGAATTTGTATCTGAAATTCCTAATTTTCCAATAGATAATCCTATCGGAGACCCCTCTATTAGTAGATCATTATTATATACTTCCCCCCCATTTACTTTTAATTCTGCTAAACTTCCTCCAAGCTGGGTAGTCATAAACCCTCTTTCATATCTTGATAATTCTGGAGAATCCCTTATAGATTCTTCAGAAATTATTGCGTTTTCAAAGGTGTTTATTTTTGCAACAAGTTCTTTTCCTAATTGTTTAGCTAAATCAATGTCCCTTTCATTAAATGCCTTTTGAGCAATTTCAGAAATTTCCCCCAGTGCTATTTCATATCCTGGATTTTTTAAAATTGTGCTTAGGGCATCTAATTGTTCACTAGTAAATCTTGAAGAAGAAGGATCGTTAGATAGGATTTCTCTTGCTGGATTGATGAATGACTCTTCAAAAACTGCAGCAGATATATCTTTAAGATTACCTAATGCAAACCCATTCAATATAAAGTTATTACTTTGACTATTTTTCTTATAACTTTCAATCAAAGGTCCAATGCCATCTACTTTTTCTTTCATTAATTTAACTGCTTCAGTATCAAATTTACCTTCTTTAATATCTTTTAATCCCTGTAAATATTTTATGTTACCATTTTTAAAACTTTCAGCTAGAATTGGTGTAAAATCATCGAAAAATGTTCTTCCTTTAGCATTTTGTAATAAGAATCCTTTTTGTCCGTCTTTTCCTTCAAAATTAGGATCATATACTAATATATTTTGATCTGGCAGTTTGCCATCATTTAATTTTAAAAATTCATCAAATTTTTCTTTTGACTCTATATACTGGGTATCTTTTCCAGTGAAGAATTGATGACTATCTTTTTTTAAATATGAATTTGAAAGTTGATCTATGCTTCCATCTTCATTGAATGTAACTGAGGCAGTATTTAGTATCTCTATAGGTTCTCCCTTATTATCTTTTCCTGGTTTTCTATAACTACTTATCACTTCTCCATTAGAGGTTGTAAATTGTGCGAATTCATTATCTTTATCATCTGCAAATCCCATTGATATTTTAGTTTTATCTTTTGTTGCATCAATTGTTAAATGGCCATCTCCATTCCATCTTCCGGTAAGGGGATCATTATCATCTGGGAGTCTATCTTCATTTAATCTAATTAGTTTATTTGTATCTGGATCGAAGAAATACCCTCTTTGATTATCTCCTACCTTTAATGTAGCAGATCCAGTCTTCTTTTTTATTGTTAATATATGCCCGTCTGTTGTTTTTTCATATGTCATATCTGTTATTGGGTTCTCTGGATGCGCTTTATTATATAATTCTAAATCACTTCCTTGGAAATATACTTTTGAATTTCCAAATACGCTACCAGATCCTGGTTTTGTGTTTTCATTGAAGCCTGACATTTTTACATTTCCATACTCTGTACCAAACTTCCCCATAATGTTGTCTCTTTGAGCTGGATCTAAATTATCCCAGATTTCTTGTGTAACTGATTGTGATTTCTCAGCTTCCCAATTTCTCCAGAAATCTGAATCTATTTCATCAATCATTTGTTTTTGTTGATCTGGGGTAAGTGTTTGAATGTTTTTATGTAATGTAGAAATGTCTTTATTATCTTTGAATTTATCTAATTCAGTTTTGAATTCTGGCTCAGTTAGGGGGGTAGGTTCTTGATTTTGAGATAAAATCAAGGTAACTGAAAGTAGAAGTATTATACTCAGGATTGAAAATATTTTTTTGTATATCATTGTGGTGGAAGAGCTGATTGTTTAATATTTGATAGAGATCCTTCCTGATTATTAATTCCATAATTGACTTCTTGAACATATACTTCCTTGTCATGAACTTCTAAAAAAGTAAAGGCAGAAGGATAACTTTCTTTTTCATTTGGATACATATTCACTATGATTATTCCTTCTTGAAAATTAGCTATGTCTATTAATAGGTCATATCTATCTGAGATATCTGTAATGCAATCAAGACAGATTGTAGAATCACTTCCTAATGAATAGTATTTTGAAGCAAGTATTAGATTATTTAATTTAGAATTAATTTCTGTTTCTTTGAATTCAGAATTAATTGTGTTTTCCTTGTTTGATACTGTTAAATCTCCTGAAGTAATAAAGTTTACAGTATTCTCATTAATTTGTGTAGTTGTTATAAGATTATTTGGAGTTATTTCTAGTGTAGGGTATCTTTCTTTGGTTTGTGCTATGCAAATTGGTAAGTTTTCATCAATAATTAAGGATAATTCATATTCAATTATTTCATTAGTGGGTAAATTGACATCTCCATTAAAATTATATATAGGGAAAAATAATCCTATTTCACTAACATAGGGGCCTAATGGTTCCTTGGAATACCCTCCTTGAGCACCAATAAAATCTAATGAGTCTCTATGAATTTGTTTAAAACATTCTTGAGTAAGGGATTGAGCATCTTTTGCATTTTTATCAAACTCAGAACTTCCAAGTGGATTGATATTCTCTACAGAGAAAAATATAAATAAAATTACTATTGCTACAAGGATCCCTAAAATTATAAATATGCTTGTCTGCCCCTTCTTATTCATATTTACATTTAGTTTAGAATGTATTTAAGCCTTAGCCTATCTATTTTTGGTAATCTATATAGATAATCTTTGTAAGGTAGATTAGGTGTTATTCTTAAGAGATAATAAAATATTTTACTGGTATTTATTTAGA
>Ga0209501_10006738_pt1 | contig 10255 bp, 9 predicted proteins | sample ArcticOcean_MG_C_4_FD_187434 | JGI IMG/M metagenome (GOLD analysis project Ga0209501, IMG submission 187434) | Marine microbial communities from western Arctic Ocean - ArcticOcean_MG_CB4_134 (SPAdes) (version 2) | ecosystem: Environmental > Aquatic > Marine > Oceanic | place: Arctic Ocean...
ACTTGCTGCAAATCCATCCACATAGGTATGGATTGGAACTTTACATCTCAACATAGTATCCATAGATGAAATACCGGCAGTGATTGAACCACCACCTGAATTTATCAATATTTTAAGTACAGGTGGATCTATATCTAAAGTATTTGCCAATGTCAAACTCTTGGATTCTATCTCACCTATCTTTTTATTTAATTCTACTGCACTTTCTCTGTTTACATTAGAATAATAATAAATCTTATTCTCGTGAACTGATATATGTTTTTCTGGTTTACCACCATTTGGTTGTGCATCTTTTGTAACGAGTGGTTTCTTTTCACCCCAATATTTTTCGTTCATGATGCCTCTACTACGTCAACTATCTTAGATTCCTTTGCAACTTTTACCTCAAAGAAAAATGCTGAATCCTTTAGAAATTCAGTTACTTTTGCTTCTGCTACTGATACTGAATCACACTCTATTAAATAGTTGCGTCGGACTTTCTTTTCCTTAACTCCATTTTTAGTGTCTATTTCCTCAGTAAATACAACCTGTGTTTCGTAATACATTATAACTCCTTATTTTATTGTTTGTAGTATTTCTATTATCATTGCCATAGCATTAATTTCCTTATCAACTACTTGGGCATCACTTAATTCATACTTTGCTATAACCAAGATACATTCGGCAATATGTCCCTTACCATAACTATCTACTTCATCATATAGTAGTCTAAATAAGTCTGCATAATCCTTGACTTGACTATCTGCCAATAACTGACGGATATTCTTAAATGCACTTTTTCTATCTTGTTTCTTTAATATTTCTAATAACTTTAACTTATAATCGTTCTCTACTATACTCTGTTTGTCTATCGTTAATTTGCCATCAATAGATTGTCGTTGTGCAGAATTGATAACTCGTCTTATATCGGGATATCCACTATTCACTAAAAGTGCAATATCACTAACTTCATTTTCTACACCTTCACTTTGTAAAATATTACTAAGATGAATTGCAACTTGTTTCCTATCAGGTGGAATAACCTGAAAAGATTGACATCGAGATTGTATCGGGTCAATTATTCTCTCTACAAAATTACAAGTTAAAATGAACCTACAATGTTTACTAAATGTTTCCATAAGATTACGAAGGGCGGCTTGAGCGTTTGGTGTGATGTAATCACATTCATCAAGTATGATGACCTTGTAATCCTTGAAACCCATTGTAGAAGCAAAACTCTTAACTTTTGTTCTCACGGTTTCTACATTGTTTTCATCAGATGCGTTGATATACAAATAATCACATTCTATATTATTAACGAGTAGTTTTGCAAGAGTGGTCTTACCTGTACCTGCCTTTCCGTATAGTAAAAGATGTGGTAAGTCACCACTCTCCAAATAAACCTTGACTTTACTTTTTAATTGGTCATTACCAATGTAAGTGTCAAGATTAGAGGGCCGATATTTTTCTACCCATAGGGTATGTTCAGTTTGCATTTTTAAATTCCTGTAAATAACTATTAAATTCTTCTTCAAAATCTTTTGATGACATCTTATTTTCTGAAAATCCACCTTTAAGATGAGTTAGAAATGGCCTGTCCTTGTAATAATATGTATGTAACGTATCTTCCGTTTCCCAATTTGGATTATCATAATAAGGACCTAAATGAATATACTTTAAATCATTATAAAGACAATAAATAGTTGCACCATGATTCGTATCACCATAGTACCAGTCTATATTATAATTATCAAAGAACTTTCTCTTACACAAGAAAAAATACGCATCTGCAAATCCAACCTTTTTAGTTTTTACATATCCACCACTTTCTGGTCTTATTGATATTGGTTGTTGTGAATATTCTTTAATATACTTATCCAAAAAGTCTTTATTTAAAAGATAAGTTGAAATCCATATTTTTTTATTATCAACTGAAATATATTCGAGTTCTTCCTTATCCATATGTTCAATCATTTCATCAATACAATCTTGATGATAAAAAGTATCATTATGTTGTAATACAATATACTCACCTTTTGCCTCTTGTGTTCCCAAGTGGAATGCCATAGATACCCACATAGTTAAACAACCAAGATTATCTAAACTATTTTGAATATCTTTATGATTCGTATATTCTGGAATCTTTTCAAGTTCTTTAAGTGGTAATGCTTGCCACCCTTTAATTACCCTAACATTTGGTAAATCTACTTCGGGCCAAGTATGACTATTATCTACTAATAAAATTTCTTTTTCACATTTAAGTGAATTGATATTTTTAATTGTTTTTATTGTAGAATCCACTATACTTGCAGAGTCATTTTCTTCCCATAAATCTTTCTTTTCATTTAAGTTTAGAAACTTATCTTTTTCTATCGTAGAAAAAGGTACTATAAAACTAATCATTTTTTTCTCCTAATATCCTGAATATTCTTGAAACTCATTCAAAAAATCTTCTATCCGAACTGGCCAGGTCATTTTATTTGTTTCATTATTTTCATAATATTTTATAATTCTTCGTAAATCTACCCATCTTGCATACTCTGAATCTAAATCTATCCACCTCTCTACTAAAATCGATGGTTCTATACCACGTAAAGTAAAACTACCTGTATATGCACAGTTGAGTAATCCATATCTTCTATACTTACAAACTATTCCTGTATCTTCATATTTTGTAATCGTTATAAATAATTGTTTTCGTTCTACTGACTTTAAAACTTCTCTATCTCTTGAATAATCACCAATCCATTGTGGTGTTCTCATATAACAAGTATCAAGAAAAAATCCATGAGTATCATATGCAGAATCAAACATATCTACCATTAATTCTTCAAGTTCTTTTAATGTAGTCTGTTGTCCATCTCGTTTTGTAATAATAATATCAACATCCTTAGTTTTTACTGGCCATGATATGAAACCACCAGTTAAATAATAATTAAATTTATCAAAATATCTATGTTCCTTTATATCCATTAACCAATTAACAAATACATCAATATTAGGAACAAGCGGATAAACATCTTCATTTCTCAACCAACTTTTTCTTATTATTCTTTGGTTTATTTCACTCACTACTATTTCTTTGCCCCTATCCTTAAAATTCTCAATTATTTTCTCATCAATAATAAATCCCATTTTTTGATACTTTTCAATTCGTATTAATGCATTTGGATAATTCTTCCACCATACTGCGCCTGCAATTCCATAATGAAAATTAAAAACCTTTAAAACTCTATTCTTTATATCATCAAGGTAAAATTTTGGATACTTAAACGTCTCTGTATTAAAATCAAAACAAGCAGCTGCTATATTAAAATCAGTATATTTATTTATATCTTCATAATTTCCTATTAAATCTTCTAAAGTCGTAAAAGATAAATCTAAATTATTTCCTATATAAACCTTACAAACTGATGCTTTATATCTTAAATCATATTTTTCTTTAAATGAATTATCCACATTGTCAAAACTTTTATGTGTTGGAAAAAAGAAATCTATATCTGTTTCCAGTGGTAAGTCTAAAAATAACCTTAAAATAGCACCACCTTTAACAAAAACCTTATTTTCCTTTAACAATTCTATATCAACATCGTTACTTTCTAATATTTTATACAATTTATTTTTTATATCATCATGTTTTGCAACTATAATATCACTAACATCATCTAAATAAATCTCATATTCCGTTCCAGTTAATTTTTCTTTAACCTCATCATAATTTGATATACACTCACCAAGTGGCAAAATTCTTGACTTTTGTAAAATAAAATCTTCTTTATCACTATCGATAATATCAAACCAATCATTTTTAATCTGGCCGGTATAACTTTCTAAATCATAACTTTCTAATGCAAACAAATCAGTTTCTTTTAAAAAACTATTTACATCTTTTTTATCAGTAAACAGTTTTTGATAATCCAAACCAAGATACTCAAAACATTTTTGTAATGTTTTATTATTTTCATTGGTAAAATTTAAATCAAAATCTGACACCATATCCTCGTAATAAATTTCTAAAGCATCAGGAAATTTATTTCGATATGTCTGTTCTTGTTCTTTTTCAATTTTAAATCTTTCGAGTAACTCATCTCCATCTACATGAACTTTTTTATTTAGCCACGGATTCTTACCTTTAGTAATTAAATAATCATCTCCCCAACTATTACTTTCTAAAACTTTCTTCCACGAAATATACTGTTTCAATTTATTCTTTCTTTTTAAATGTATAACTTTAAAACCACTCTTTGCCACAAAATCACTTATTTTATTACCTCGTTTTAAATCTTGAAAATACAAATACTTAAATCCACTTGATTTTACTTCAGAGTAATCCTTAAACCAAAAATTCTCAATCATATAATCGGGATGTTCCCAAAAAATTTTATCTAAAAATAAATTTCTAATTTCTCCAAAGATTTCTCCTCTATTTATACATTCTGGATGCATATTCAAAATGGCACATAATAGATTACTTCCTGCTCGGCCGGGAGTTAAAACTACGTGCTTCTTGGTAAATGAAATAGATTCTAATACCCCCTTAAATGACGTAGGTAGTAAATTTTCAAATTTATATTCTTTATTGTTATACTTAAAATCCAACCTATAATTATGCAACTGAAAATTTGGTGTGATATTTAAATTGTCTTGTAATAATTCTTTATAGTCATCGTTCATGTACATAGAATCGCTCACCAATGGATGACCTATCGACTTCATATGAATTCTAATTTGATGTGTCTTTCCACCCACTACTAATCTTACTTTAACTAAACTAAACCTACTGTCGAATTCTTTTATCACTTCATAATGAGAATGAGCTGGTTCTCCATCATCATCTATGGTAGAACAATCAGGCCAGTTTTGTTTTATTGGTTTTATTATATCACCTTCTTTTTCATCCAATATACCATTAACAAGTGCATAATAATATTTATTCGTAAGTCCATTCCAAATTATTTCATCTTTTAAATAGTGAAGGTTCTTGGTATCTTTTCCAACCAAAATCATACCACTCGTTTCATAATCATATCTATGTAAGAGATTATACCAATGAGATATCGAAGCATCAAGATTTAAACTGTCTTTCATATATTTTGCAACCCAAGTGGGAAAATTTCTTGTAGCAATCTCAAAACTATTCAATACTTTTGGATCATCAATTTCATATATTGGAGCATTGCATGACCAAAATGGTGGTTTATAAAAAACCAAAAAATCATCTGATTTGGACTGTAAATATGGACTTTTAATCATTTTTATCTTTATTAAATTCTTCTAAAACATCCTCTTTTATTTTTCTATCTATTAATGCCTCAAGTTGATTTAAAGTAAAATCATCTTTTTGAAAAAGTCTTTTTATAATTTCCAAAGTCAATATCCGTGTATCATCAGTTAATGATAAATTTATCCTACTAAATAAATTTATATGTGAATCTACATTTTTAGTATTTGATAAAATCTTCAAACCGTCATGCCATTCAGAAAACGGTTTGTTTCCATCGATAAGAAGTTTACATCTCTCCCATACAATAATTGAAGATATTGCCAATGCACCTGCTCGCTCTTGATAATTACCACAATCTATATAACATTCTAATATAGATAATAACCACCTACTATTAAAATTTTTTATTATACTTTCAATATTATCATTAATTATCGTTTTAAATTGAACAAATTGTTCATTAATAAAATCTTCATCATATTCATTCTTTCTTCTACAAATAATAATATGACCTTTTATCCTTATACACAAATCATCTTCATTATAAAGATTCAATAAATCTATTTGGTCTGCTAATAATTCTAAATTTTCAATATTCATTCTAATTCATTCGCCATATCTTTAAATTTATAAAATAAATTTGGTCGGTTAATTTTTCTAGCAAATTGCTTAATCATTCTATCAGCCATACGCCATTCTTCTGTTTCGTTAAAAGTTAATTTTAATTTGATAACATTAATTTTTTTAATACCATTCTTTTTAAAATAAAACCACCTATGGTGCCCATCAACAATATAATTATCTCTATCAATAACAATGGGAGAATATAAAATTGGGTTATCCTTTAAACCAAGTGCATAAGGTATATCTATTCTTTCTTCTATCGGTGGTGGTGGATAAATAATTTTTAATTCTGATATATCTACGACTACCATTTGTCTAAATTCTCTCTGGCTTCTGCAACACATTCGCAAAACTTGTCAAATGTTTCTGGATTATCCATAACCAACCTATAATCACGGTAATGAATATGAATTCTATCTCTAACGTTTTCATGTTGGCGTTCAATCACCAATCGATTGTTGAAATAACTTTTATGTGGAAAAGAAATGGGAATAAAATTATTATTATCTCCACCAATAAATTCTGTTTTATGTTCATTATCATCTTCTCCATCCTCAGCTACACCACACACATAACCACCATCTACTCTTTTCTTTAACGTTTCGGCGGCATCTGTGAAGGCCTTGGCAACACTTAAAAATTCATCAACTCTAAAAACAATTCTATGCTCACGATAGTGCAGATGTACACTCTCGGCCAAATCAACAAACACTCTTGCGTTATGCTCATCTCTATCTGGCAATTCTACTTTTGATAAAACCTTATCTATTCTACCCATCATACCTCTTCCTTTAATATACCATTATCATGATATATTTTTGCACCAAACTCATCAAATGGCCTTCCAAATACAAATTCACACTCTAATTCTTTTTTTCTATTATGATACCAAAATGTCCACTTTCCGTGCATCATTCCAAATTTCATATTACCTTCTCCCCTTTTTATACCATTACTATGCCATTCCATCCATTTGCCCTCTAATTGATTATTTTTATATATTTTATGTTCTTTTTTATTTCCATTATCATACCAAACAATATAATTACCATTATATAACATACCATCATATTCTATTTCACTTATTTTTTGTCCACTTTCAATCCAATGTATACTCTTTTTTATTGTAGGTACAGGAAACCCTGGTGATTTTTTATATAATTCCCCTTTCATTTTTTTTCCATCAACATAATACCATATCCAATTTCCATACCTGTAATTGTTATCATATTGTCCTGTCATAACTATCGTTTTATCCATCCTATATCTTTTTAAAAGTCCGTGTCTAAGTCCATTTTTTAAAGTTTCTATTGTTTGTAAATTTCCATTTTCCCAATATGATATAATCACCCCATCTTTTCTATGATTTTTAATACAACCACTTTGTCTTAATTTACCATTTTCATGATAATATTCATATTTTCCATCTAAAACTCCTTCTATAAAAGTTTCTGTTGATTTTAATTTTCCATTTTCTCCATATTGAATCAATTCTCCGTGATTTTTACCACCCTTTAGTTCCGCATTAATTTTTAAAGTACCATCTTCTCTATACCACATACTACGTTTATCAACAACATGAGGTGCTCCATTATTATATAATCGTTTATTTTCTATTTCTTGTTCTAATTCTTCTACCAAAAGTTGTTCTAAATCTGGATTTTCATTTCTCCATTTCAAATATTCTTTGTACCTTGTATCAAATGACAGCACTACCTTTCCACCAATCTCTATTGCATTTTCATTATTTGAAACTTTTTTATACTTCATCTTTGATAATTAAATCTTGTGCTCTTTTTTTCATTACCATCATCATCCCAAACTTTACCATCAATAAGTTTACCATTTTTACAAGTAACCTCACACTCTTTTTGTCCATTGTGATACCAAAATGTCCATTTTCCATCCATTGCATTCGATTTCATCAAACCTTCACTTATTTTTGTTTGACCGACACGATACTCTGTATATTTACCATTTAATAAATCATCTTTATACATAATTTCACTTTTTACTTCACCGTTCCGATACCAAAAAATAACATTTCCTTCTATTTTACCTTTCTTATAATTTTTATCGTAGACTTTATTCTTTTTATCATCCCATTTTTTTTCCATTGTAAGTTTATCATCTTTATAAACCATTTCCTTTTCTTTTACTTCATTCTGATACCAACTGTTCCAATCTCCATTCATTTTTCCTTTTTCATAAAATCCCTCAACCTGTTTTTGTCCACCATAAAAATACGATATATACTTTCCAACCAAAACACCATTTTTATAATTTTCTTCTAATGCCTTTTTACCATTATCGTGCCAATAATTCCACTTATTTATTTTTTCATCATCCTGATAAAATCCAGATTTCCAAGTTTTACCATCCTCAAAACAACAAACCCATTGACTATTCATTTTTCCGTTAATATATACTCCAGTCAAATAAGGTATACCATTCTTATGATATTCTATATAATCTCCATCCAATGTTCCATCTTTATATATACTGATTTTCCATTCTTTACCAACTGGATGCCACTCTTTTACATAACCATCTAATTTGTCATTTTTATAATTTTCCTCTTTTCCTACTTTTCCATTTTCATTCGTATAAATCCACTTACCTACTTTTTTATCATTTTTATATTGACCATTAAGAATTAGTAAACCACCATCATTAAATTCAAAATATTCACCATCTAACTTACCATTTACATAATTTAATTCTCCGCTCTGTTTTTTAGTATCTTTATTTAATTCAATCCATTTACCTACTCTTTTACCATTTTCATAAACACCTTGATATTCTTTGTTACCATTATCATAATAATATATCCACTCACCATCTTTATGATCATCTTTATATTGACCTTCATATTCTGGTATTACATCATATCTCCATCTCTTACTAATTCCATCTCTCTTACCTTTCGAATATGTTTGCTCGTCCCACTGACTTCCATCATCATGCCAAGATTTCCAAACCCCTTCTTTCAATTCATTTTTATGATTCCTATAAATACTCATCTGGCCATTAGAATGATACAAAATCCATTCACCATCTGGTTTACCATCTTTCAAAGTATATTTTTGCCAAAGTTGTCCATCACCATGATTATAAGAATGTTCCCCGTCTGTAACATCTAATTCACAATCAAAATTTCCATGTGTATACCATTCTATTTTTACAAGTCTACCATCATCATAGTATATATATTCACCGTTCTTCATTTTTTTTCCATATCCAAATCGGTTCTCCAAATTTTTTATCAGCTTTGTTTTCAAGGGATTTTTCTGTCCATACAGAACCTTCATAACTTTTTGCCGTTCCTGCTCCACCACTATTAGGTCGTTTGGCCATTTCCATTCCTATACAACCTTGATATTCTCCTAACTTGGATAAATAGTCATTCATTGGATTACATATTTCTAACCAACCCCTTTCGGTTGACCATTTTGAATTAGTATAAACATCACTAATGTTCACCAATAAGTATCCACCAGGTTTTATACTTCCCCAAATATTACCCAAGGTCGTTTGTAAGAAATCTTTGTTCCAATCGTTTATATCTTTGTATCTAACCCAACTTTGTGTGTCGTCATAACTATAACGCTCTACACTAAAGTATGGTGGTGATGTAAATACCATATCAAAGTGTTCGTTGTACTGTGAAAAATCAAAGTCCTCTGCAGGTGAACAATAAAATTCTGATTTTCTCTCGTGTTCAAAAAATCCTAAATGTTTATCGTAAAATTCTGATTGTTCTTTGTAGATAGGGTGATTCTCCTTTCTTGGATCTATTCCCACATAGTGTTTTCCATGTTCACTTGCGTAGAATCCAGCCAACCTATCACCCCACCCCATTGAAAAATCTAATATGTTCTCTGACTCAAACATATCGTAAATTATCTTTGCTACATTAGGTTTAAATTGAGAACAAATATACTTACGAAGTCCAATCATAGTTCTCAGTATATTCTTGGTAATCTTGGGCATTTTGAGTGAATATGCACTTCCCATAAGTGTAGTCATAAACTTATGACTTTCCCAAGTTCGTTTTGGACCAGGACTTACTGAACCATCAACACTCCACCTATTTTCTATTTGGAAATAGTTACTTGATATATTACCAGTATTTATCCTACGAAAATAAAGTTGTTTCTCATCATAATTTAGATTGTAGGTATATTCCGTTCCCTCTCTTGCATACCACTCACCCTCTACCATTATTTCATTCCATTTCATACCCTTTAATTTCTGAAAATCTTTCCAAGCTTTCTTTTCGGTTAAATCTGGATATGGAAGTGGATAAGTCATTGCTACCGTGGCAAGACTTTCTTTTACATCTTGTTTTTCAAATGTTTCTTTTATGTATTCCCAATCCTTATCTTCTATTTTAAGATAGGGCTCCATATTATAAAATTTATCAAA
>Ga0209501_10006741_pt1 | contig 10253 bp, 6 predicted proteins | sample ArcticOcean_MG_C_4_FD_187434 | JGI IMG/M metagenome (GOLD analysis project Ga0209501, IMG submission 187434) | Marine microbial communities from western Arctic Ocean - ArcticOcean_MG_CB4_134 (SPAdes) (version 2) | ecosystem: Environmental > Aquatic > Marine > Oceanic | place: Arctic Ocean...
AGACGCGCATCGAGAATGTACCGGGCGACATCCTGGCCTACGACGCTCAGACGGGCGACTTGAAGTGGAAGTTTCACGTCATCCCGCGGCCCGGCGAGTTCGGGCACGATACCTGGGAGAACGATGCGTGGCAGTGGACGGGGGACATATCGTCGTGGGCGCCTATGTCGGCGGATCCCGAGCTCGGACTTGTCTACTTCGTGACGAACGGGGTGACGATCGACTACTACGGCGGCCACAGTCCAGGCGACAACCTGTATAGCACGAGCATCATCGCGCTGGACGTGGAAACGGGTGAGCGGGCGTGGCACTACCAGATGGTGCACCACGACATCTGGAACTACGACACACCCACGGCTCCGATCCTGATGGATGTGAACGTGAACGGCCGGGAGGTCAAGGGGCTGTTCCAGGCGACGAAGCAGAACTTCCTGTACGCCCTGGACCGTGAGACAGGTGAGCCTATCTGGCCGATCGAGGAGCGCGCGGTGCCGCCTTCGACCGTGCCCGGTGAGCAGCTGTCTCCGACGCAGCCGTTCCCGACGAGGCCGGCTCCGTACGACCTTCAGGGTCGGAGCGAAGAGGACCTGATCGACTATACGCCCGAAATCTACCAGATGGCGCTCCAGGTCGCACAGGACGGCAATCTCTTCAATGCGTTGTTCGATCCGCCCAGGACCATCGACGATCCGCTCGGTCCCACCTGGAACTGTCCCGGTGGCGGAGGAGGTGTCAACATCACCGGACCGCCTGTGGCCGACCCCGTCCAGGGGGTGATGTTCATCACATCGACGGGCAACTGCTTCCGGCTGCAGGTGGAGCCCGGAATCACTTCGCCGATGGATGGCCCAGAGCAGTCGGGAACGACACACTCTGACTGGGTGGCTGTCGCCACTTCCGTTCCGGGAGGGGCCAGGCCGATCCTCGATGGTCTGCCGATCTGGAAGGGTCCAGCCGGGCGGATCACCGCGATCGACATGAACACCGGTGAACATCTCTGGATGATCCCGAACGGTGACGCGTCACAGGCAGAACAGGATAGGATCCGCAATCATCCGCTCCTTCAAGGCGTCGAGGGCGTGGAGGTGAACCGCGGACGTGGAGGGCATTCCACAATGGTGGCGTCACCCACGTTGTTGTTCGCTAGTGGCCAGACGGCCGATGGCGCCTGGAAACTCTTTGCCATCGACAAGCAAACCGGCGAACGGGTGGGAGCGGTGGATCTCCCTGGATCAACGAGATACGGAATGTCCAGCTGGATGCACGAAGGTAAACAATACATCATCATCCAGTTGAATGACGGTCTGGCGGCGATGGCGCTGCCGTGACGGCCCAGTCACCACACTAGGCAAATCCGAGAGACGGCCCGGAGGAGTGGATTCCTCCGGGCCGTCTCAGATCCTCAGAAGTTGCGGCCTCCGCCCGGGAACCGGTTGTTCACAACGTTGTTGAAGATCGAACCGAACTGGTACGAGAATCCAAAGTTCAACGACTTCTCGAAGTCGGTCGCCTGCGTTTGCAGCTCGAGCAGCCTCTCCTCGTCGCTCAAGTCTCCCCCAGACAGAAAGACCTGGTCGCGTACCCTCGAGTACGAGGCGCCCACGTTCAGGTTGAGCCCCCGTGTGATCCGGAAGCTCAGGTTTCCACGCAGAGACACATTGTTCTGCGTCCTATCGTGAAGGTAGGCCGATCCGGACAGTCGGATGGAGGCGTTCCCCCAAGGTTGCCGTTGTGAGAAATCCAGTGTGAGCGCCTGTTCGCCGCGGACTTCCTCCGATTTTCCCAAGAGGGTCACCTCGAAGTACTCTCGGTACACTGGACCGATTTCGTAGAACGCGGTCAGTGAGCGACGAGTCGCGTCCTCGTAGGGGAAGAAGCTGTACTCGAGCGCTGGGTTCGCTTGCCCCCAGAAGGACTGGTTGTTGCTCACGTTGCGCCCGACATTGGATCGCAGGCCGACCGACCAATGTGCGGCGACGGCGTAGACCACCCGCGCGCTGAAGCCCCAGTCGTATCTGCTGTCGACGAACCGAGAGCCGTCACTGAGCTCAAACTCTTGCCTTCTGTTGTTGAAGTTCCCGTTGTAGTTCTGCATCCACGTGGGCGTCACCCGGGAAACGTTGAATCCGGTTCGAAGTCGCCGGCTCGACTGATTCGACTCCGAGTCGAAGTTCCCGTTCGCGTTCAAACGGAAGACCCAAAGGTGCCAGGGGTCCTGCACATCGTCCGGCGAGAGGATCCCCTCCGGTGGTGTATCAACGTTCGCATTCACTTCACCAACCGGGGCAATACCGTCGAGCTGAACGACGTCCCTGTATCCGGACTCCGTCGCGAACGTGGCAAGTCCGAGACCCAACGTGAGCGCTACGCCGTCCAGTCGTTCCCTTTGAGTGTCGGTCGGGAGGGACTGGTAGCGGCTCCGGGTTTCGTAATTCTCATACACCCCACGTCCGAGGAAGTCGAGCAAATACTCCCTCCCGCCTACTCCGGTTGTCTGGCTGGTCATGATCACATGGACATGAGCGTCCCGCGAATCCCGGACCCACGCCACCCAAGCGATCTCCGTACGGTAGTAGGTGCTGTTACACTCGCGTCCACGGCAGTCGAAGAATACGCGAGGAACCGTGGTAAGGCCTTGGGGGACCGGGTCCTGCGCCCTTGCCGGGGCAGGCGGAATGGTCAGTCCCGTAATCAGAACGGCCAACGAAAGGAAGGACGGCCATCTATCCATACGCTGCATCTATTTTCCTTCCTGAACCGGAGGCTCGAAAATGTGATTCTCCAGCTACTGATTCGACACTGTACGGACCAGAGTCGTTGCAAACCCGAGAGGGCCCGGAACGAACCCACCTCCGAAAACCCTAACACTCGCAGGCCCTGCTGAGCACGAAGAGTGGGGGACATCCTGATAGGAGGGACGCGGTGCAGCCCGGCTTCCTAGCTCTGTCGACCGGCTCTGCGGCGCACTCCACGCTACACAGGACGAGCCCGAGGGATCCATCGACGTATCGACCAGAGGCCTGTCGAGCTTCAAACCACCAGCATGGCCTCCACGACCAAGCCCGGGCCAAAGGCCAGAGCCACGCAGGGGAGCGCGGCGTCCGCCTTCTTGAGCCGCTCCAGGATGAAGAGCACCGTAGGCGACGACATGTTCCCGTGGCGCCGGAGCACCTCCCGGGACACGTCTAGGAGGCCGTTCTCGAGTGCCAGGGCGTCTTCCACCGCCTCCAGGATCCGCGGCCCCCCAGGATGTACGGCCCAACTCCCCACGTCGTTAACGCCGAGCCCCTGGTCCTGCAGCCAGCTCTCGAGCCACCCGCCGAGGTTGGTCCGGATCAGCTCGGGGACCGCGGCCGAGAGCGTCATGTGGAAGCCGTGGTCCCCGATGCGCCAGGACATGGCGTCTCCCGACATGGGCATGAGGAACGTGCCCTGGGCCTGCACGCTCCACCCGTGGGTCTCACCATTCCGCGCGGCCGTGCCCACCACCGCTGCCGCCCCATCCGCGAACAGGGCGTTGGCCACAATCGTCTCTGGATCCCACCCGTAGGCGAAGTGAAGGCTGCACAACTCAACGGCACAGAGGAGAACCCGTGCCTCCGCCTCCCACGCCTGCGAGGCGGCCACCCGCATCCCGTTGAGGGCCCCGTGGCACCCCATGAATCCCACGTGGGTGCGATGCACTGTGCGCTGGAGTCCCAGAGCGTCGATGAGGGCGGCGTCGAGACCCGGCGAGAAGAAGCCCGTGCACGACACGGTGACCAAATGGGTGATGGCCTCCACGGGGGTGGATGCGTCCTCCAGGGCCCGTCGCGCCGCCGCCTCGGCTAGAGGCGGGGCTTCGGCTTCATACCAGGCCATGCGCTCACCCGTGGTGGGTCCGCGATCTTCCGGGCCGCTGGCCGCCGGATAGAACGGCACCCGCTCTTGGAGCGTTCCCTGGTCGGCTCGCAGCACCACGGTGTTGCGGGTCTCCACCCCGGAGCGGCCATAGAGCATTCGGAGCGCGCGGGCCTGCCTGGCGTTGGCTGCGCAGAAGGCGGGGCTCGACTCTGCGGCATCACCCTGCTTCAAGACGCCGGGTGGAACGGCCGTGCCCAGACCGGACAGGTGGAGCTTCACCATGGTCTTCCTCTTGGAAGGGGCGGAGCTACCGAGGTGTGCATCACCAGGGGACGGGCCAGAACAGGCACCGTGCCGAAGACGCGCACGGCCACGCGTGCCATCCAGGGTCGCCGAAGGCCCCACGCCACCATCGTGCAGACCCGCTGACCCCGCCGAATGCGGCGGCGGTGCACCTGGGCCCATTGATGCACCAGCGCGTCATCCCAGCGCCCCACGGCAGCATGCACCAGGGGCGCCAGCGCCAGCGCTCCCCACAGCGCCCATCCCATACCCTCACCTGTGAATGGCTCAACGTACCCAGCGGCATCGCCGACCAGGAAAAGACGCTCTTCCCCCAGCGATGAGAGTCGTCGCGTGAGGGGCGGTGTGCCCCTCCAGCCACGGTGGATCCCCTCGGGGAGCCGCGGCATACCGGCCGACTCCAGGTGGGCTCGCACGGCCCGCTCCGGCGATCCGTGCCGCCGCACAAACTCGGCGTCGAAGGCGGCGGCTGCGTTGAGGCGGTGATCCTCCTGGCGCACCAGACCCACGTATCCACCAGGCCCCACCACCATGTGCACTGCACCAGGCCCGTAGCCCTCGCCGCCGCCTTCCAATACGGCGCCCACCCCCACGCGGGATCCCGCCTGAACCGTGGCGAGGGGCACGGGACCGGTCATGGCCCGGGAGCGCAGGCCGTGGAGTCCGGCTGCGGACACCACCACCCGGGCCCGGACGTTCTGCTCCCCGTTGCCGCCCCGGACCGTGAGGATCCGTTCTCCGTCGCGCACCGGCCCCAACTCAGCGGAAGCTCCTTGTACGAACACGACGCCCTCCTCGACAGCGGCCCGGACCAGCGCGTGGTCCAGAGCCTCTCGTGACAGGGCAACGGAGTCTTGGAGGGCCACCGACGCGGTCCTCCCCCATCCCGTCATCCGCAGCTCAGTCAGGTGGGGGGCGCCCGCACGGGCCACCAGCCCGTCGAGGCCTGCCTCGGACAACGCCCCCTGCGCCGCCCCGTTCAGGCAAGCGCCACAGACCTTCCACCGCGGGAAGGGCCGGCGCTCCAGAAGCAGAACCGCGCGCCCCCTGCGGCCGAGCTCCCGCGCGACCATGGCACCCGCGAGTCCGGCGCCCACCACCACCACGTCCCAGAGTCGCTCCCCCAGCTCGGTCCGGGCTCCTGCCACGCCGGTTATGGCCCCCTCCACGTGAGAATGAACCGTTCCGGCCAGACACGACGCACGACCGCCCCCGCAAATCCGGCCTCCGCGGCCATAGCCCGGACCTCCGCCAGTGTGAAGGCCGCTCGAACCGAACGCGGGCCGTCCACATGGGCGACCTCAGACCTGGTCAGAAGCCGGAGCCCAGACCACGCCAACACGTAGCCCAAGGTCCCGCGGAGCAGGTCCTGCACCAACACGCGTCGGCCCGCGTCAGCCATGTGCCTCAGAAGGTCCACGGCGTCCTCGCGCGACAGGTGGTGATGGAATAGAGACGAGCATACCAGATCGTATCCGCCTGGAAGGCCCTCGGCCACAACGTCCCTGGTGAAGAAGTCCGCAGCCACGCCCCAACGCTCGGCCTCGCTGCGTGCATGCTCCAGCGCCACGGGGCTCAGATCGCACCCGTGGACCACCAGCGGAACGCCCGCCCGTCGCGCCCGGCGGGCCACGTCGACCGGCACATCCCCACCACCACAGGCTACATCCAGGAGCCGCAGTGGCCCATCCCGTCCCCGGTTCAAGTGGAGGATCTCACGCCACACTCTCGCCGCCGCCAACGAGATCCGGTTCACCCGTGCCAGCGCCCTGAGGGCCTGAACGTGTTTCCCCGGATCCAGGTCTTCCGCGTCCATGAGCTCGGCCTCCCGATGCCGGCCGCGACTCAAGACTCTGCGTTCCCCGCCGTCGGGCGTTCAGCGGAGCCGCTCAAGGGGGCCGGCAGCACGTCGTGAACGCGGTCCAAGTCCACGCTCAAATGGCCGGCACCCTCGTCGTGGTCGAACATGCTGCCGAACCGCGCCCCGTAGACACGCTCGTGGGTCCGGTATGAGGATCGGGCGTGCACCGTCTGAGAGAACGTCTCGTCAAAACCCGTGAGATCGATGTCGGGACCGTTTCTGTCTGGTGGAGTTGCTGGAGTTCCCACGGCTGGGCGGATCGCTTTGTCAGGTGCCTTCTAGATCAAGATCCCTTCAGGGGTCGGATAACGTGAGGGACACCACCAAAGGGGTCAACAACCATGTCGCCGAACGTTAGCTTGAGATCTCGTGTTGACCCCTCTGGTCGGACGCCTCAGGTTATCCCGACCCGTTGAAGAGCCTTTGGCTTTGCCTACCCTTGAACCCCACGCCGCGATGCCGGAAGAGATGCCGGGCGAGGACTCGGGCAGCTCCCGATTCCGTACCACGCTCATCCGAGTGATCATCGTTCAGGTCATCGCGATCGGCCTGCTCCTGCTGCTGCAGCTCCGCTACCAACCATGACCGGTGCTCCGCAGGCCGTCCGCTGGGCGACTTCCGCCCCCCGCGAGTTGAGCTGAATGCACCCGATCAACTGGCTGATCGTCGGCGTCTATGTGCTCTGGGTAGTGGTGGACGGTATCCGGAAGTCGAAGAACACCGACACGGTCTCGGGCTACTTCCTCGCCAACAAAAGCCTGTCGTGGTGGGTCGTGGGCCTCTCTGTGATGGCGACGCAGCTCTCGGCGGTCACGATGATCGGCACGCCGGGCCAGGGCGCCACGGACGGCATGCGCTTCATCCAGCTCTACCTGGGGCTCCCGCTCGCGATGGTGATCCTCGGCGTGACCATCGTCCCGCTGCTGCACGGGTCGGGCGTCTTTACCGCGTACGAGTATCTGGAGCGCCGCTTCGACGCGAGGACGCGCACGCTGACCGCCTTCCTATTCCTGATCTCTCGGGGGCTCTCGGCCGGGGCCATCATGGCGGCTCCGGGGGTGGTCTTCAGCGCGGTCTTCGGGATCCCCCTCGTTTGGGCGGTGGCGCTCATCGGCGTCCCCACGGTGATCTACACGATGATCGGCGGGGTTCAAGCAGTCGCGTGGGCCGACGTGAAGCAGATGATCCTGATCGTTATCGTGCTCGTTGCGATTATGATCGTGATCATCGTGCAGATGCCCGTGAATCCCGACGAAGCGCTTCGAATCGCGGGGGCCACCGGCCGGCTCAAGGTGTTCGACTTCTCGTTCGACTTGAGCGAGCGGTACACGTTCTGGTCGGGCGTGATCGGCGGAACGTTCCTGATGCTGTCGTACTTCGGGACCGACCAGAGCCAGGTGCAGCGCTATCTCGCGGCCAAGTCCACCGGCGAGGCGAAGAGCTCGCTGCTCATGAGCGCGTACTGGAAGATCCCGCTACAGGCGCTGGTGCTCCTAGTGGGGGTCGGGGTGTTCGTCTACTACCAGTTCGTGCGTCCACCGCTACTCTACAACCCGGCGCAGGAGGCCGCGGTGGTCGCCGAGCGCGGCCCCGCGTACGACGCGCTACAGAACGATTACGCCGAGGCGTTCACGCTTCGGCAGGCGGCGGCACAGGCGGTCGCGGACGCATCCGGGGATGATGCGACCGTTGCGATGGAGGTGTTCGTGGCACGGGAGGCCGACATCCAGACGATCCGCGGTGAGGCGCTCGCGATGGTCGAAGACGTCACCGGCGAGGCCTCGGGGGACACCAATTACATCTTCCCACGTTTCGTGTTGTACGAGCTTCCGATCGGGCTCGCGGGGCTCTTCATCGCCGGGATCTTCGCCGCGGCCATGTCGAGCATTGCCGCCGAGCTCAACGCTCTCTCGACCGCATCGGTCATCGACTTCTATAGGCGGTGGATGAAGCCCGATGCCGACGATGCGCACTACCTCGCCGTATCGAAAGGCGCGACCGCGTTTTGGGGGTTGTTCGCGTGTGTGGTCGCCACGTACGCGGCGACGCTGGGCTCGTTGATCGAGGTCGTGAACCGCTTTGGATCGTTCTTCTACGGCTCGATCTTGGGCGTCTTCCTTCTGGCCATGGTGCCCGGAGCGAAGTCGCGCGGGGCGTTCTACGGGCTGATCATCGGGATGGCCACCGTGGGCTTTGTCGCTTTCGGCACGACGATCGAGTACCTCTGGCAGAACGTCATCGGCGCGGTGGTGGTGCTGCTGGTCGGTGTGCCGCTTAGCAAGTTTGTCGAAGACGACCTAGTGGACGCCGGCGGGCCTTAGTGCCGGGCCGGGCGGTCGATCCTCCCGCCGATCCTCAACCTCACGCATCCCTCAGCGACCCGCCTGATAGGCGTTCCAGTCCTCGGCCGTCAGTGACACGAGGTTGGCGAACAAGCGGTGCGCCCCTGGTACACCGGCCGGGAGCTGGCGAAAGAAGGCGAGGGCGACGTAGGCGTAGATGCCCTGGCCGACCGACGCTACCAAGAGCGACCCTCGGGTAGGCAATTCACCCGGATCATTAAACTCCAGCACCGGCGTGAATCGGCCGTCCCATTGGGCCAAGAAGTAGAGACCCCGCTCCTGCACCCACCCTTCGAAGTCCGCTTCGGTGATACGATTCGGCGAAGCCAACACCGGAGATTCGCGTTCCAACATCAAGAACGGGGAGTTCTCGTCGGTGACTCGCGGCGCGCCGCGCCCGCTCCCCATGCTGACAGGGTACGGAGCAAAACCACCCTGCGGGTACTCGTACTTGTTGTATTGAACGATCACCGTGCCACCGGCCTCGGCGAACTCGAGGATCCGATCGTTCACGGCTGCAACGTCCGGGCGGGTCTCATAGACGCGGATGCCCAGCACCAGCACGTCGTACCCGGAGAAGTCCCCCTCGCGGATCCGATCTGGTCCCACCTCCTCGACGGCCGCACCAAGCTGTCTCAGTGCCTCGAGGCCGTCGTCCCCCGATCCCATCACATAGCCGACCCGAATACCCTCCCGCATCTGGACCGGGAACACGGCGACACCCGCTTCGGCGGGGCGTAGATACAGCGTCCGCTCGACATGGGGGTAGTCGATGATGTCGATCTGTTCGTCGAAACGCACTCCGTCGTCCCGGGTGGCCACCGCACGGAAGATGTGCTCACCGGAGTCCACCGCACCGACGGGGCGCACCTCGAAGGTGAATCCTCGGCTTGCTCCTTCGCCCTGAAAATCGAAAGGTATGATCGAAGGTGTGACCTCCCACCCTTCGGGGACCTCCAGTGAGAGTTCGCCCGACGACCCCGAGGCCGCTTCGTTTTGTAGACGGACCGTCACCGGACGAGGCTCGAGAGATCCCTCGGGCCAGGCCATCCCAGCCGGCTCGATTGCAACCGAGACCGCCGGAGTGACGAGAACCGGCTCCCGGAATTCCCCGAGCGCCCTGTTCACGCCTACGTACTCTGCGTCGTCACCCCAGACCACATGAACGGGTTCATCCAGCCCCGGGATGTGCATGTCGAACTCCCCAACCACCCGCAGCAGTGGACGCGCGGTTCTCGGCAGCCCCTCCGAGGCCGGGTCTCCGGTCCACCGGTACATGTCCCCGTCGCGCGGGATTTCAAGATAGTAGAGACGTGAAGCGGAAAGACTCTGCCGGAGACGAACCTGGTAGCTCCATCGAGCGATCTCACCGGGCTCCAGGGTCCGGGGCGTTTCCGTCTGGCCCTGGGCGCCGAGGAACTCCGCCGGAAGACTCACCTCCTGGTCACCCCCCACGCTCCGGAGCACGGCCCCGTCGATGCGGAACGGCCCGCCATTCCAAAGCTGGACGTCCAGACCCACATCCTCACCGGCAACCACGAGATCGTCCCCGGCTCGCACGTCGATCACCACGGACGCCGCGTTCAGAAGCGCGGACCGAACCAGCCCGGCACGGACGGCGAGAGCCTCGGCGAGCGGCGCGGCGGCATCACCGAGCCCGCGGATCTGCCCGAACGTGAGCTCCAGGATCAAGTAGGCTCGTCCAAGGGCACCGGCGGCGCGGCTGGGTTGGACGGCGTCGAGAGACGCACCAGCCTCCTGAATCGCCAGCCGATACGAAGCGATGGAGCGCCCAACCGCGGGAACGGCCTGCGCCGGAAGTCCCTCCACAAGGCCAGCCAACGTAGTGTCGACCCCCGCGAAGATGCCCGTGTCGGAGTTGATCCCGCCGACACGACTCCGCA
>Ga0209501_10006742_pt1 | contig 10253 bp, 8 predicted proteins | sample ArcticOcean_MG_C_4_FD_187434 | JGI IMG/M metagenome (GOLD analysis project Ga0209501, IMG submission 187434) | Marine microbial communities from western Arctic Ocean - ArcticOcean_MG_CB4_134 (SPAdes) (version 2) | ecosystem: Environmental > Aquatic > Marine > Oceanic | place: Arctic Ocean...
CTGGAAGAGGATGCTAAAACACCGGCTTCTTATGAATACAATGTTGGCATCAGTTCAAAAGTCACTGAGGTGGCGCATAAAATTGGTGTGTCGGTAGAAGGTGAACTTGGCTGTCTGGGCTCATTGGAAACTGGTGAAGGCGAAAAAGAAGACGGACATGGTTTTGAAGGTAAATTATCGCAGGAACAACTGCTGACTGATCCTGATCAAGCTACTGATTTTGTAAAGGAAACACAAGTTGACGCACTGGCTGTAGCGATAGGTACTTCTCACGGTGCATACAAATTCAGTAGGAAACCTGATGGAGATATACTAGCGCTGAATGTGGTCAAAGCCATCAACAAAAGATTACCCGGACTTCACATGGTCATGCACGGTTCCAGTTCGGTACCGCAGGAATTACAGGACATCATCAATGCAAACGGTGGGGAAATGCCTCAGACCTGGGGTACACCTGTGGATGAAATTGTTGAGGGCATCAAACACGGTGTCCGGAAAGTTAATATCGATACTGACTGCCGCATGGCGATTTCCGGACAGTTCAGGAAAATATTGCTGGAAAAGAAAACGGAGTTTGATCCACGAAAATTCACAAAGCCGGCGACTGACGCCATGCAGGTGGTTTGTGAATCACGCTACGAAGCCTTCGGTACGGCAGGCAATGCATCGAAGTTAAAACCACTTCCGTTGACAGCAATGGCGGGGCGTTATAACTCAGGTGAATTGGAACAAAAAATCAATTAACTTTCGTACTCAACACTCACCTTAAAAATAAGGTAATATGTCGAAAAAAACTTATAGTGCCGGTGTGAAAGAATACCGCGATACATATTGGATGCCGGAATATACGCCAAAAGATACTGATATTTTGGCCTGTTTCAAAATCACTCCGCAACCCGGGGTTCCACGTGAAGAAGCCGCTGCCGCCGTGAGCGCTGAGTCCTCAACAGGTACATGGACAACGGTATGGACTGATCTGTTGACCGACCTTGATTATTACAAAGGTCGGGCCTATGCCATTGAGGATGTTCCGGGAGATGATGAGGCTTTCTATGCCTTTGTGGCTTATCCGATTGATTTATTTGAAGAAGGTTCGGTGGTTAATGTGTTCACGTCTTTAGTCGGAAATGTTTTTGGATTCAAGGCTATCCGTGCTTTGAGACTGGAGGATGTGCGTTTTCCGATTGCTTACGTTATGACTTGCAACGGACCACCTCAGGGTATTCAGGTTGAACGAGATATTATGAACAAATACGGTCGTCCTCTACTTGGTTGTACGATTAAACCGAAGCTCGGACTATCTGCAAAAAATTATGGACGCGCAGTTTATGAATGTTTACGCGGAGGTCTTGATTTTACCAAAGATGATGAAAATGTAAACTCACAGCCTTTTATGCGTTGGAGAAATCGTTTTGATTTTGTGATGGAAGCAACTCTCAAAGCAGAAAAAGAAACCGGCGAGCGTAAAGGACATTACTTAAATGTAACCGCACCGACTCCGGAAGAGATGTACAGACGTGCGGAACACGCAAAAGAAATTGGTGCACCGATTATCATGCATGATTACATTACTGGTGGCTTTTGTGCAAACACAGGACTGGCCCAATGGTGTGCCAGAAATGGTATGTTGTTACATATTCACCGCGCCATGCATGCTGTGATTGACCGTAATCCAAGCCACGGCATTCATTTTCGTGTACTCGCAAAAGCTCTGCGCTTATCGGGTGGAGATCATCTCCACACCGGAACAGTAGTCGGAAAACTTGAAGGAGACCGTGAGGCGACGTTGGGTTGGATTGATTTGTTGCGCGAATCCTACATCAAAGAAGATCGTTCACGAGGAATCTTTTTTGATCAGGATTGGGGAGCCATGCCGGGAGTCTTTGCTGTAGCATCCGGTGGGATACATGTCTGGCACATGCCCGCTTTGGTTGCCATTTTCGGAGATGATGCTGTCCTCCAATTTGGTGGAGGAACGCTGGGACATCCTTGGGGTAATGCTGCAGGTGCAGCCGCAAACCGAGTGGCGCTGGAAGCCTGTGTAGAAGCACGTAACCAGGGACGCGATCTTGAAAAAGAGAGCAAGGAAATTCTAACTAATGCCGCTAAGTCCAGTCCGGAACTGAAAACCGCTATGGAGACCTGGAAGGAAATTAAATTTGAATTTGACACGGTGGACAAACTGGATTTGTCTCATAAATAAAACAACACTTTTTCAAACAAGGGCGGATTTCTGTCTTAAGACAGGAGTCTGTTTGGAAATTGAATAAAAATCTCAATCTAGGTAAAACTCATGAGTGAAGTACAAGATTACCCATCGCGCCTGTCTGATCCCGCAAGTCGAAAATTTGAAACTTTTTCCTATCTGCCGGAGATGGATAGTGCCGCGATCCGCAAACAGGTGGAATACATCGTCTCCAAAGGTTGGAATCCTGCTGTTGAACACACGGAACCGGAAAATGCCTTTGATCATTATTGGTATATGTGGAAATTACCTTTGTTCGGTGAGACCGATGTGGACCGTATCTTAGGCGAAGCGGAACTTTGCCATAAGGCAAACCCCGGACACCATGTTCGACTAATCGGCTACGACAATTACAAGCAGAGTCAGGGAGCAAACATGGTCATTTACCGCGCTCCTCTATAACCGTAGACAACGGAACGCAGTTTTATGGACGACGCAACGCAATATCTGGTAGTTGAGGAACCTTATTATCGTCCAATTGCGGATGAGGTAGAGTTGTTTGAAGCTGCCTCAAATGCGCAAATGGCCATGATGCTGAAAGGCCCGACCGGCTGCGGCAAGTCCCGTTTTGTGGAGTACATGGCCTGGAAACAAGGTCGGCCTCTCATTACGGTTGCTTGCAACGAAGATATGACCGCTTCAGATTTGGTGGGCCGCTTCCTCCTGGATAAGGACGGAACCCGTTGGCAAGACGGCCCTCTGACTCGGGCCGCCCGCATCGGTGCCATCTGCTACCTGGATGAGGTAGTGGAAGCCCGACAGGATACAACCGTGGTCATTCATCCTCTGACAGACCACCGCCGAGAGTTACCTCTGGATAAAAAAGGAGAACTGGTCAAAGCCCACCCTGACTTTCATCTGGTTATCTCCTACAATCCTGGATATCAAAGCCTGATGAAAGACCTCAAGCAATCCACTAAACAACGTTTCGGTGCTCTTGATTTTGATTATCCAGAATCCAAAGTTGAAGCTGAGATAGTGACTCGCGAATCCGGTGTTGATGCAGAAATCGCTGGGAAACTGGTAGAAGTGGCCTTGCGCTCTCGCAACCTCAAAGGTCACGGTCTGGATGAGGGCATGTCCACGCGCTTACTCGTTTATGCAGGCCAGTTGATCAGCAAGGGAATTGACCCAATTGCTGCTTGCCGCCTGGCTTTGGTTCGGCCGTTGACGGATGATCCGGACATGCGAGACACTCTTGACGCCGCAGTTCATACGTTCTTCGACTAAATTCACAAATACAAAGGTCGGTGCATGAGCATCCAACTTGATGATTATAGGGAGCTCTTGGAACAAACTGCTCCTGAGTTAAAAGGAACTCTGGATGCAACGTTTCACGAAGCAGGACGCTACATGTCTCCTGTTGGACTTCAAGATTACCTGGAGGGTGCCCGCGGACTATGTGAATTGGGTCGGGGAGCTGATTTAGTGGTAAGCTATATTGAAAACGTGCCCGCAGTGGTTAAGGAGTGCGGAGAAGACATCATTCGTGAATGCTTAACCGCCGCCATGAAGCTGGCTTCAATGACTTCGGGTGAGGTGATCGCTCTCTTATTTTCTAGTCTTCCTACTGCCGCCCGTCGTTTGGGAGACCAGGAACTAATGCGCGGATATCTCAGCCTAATCCATCGATTGGCTGCCAAGGCTCCACGTGGCTTGCGTCCCATGCTGGGTTGCACTGATGAATTGCTTTCTAAGCTCACTTTGTCTGGCCTGCGTCGCTGGTCAGATTTTGGTGCTGATGCCTACCGGCGCGACCTTCCCGGGCAAATAGCTTATTTTGGTCTGAAGACTGAAGACAGCCGCGCTGTCTTGAAAAAAGAACGCAGGGGTACTATTTTTATCGACTGCCAGCGTAAACTCAATTTTTACCTGCGCGCTTTGTGGGCAAGGGATTTCTTTTTGCGCCCTGCTGATACAAGTCACATCGGATTCAGACCATATATTGAAGCGCGTGTACTTCACCTGCCGGATGCAGTGGATGGTATAATTGTTAAAGGTACAGAGCTTTATAGGGCTATTACTGCACACATGGCCGCTCATTTGGTGTATACCAGAGAGCCGATTTCAGCCGAACATTTATCTCCTGCTCAAAGATTTTTCGTAGGTTTTGCTGAGGACGCCAGGGTTGAGTATTGTGCGAAACAAGCATTTCCCGGTCTTGGTAAACTCTGGCGTACTCTGCATTGTCAACACAAGGAAAAAACTGAACATGCATCTGTTCCTTTGCTTGAACGCTTAGCCTTGGCATTGTTAGACAGTTCGTTTCGTGTGAAAGATCTTAGTCTGGATGACATTGCTGAACAGTTCCATGCAAACATTGAGTCCAATAAAAACGACCCTCAGTTTTCCTGGCATTTAGGTCTTGAAATTTTTAATGCCCTGGCAGCACGTAAAGATGTCCCCAGTCTGCGTCTCCTTGAATGTCTCCGAATACCCTACCGGGATGACAACCGGTTTATTTGGGATTTTGATGAATTTGCAGGGCAGGACGATGTGGAATATGTGCCCGCAAACCGACGACAAGTACGTAAGCGTGCCAGTCTGATGGAATTCGTCAATGAGTTGGATGTTGAGACTGCTGGAGATGACGCGCAAGAAATCTGGACTTTGCCCACGGAACTCTTTCCGTATGAGGATCAGGGAATCAGTTTTAACCAGATGGAGGGCAAGGAGCCAATCAGCGATCCTTTTCATTATCCTGAATGGGATTACCATGTACAGTTGTACCGGCCAGACTGGGCCACAGTCTATGAACGGGGTTATCCCATGGGGAATTCGGATGACATAGAACAGATTTTGATCGAACATAAGCCGATCACCTCCCGCATCAAACAGCTAGTTGATCGCCTACGTCCGGAGGGTATGATTCGTCAGCGTAAGTTAGAAGATGGAGACGAGATTGACATCAATGCTGCTGTGGAAGCAATTATAGATATTCGTATGGGGAATCAACCTGATCCAAGAATTACATTGAAGAATGTGCTCAACCGCCGTGATCTGGCTATTCTTATTTTGCTTGACCTCTCCGAATCGACGAATGAAACACTGGCGGGATTAGAGAAAACGGTGTTGGAACTAACTCGGGAAGCAAGTGCTTTGGTTGCCACGGCAATCTCAGGAATCGGTGATGCTTTTGCCATTCATGGTTTTGCATCTGATGGACGACATGATGTACGTTACTATCGCCTGAAACGTTTTGATCAAGCTTTTGATGAAGAAGCTAAGGGTCGTCTCGCGGGGATGCGTGGAGGTTTATCCACCCGAATGGGACCGGCCATGCGCCATGCAGGACACCACCTTTCGCTTCGTGCTGAAAAAATTAAAATGTTACTGATCGTTACAGATGGGTCACCTTCAGATATTGATGAACGGGATCCACAACATTTGCGTATGGATGCCAAAAAAGCAACTGAGGAACTGCACACAAACGGCATTATGACCTACTGTCTGACACTGGATCCCAGCGCGGGTCATTACGTCCAACGGATTTTTGGAGAGAATCATTATACCATCATCGACAATGTCCAACGCTTACCGGAAAAACTACCAGCACTTTTTGCATCGTTGACAGGCTAATTAAAAAAACTTGATTGTTATTCCCCGAAATACTGAAACTGTTTATTCTATTCTCTGTAATATAAGCTTACTTAGGTCTGATATTTTGTAACTCTTAACCCTTCATAAGGTGTGTACTGTGAATCACGTTAAAATTTCCCCTTCCATTCTATCTGCAGATTTTTCTCGTCTTGGTGAACAAGTCCGTGAAGCTGAAGATGCAGTGGTAGATTATATCCATGTAGATGTAATGGACGGACATTTTGTTCCCAACATCACAATTGGCCCTTTGATAGTGAAAGCCTTGCGTCCTGTTACCAAACTGCCGCTGGATGTACACTTGATGATTGAAAATCCGGAATGTTATGTTGAGGATTTTGCCAAAGCTGGAGCTGATATAATTACCGTGCATCAGGAGACATGTCCACACCTGCATCGTAACATTCAGCAAATTCATGATTTAGGAATCCGTGCCGGTGTCAGTCTCAATCCCTCCACTCCTGTGAGTACATTGGATGAAATTATCGCAGAAGTAGACCTGGTACTTGTGATGTCTGTCAATCCCGGATTTGGCGGACAGTCCTACATTTCTTCCTGTACAGGCAAAATAAAAAAGTTACGCGAGATGCTTGACTCATGTGGGTCGTCTGCAGATTTAGAGGTGGATGGCGGCGTTAATGTTGACACAGTTTGTGAAGTTATTGGCGCCGGAGCAAACGCCTTTGTTGCCGGTTCCGCCGTTTTTAACGACAAACAGAGTGTAGCAGAAAATGTACGTCTTCTTCGAGAAAAAATAGATTCTGCCTGAATGTTCAAAGTTTCCTTTTTATCACGCTTTTAAAAAGCTGGAACATTTCAGTAAATTAAAGGATAGTGGGCAGCTGAGATAGAATGTTTTCTACTAATCTTATTTGCAGTTTTTCCTCCTTTGATTCCCCATGTCAATTAAGAACTGTCTTAACATTGTTATTGCCGACAAGAACTCTCTGCTGGTCAAAGGCCTGGCAGGAATGTTTAAGCAAGATGATCGTTTTGATGTCCGAGCTACAGCAACTGATGGTGAATTGTTTTTGAAGTTGGTTGAGCGAATTAGTTTTGATGTAGGCATTATAGGCTGGAAAATGCCTTATTCTGATGGGCACCAGGTTTTGACGAATCTCCGTGAACGTCGAAGTCCTATTCGAGTTGTTGTTTACAGTGGTGCAGATGTATCCAGGCAGGTTCGTGTTTTGGGTGGAGCAGGCTTTTATTCAAAAGCAAAACCGCCGGAAGGTTTAATTGATATAGTCTGCCAGGTGGGTCAGGGAAATAGTATTTTCCCATATGAAAAGCATGAAGCTAAAACTGACCTTCTTCTTTCAAGTTTGACTACAAGGGAACTGGAGATTCTTGAAATATTGTCGCATGGATATTCCAACAGGAAAATTGCCGGCAAATTAGAGATCTCAGACAATACTGTAAAATTCCATCTGAAAAATATTTATGAAAAGATTTTGGTGGACAACCGCACTCAAGCGGTTGCCTTTTATAACCAGTTACAGAAAGAGAAGTTATGAATAAAATATTATTTCTTTCTTTAGCATTATTAAATTTTGCCGGATGAGGAATTTTAGTAAAACAGCGGGTGGTAGTGATGGGGAAAAAACGGGTGGACTCCAAGTCCGGGCATTGCTTTTTACTCGCGTCGTGCGCCTATTATTTCGTCAGGACGAGTGACCTCACTGATGCGTACACCGTAGCGCTCATTCACCACAACTATTTCACCACGTGCCATTAAGCGGTTACCAACAACTACATCCATTGGTTCGCCGACTATTTTTTCAAACACCAGCATACTGCCTTTTTTCAGATTAAGTACTTTTTGTACTTCCATCTCTGTTCGTCCAATTTCGACGATCATAATCAAAGGCACATCTTCAATGAATTTTGCAGTGTGAAAAATCTCTCCTTCTTCATCGGTACCAAGTCCCAACATTAGTCGTTCCTCTGCAATTAGTTTTTATTCTATAGTGTATGTAAGGTTCAAAAGCAGGCCAACCTTTGAGCGTATTGGCATTGAGTTATGTGAACAGTTTGTGCAGATTATGTGCCTCTTACCGAAGTATCCGCAAGACCTCAAACGAGATTTTCCATAATATAGCGGCGACGTTCTGCAGTATTGGTTCCCATGTAGAAGTTCAGTAATTCTGGAATTTCATGTGTATGTTCGACACCAACCGGAACAGCGCGCATATTTTTACCAATAAACTGTCCGAACTCTTTTGGTGAAATTTCACCAAGTCCCTTAAAGCGCGTTACCTCGAAATGAGTCCCTTTCTGCAGTTTTTCAAATGCTTCATCCTTTTCAGTCTTGCTGTAACAATATTGTGTTGTTTTCTGGTTACGAACACGAAAGAGAGGTGTTTCCAGAATGTAAATGTTACCTTGTAATACAAGTGGTTCGTAAAATTGCAAAAAGAAAGTCAGCAGTAAATTACGGATATGAAGACCGTCTACATCTGCATCAGTAGCAATCACAACCTTGTTGTATCGCAAATCCTCGAGTGAGTCCTCAATTCCGAGGGCCTTCATGACATTGTACAGCTCAAGATTTTTGTATATTGCTTCCTTCCCCTGCCCATAACAGTTTAGCGGCTTCCCCTTGAGACAGAAAACTGCCTGTGTATAAACATCACGGGCACTGATCATGCTTCCGCCGGCAGACGTGCCTTCAGTGATAAAAACGGTGCTTTCATCTGCACGTTCGTTTTTGTCACCCAGATGAAATTTACAGTCCTTGAGATTTGGAATCGTCAGCGCGGATTTTTTTGCATTTTCCCTGGCAGCCTTTTTGACATTGCTCAATTCCTTGCGGATACGCTCATTAGTCTGGATTTTTTGTTTGAGCGGTTCTGCCACTTTCGGATGTTTGTAAAGAAAATCGACAAATGTATCACGAACCAGCGGCATCAGCCACGAACGCAACTCGGAGTTTCCCAATTTATTTTTAGTCTGTGACTCAAAAATCGGCTCCTGTACTTTTATGGCTACTGCACCAACCAGCCCGTCCCTGACATCCGGACCATCAAAGCTTGTATTAAAAAACTGGTTAGCACCTTTGAGAATGCCTTCTCGAAATGCAGAAAGGTGGGTACCGCCGTCGTTAGTGTGATGGCCGTTTACGTAGCTGAAATATTCCTCACCGTAATGCTCAGTATGTGTGAGGGCCATTTCTAATTGTCCGTTTTGACAGTGAACGATGTCATAAAGATTTGCCTCACTTACTTCTTCCTGCAGTAAATCCAATAGGCCGTTTTCGGACTTAAATTTTTCACCATTCAGTGTGATTGTCAGCTTACGGTTTAAATAAGCATAGTTCCAGAGTTGTTTCCGTATAGTGCCCAGGTCATAGCAGTAGTTTGGAAAAAGATTGGAATCCGGTGTGAAACGGATTTTTGTGCCGTTGCTCTCGTTTGTATCATTTGTAGCTGGATCATTTTTAAGTTCCCCGGATTTAAAATGGGCAAAGAGTGATTTTTTTTCACGAAAAGAAGTGACTTCAAATTGATCTGAAAGAGCATTCACTGCTTTTGTGCCCACACCATTCAGACCTACACTGAACTGAAAAACCTCATCATTATATTTTGCACCGGTGTTGATGATGGAAACACACTCCACCAGCTTACCCAAAGGGATTCCGCGCCCAAAATCGCGTATGTTTACCGCTCCATTTTCTACACGAATATCGATGCGCTTCCCAAAGCCCATAATAAATTCGTCAATGGAATTATCTACGATTTCTTTAAGCAGAACGTATATTCCGTCGCTGGGGTGGGATCCGTTGCCCAGACGGCCAATGTACATGCCGGGGCGTAAACGTATATGTTCGAGGGAGGAAAGCGTGAGGATTTTGCTTTCGTCGTATATCGTCTCTTGTACTGCATTCATTGTCTATCCTTGACTTAATCGCATTCCATGCTTTCCCTCAACTTTAAATGTGAAGGAATTTGCCGAGCTGGTAAAAAACTTTTTCCCGACAAAGTTAACTCCTCAAATATATGCAATCATCATGAAATTGTCAAAAGACACTTTTATTTCTACATATCTTTTCAAGTGATGCTGAAGATTTGTATATGACCAATATTAGGAGTAAAATGACAAATGTAAAATTATTTGTTAGTAGAGGTGCAAAAATTGTTTAAAAATCAGCTATTCTTCCATTAATAATTTTAGGCTTAGTAATTTTTTTGAAATATTTTATGAACCTGAGAGATAACAATATTGTAAGAATAGCTGATAAAACCTTCGATGTCCTGATCATCGGTGGAGGCATTAACGGTGCAGCTGCCGCAACTGCCCTTGCCGCACGAGGCGCTAAAGTGGCTTTGGTTGACAAAGGTGATTTTGCCGGTTTCACCAGCCAAAATTCCTCTAATCTCGTCTGGGGTGGTATCAAATATATGGAAACTTA
>Ga0209501_10006746_pt1 | contig 10251 bp, 9 predicted proteins | sample ArcticOcean_MG_C_4_FD_187434 | JGI IMG/M metagenome (GOLD analysis project Ga0209501, IMG submission 187434) | Marine microbial communities from western Arctic Ocean - ArcticOcean_MG_CB4_134 (SPAdes) (version 2) | ecosystem: Environmental > Aquatic > Marine > Oceanic | place: Arctic Ocean...
CAATTCTCAATCGCAGCTTTGGTACCGGGCATCCACGATTAATGGATGTGCTTGGACTGCCAGAAGGGCCAGCTCTTAATTATAAGCGTCAGTCTATCTCCTTCCACAATCGTGGGGAAACTCGGCGTCGACTTCGGGTGCCAATTACAACGTTGATGGGGCCACAGGGCTCCGAGCGATTTAGGACTGATATCAAACATGTGGTCAAAGTTACTTTTGATGAAATCGAAAGAAAAGAGCCGATCAACCTGATCACCAATCTATGTGATCACATCCCAAGCCGCGTTTATTGCTATTGGATTAACGCCCCAATGGAAGATTCGGAATTCGTTTCCAAGACCTCTCATATCGTACAGCAAGTCCATACCAGAGATCCTAAAACCACAAGCGAAGTGACAAAGGGGTTTGAGGAACTATTGGATTATGTTGATCGTAGGGTCGCTATTACGCGTCAAAATTTAGGTGATAATCTTTTGTCCGATCTTATCCGTGCCACCAATGCGGGGCATCTAAGTGAGGATGAGTTGCGTAATTGGGTCGTAAAAATGGCTGAGGCCAACACTGATAACTCATCTCATCAAATTGCGATAGCGGTGATCGAGCTGGCTAGCCGTCCAGAAGTTTGGGCCGATCTGGGTGAAAATACTTCACTTGTACCTCAAGCCTTGCGTGAGGTGATGCGCTATCACCCTCGGTCTTTGTCGACATCGCGCGAAACCCTAGAAGACGTGGTGATGGATGGCATTCAAATTCCTAAAGGGGAAGCAGTTTTTCCAAATATAGGTGCTGCACATTGGAACCCGAACTATTTTCCCAATCCTGACGTTTTCGATATTTATAGACCGGATAAACCGACGCATCTAAATTTTGGTGGTGGTATTTTCTCTTGTATTGGGCGGTTTGCTGTCACCATCGAGATCGAAGAAGTGATAGCGTATATGGTCACTAATTTTCCAAACCTGAAACTTACTAAATCAGAGTTTTCACATGACCCAATGTTCACTTCGGTTTCCAAACTAGAGGCTATTTTAGATGGCTGATATGACACTGGTTATTGCAGATAAAAACTATTGCCTTTGGCCTTTGCCTGCATGGTTGTGCCTTAAAGTAGCAGGACAAGAATTTGACGAAATTTTAGTACGCTTTGGGGATGCCGATCGCCGCGAGCAGATGCTTCACCATGGACCGACGGGGCGTGTGCCAGTTCTGCGCCACAAAAATTTTACAATCTGGGACTCTTTAGCAATTTGCGAGTACGCAGCCGATTTAGCACCCAAGGCTCTACTGTGGCCAACTTCTATCAGTGCCCGCGCAGTTGCCCGCTCATTTGCAGCAGAGATGCATGCAACAGGAGGCGCCTATCCCGGAGCAGTTCGCCATATCATATTCTCGCTCGACACAAACGTACGGCGGCGCACCAATCCAGTGATACCTACTGCACAAGTTCAGGAAGCTATTGATCATCTTATCGAAACCTGGAGCAGACTACGCAGCGAATATGGGCAAACTGGCCCGTTCCTGTTTGGCCACTTTACAATTGCTGACGCTATGTCGGCGCATTTGGTGAACCGGTTGACGACCTACAGAATTTTAGTTCCTGACCACATCCAAACCTATATGGATGCAGTGCGGAGCCACCCAGCAATGGTACAGTGGATTGCAGAGGCCGAAGCCGAGGGCTGGATCCTTCCATCAGCAGAAATTGATACCACAAAAATGCCTTAGCTCTGGTAAATTAACGGAAACTTTTCACTAACAAACCGTTCCCCAGGTGTCAGTGAATAATCTTCCAGCCAGGGTGAAACTCCTTGATCTGGCTTGTAAACAGCCCCCTCGGTAGCATATCGGACAGCGTAGGCACGGCGGCGGCGCGTAGAGGTGCGGTTGCCTTTAGCTGAATGAACAATATAGCCATCAAACGCCAACATATCGCCTGGCTCCATATCCCATGAAACAATTTTGTGTTGATCGCGCTCAACCTCAAAATCTGGCATATCAGAATACTGCGGGTCATTTGTTTTCAGATACTCTTTAAATCCACCAGACTGGTCAGTTAAAAATGGACGATATTTTTTGCCCCAAGCGTGGCTACCAGGAATAAATTCCATCGCACCGTTATCGGCATCAACATAATCCAACGCGATCCACGTACTCATGACTGGACCATCGACCGGCCAATAAGGTTGATCTGTATGCCAACCAGTTTTGGTTTTGGTGCCAGGCTCTTTCACAAACATCTGGTCAAATACCAGAGAAGTGAATGGAGAGCCAAGAAGATCAGCCACAATCCGCCCAGCGCCGGAATGTAAACAAAAATCCTGAAATCCGCTGGGTTCAGTTCGCATATTTCGGTTTGCAAAGTATCGAATACCTTTGGCCACTTGAGTTTCAATTGCCTCGCACAAAACTTGCTGCCAATATTGGTTTATCGTGCCAGGGATCATGACTACTCCATCACGCTGATAATCCTCTTGTAAGTAGCTAACGTCTTTTCTCAATTGATTTGAGATGAGTGAACCCCTTCCTTCATTCATTTAATATATTATAATTAAATTATAAGTTGAAATCTGGCAAGATAAAAGAAAGCAGGGGCCTGGCCGTACGGGTAGCAAACCACTTGCCTAGACCTGCATACCTCAAACCGCCATGATCATGGGAACCTAACACCTATTAGTTAGCGTCAAGAAGCACGGTTTTTGTATCTGCTTCCGCCATTAATTAAGCATCCAGTTTCATTGAAGCCTCTTCGGCTGCGACCAGGGCACCTTCTAAAAAACCGCCAAACTCCGACGCAATATCGGTTGAGCCCAAAATTAATTTACCTCTCCACAGGTGGCGTAACGCACTAGGTAAGCCATAGCGTGGTCTTGTCAGATTAAACTGGCTTGAAGCGCGTAAGGCTCACCCCAGAGCTTATTCAAAAAATGAAAACTCTAACAAGCCAGAAAGTAAAACAATTAAATGCATTCTATGCAGATCAATTTGGATCGAAAGATGTTGTTCTAGATTATCAACCTATGGGATTAGAGATAGCAAACCAAATATTAGGTGAAGTTACAGTTTTATGTGCCGCTGTAGGCACTGGAGGGGCTCTAATGGGTACCCTTGATGGATTAAATAACGCAAAAGAATTTCCAAAGGTGGTAGCGTTGGAACCAACTCAATCCCCTTATTAACTACAGGTAAAGGTGGATCTCACAAAGTTGAAGGTAAAGGTGTTGGGTTTTACCCTCCCTATTTGGATCCTGAACGAGTTGATCGGTTTTTGGCAATACACCAGCGCGAAGCATTTGAAATGTGCATGTTAACGCCGTTCAATTTCCACCTTGATCGTCGCTCGTTCGGGGTTGTTTGCTGTGGGCTGCTAGCCATTCTTCCGGTTCCCAGCGTTTGAGATCAAAGATATCCCTGAGGGGTGCGTATTTGTCAGCATAAAGTCGTCCTACGATATCGTATTTTGACTGATCCAGGTAAAGTGTGTTGGGGTCGATAAGGCCATCGCGGACATGCATGGTGAGGATTTCACCGACAACCAGATCGCGCTCTGAACTGAGTTGTAGGGTAACCGTGCGCTTGCATTCAAAAGATACTGGGGATTCGGCGATACGGGGTGGAGCTACCAGACGACTGGCGACCGGCGTGAAGCCAGACAAGGAAAATTCATCGACTTCGGGGGCAAAGTCAATAGCAGAGATGTTCATGCCTTCCGCAATATCCATATCGACCATATTCACGACAAATTCACCACTTTCCCGGATCAGGCGTGAGGTGTCCTTGCGGCCACCATCCACCACTCTCTTTGCAATACCAATCACGCAAGTCGCCGGATCTTCAGCAAAGACATTGAAGAAGCTGTAAGGAGCCGAGTTACAAACGCCATTTTCATCAATCGTGGAGACCAAGGCGATGGGACGTGGAATCACTGTTGAACTCAAAAGTTTATAACGATCCTTCGATGAGAACTTACTGAAATCAAATTCCATGATTTACCCTATGTTGTCTGGCGGGCATTAACAATCCTTTGTTCTCGTTGCAATATCGCCGACGACGCGGACCCGGGCGCGAATGGCATGACCAGGTAAATAGGCAAGCGGCAGATCTTCCATTTCGATGGTTTTAATCGATTGCCGGTCTGCCCCAGACTTGACGGCATTTTCCACCGCTATTTCCAGGGCTGCTGCCAAAGCGGCATCTCGCGTGAAATCTTGAAAGACCTGATCAGCCTCGCCGCTAATTTGGGCAATTGCTGCACCGACGGCGTTAGCAACACCGTGAAAGGGGACGCGATGAACTACGGAAATGCCAGGAATTTTTTCTGGGATTAAGGGGGCACCACCACCGACAGCAATCATTGGCACATCTAGCGAATCTGTTTTTATTTGGTCAACGGTTATGGAGATTTTTTGATGTGCCATGGCCAGCGCAGCTGCGATGAGAGTTTCAGGAATATCGCTAATCTGGGTTTTATCGCCAACATCCATCAAACCACTGGCCACGGCAACATCCGTCAAAGTTAATTGAGATCCACCAAAGACCCGGGCCTCCCCGAGGAGCCGGAAGCCAACGCTTTCCGGACCAACGGACAAAGGGTTCTCGCGTACCATGGTCCCACCGCCAATGCCTATACTGATCAGATCAGGCATGCGGAACAACGTGCGTACACCGCCAACTTCGACCACATTGTTGGCTTCTCTGGGAAAGCCGTTGACCAAGCAACCGATATCTGTGGTTGTGCCGCCAACATCGCAGACAATGGCGTCATCAAGTCCCGATAGAAAAGCTGCCCCCCGCATGGAATTTGTGGGGCCGGATGCGAAACAGTAAACAGGGTATTTTCGAGCTGATTCGGCGCTGGTGACAGTGCCATCATTCAGAGTGATATAAAGTGGTGCGGAAATTTCAACATCGTCAAGAGCCTTGCGAAAGGCGTCGGTGGTGTTGGCCGCTAAATCAAGTAAGGCGGCATTTAGCAAAGTTGCATTTTCGCGCTCCAGCAATCCAATGCGGCCCAGCGCATGGGAGCAGGTAATACGAATACCCGGACATTCATGCGCGACAATTTCTGCGACACGATCTTCGCAGGCTGAACTAAGCGGTGAGAAAGCAGCTGTAATACCCACTGATGTAATACCAGAATCGCGGATTGACCGTGCCGCTTCAACGACAGCGTCTTCATCAAGCGGCACAACCGGTTGACCATCAAATTCATTACCACCTGAAATATAGTAGCTACCGCCATTGACGACCTTGGCTAGGTCCTTTGGCCAGTCGACTAGCGGTGGGAGGCTTGCAGAACCGGGTAGGGTAACACGTAAGGCGGCGATCTTGTTCAAACCCTTGCGCTGAACGACAGCATTAACAAAATGCGTCGTGCCGATCATGACGCTATCTACCTGCTGGGCATTCGGTCCAACGCTGTCGATCAGTTCCGCAAGAGCCTGACGTACACCACTGGTGACATCTGCTGTTGTAGGTGATTTGATCGCACCGATGACACCGTTTGCGTCTACGAGTACAGCGTCTGTATTAGTGCCGCCAACATCAATGCCAATACGTTGGTTCATTTTTGATCCTTAAAATAAGAGCGGTAGTCAAAATCAAACCCGAAGGCACGCGGTCCCACCAGTTCTAGTCCACGGGGGGAGAGAAAGACCTCGGGTGCCGGCAAGACCAAAACATCAACCCGTTGACCATAACGAATGGACTCAGTCCCAATACCTTCGCCACTGATACTATCAACAACACATATCAGATCGGGGGTCATAACGATGGCTTCGCCATTTAGCGAACCGACTGAAAATTCGTTCTGAAAATCGAGATTAAATTTTTCTCTAGTATTTTTACCCAAGCCTTCTAGGACTGTGCGTCCACGCAGAAAACCACCTGTTGTGCGTCGTTCAACATCTATTATTTTTCCTGTAAATATACGATTTCCCTGGCATTCATCTAGGATTGCGTCGACTGGATTGGCATGTTCCTGACGAGCTCTTAAGACTGCCTTGCCAAGTGAGATTGCCTTATTGCCGGTATAGAGAATTCCGTGATCTCGAACTTCTTTGCCCGACCTCGGTGCTTTGCAGGTTGAGGCCTGAGAGCCGAATTCAGTACAAATCCTACGACTGGTCCGCTCCATCCATTTCCAGCTATGGGCTTTGTGAATGATTACTTCATTGTCCCGGATATCGCTGATGGCGAGGGGATAGCATTGCAGATCGGCAACAGCAAAACTGGTCATCTGTGCCTCAGGGTAGGCCCGCCCCATAGCGTCTGCGTCAATAGCTGGTAGTCCTGTTGCCGCCGCAACCATGATCGCGTGCAAACCGTTTCCACCACCAATTTCGACTGGCATGAGAGCATCAAACTTACGACCCAGATATTCTTCCATAATGCGTAGGGGCTTCATGGCCATGGCGGAATCAGCTAGGCGTTCCTGCCCAATTAGAGGCGCCCCTTGTGATGACAGGACAGCAACTAAAGCATCGTCTGGCAGTGTCATAGGATCTTTCAGTATAACACGGCGCCCTGCCGCGTACAGCTCGCGAATATTCAGCAAATTTAGATAAGGCGAGCCACCTCCACCTGTTCCGAGAATCCACGTCCCAACGGCCATAGCCTCGATATCATCGATTTGTAGCACCCGTTCTTGTACTTCGTTCAACTGGACCTCTCCATTCGTTTGATCGTTATTGTTCATCATATGGACTGTGCATTGGCCAACATCCACGACAGGTCTTCACCGCGTATGATTGCTTGTTGCTCTTGCTCAGAAAACAGAGTGCCATCAGCCTGGCCTTTCAAGGTCAGCGCCCCGCCTTGCTTGATCAGGGCGGTCCCTTCGGGTAAAGCTAAAACTTTCTTTTTGGGCTGAAAGGCCAGGAATTCTGTAAGACGGTGTTCCCGGCTTTCTCCATTTTGCCCATCGATCTGGCCACTAACAAAATGAGGATTAATCTGGAAGGGAATCAGACCAAGTGCATCGAAATTTTCAGGTTGGCAAATCGGCATATCATTGGTGGTACAGATTGTTGGGCAGGCTAGGTTGCTGCCGGCACTCCATCCCACATAAGGTTTTTCCGAATTTACCGCTTGTCGGATGGGTTCCATTATTTTGGCTTGCTGCATCCGTGCGAGCAAGGCAAATGTATTGCCGCCACCAACAGCGATGGCCTGTGCATTTTCAATTACCGCCACCGGATCACAGGCATGATGTATATAACGGATTTTTAGGCTTGGGGACGCCAGTGCAGCTACGACACGGGCTTCATAATCATCATAATCCTGAGCGGCATTGGCGTAGGGGATAAATACAACTTCGCCTGGAACATCCGAGAGAAAGTCGTAAATGGCCGGTCGCGCATCCACGAGAAACCCAGTGGTGCGGTATCTTGAACTACTCAGCAATAACAGATTTGACAACATCAGGATACGGGAATTCTGTTTTCTGACTGGAAACGGAACATGTCGCCGTACATGTCAACCATGCGACTAAATTCTTCAGCATCATGAAACGAACAGGCCCCGGCTGTGTAATCCTTGGCGACTTCTACGGCGAAACGAGCAGCGCTTTCGACATCTATTAGTTGAGTAGCACCTGTCGCACAGCCCGCCACAGCCACTTCTGTTGTGATAGCCAGACCAATCACGGGCGCAGACGTCATGATGGCCGGTTGCAGGATGGAGTTGATATGGTCCAGACCATTGCCATAGGGAGTAATGTCTTGCTGCGACAAGGCAAATACCTGCGGCAACTGGCCCGTAACTCGACTCATTACATCGAGGACGGTCTTGCTGACTTTGAGAATATAACCTTCCTTGACCGTCGGCGAAATTGCAAAGCCGCGAGCATTGATCACGCTGTTGCCCTTCGTGGTATCAATTGACAAGATCGCATCCATTTCGGGAACAATTTCGACGGCATTAATTGCCTCATGAGAAACCGGTGACCCCATCAGGGGAACCGGGTCATGTGAACGGGTTGGCGCGTCTGGGCAGATGTGAGTCGTGATTATGATGTCACCCGGCAACTGATCACCGAGGGAAGCCATGCGTGACAGCTTTGCAGCGGCTGACAAAGCGGCAAGAGCGCCGTCACCGTCGGAGACAAAACCTATTATTTTTGGTCTAGCCCCCAAGCCTCCAAGACGGCCAATTATTCCCAAAGTCTGGGAAGTGCCGGCTTTTATACGGCCAGAATGGCCAGGAATTGTTATCTTGATATGGTCTGTTGTACCATTCTTTCCTGTTAATGTGACGGTTTCGATATCACATGCGCCATTGTCCAACAGATAGGCCTTGATGGCCGCGGCGCTAGCATCGGGGCGATCCAGTAGCTCAAATAAATCAATTACCTGCTTGAACATTAAATAGATTCCATTACTTTGAGTAAAGAATATTTAGGAGACGAATCAAATGAATTCCAGACAAAGATTAGTGAGTTGGAATTTGTACGGTAATGGGTGCTACTACCCAAGTGACCCATTACCAGAAGAATTATGGAAACGGAAGAGACCTTTTTTGGGCCTTTCACAGCAATTGGCAAGATAAAAACTGTGCCCAGAATAAAAAATCCCGGGAGGAGTGTCTGTTGCTGACAGATACACTGCCCCGGGTGGCCTTTGTTAGTGCCGGACAATTACCGCGTAAAAACATGATGGAAGAAATTCTGGAACTGATTGGCTGTGACTTTGTCGCTGAAGAATATGGTGCCCTCGACGATCTTGATGAGTATGAACTGGAATTGATGCGACCTGGCGAGAAAGATCAGGGGATCTATACGCGCCTGAGGGATGGAAGTTCGATCGTTGTCGCTGTCAGTCCCCTGGAAATTCGCATCGCAAATGTCTGTGCCGAGCTTGATCATCAGGAGTTTGACCTGATCGTTGTTTTAAGTACATGCCTGTACAATGAAATCAGAACCTATACGCCATTGCTTCACACCCAGCGTGTCATCGACACCTGGTTTGCCTCCGTATCCATGACTGAATGCCATCTCGGTGTTGTGACGCCGCTGGCAAAACAAGGGCAATCGACGCGTGAGCATATGGATGATCTGATGAAATGCCAGACTACTTATTTGCTGGGCCACAAGAACAGTCACATCGCAGAAACCGCGCAGAGACTGAATGACTGTGAACTGATTTTTATGAACTCGATATCCTATAAGAAAGAAACAGCAGAACGCCTGAGTGCATTTTCGGGTCTTCCGGTTGTGACAGCTCGAAAAGTTCTGGCCAACGCCCTTCACCTGTATCTCAGTTATCTGATGCCCAGATCTGGTCGTCACCTGAATAATGTTGAAGAGCGTTTGCAGGCGGCTGCCCCGAATCTGACAAAACGCGAACGAGAGATCGTTAAGCTGGTCGTTCAGGGGTTTCCCAACAAGAAGATTGGCCTAAAGCTCGGAATTAGCCACAGAACTGTTGAAAAGCACCGGTCCAGCGCGATGAGCAAGCTGGGCTTATTTACAATTTCCGCTCTCATGCAGTTTGTCTTGATGTTGCAATAGCAAATTACCTTACCTTATCTTAACGCCATTCGCCCACTTACAGCTTTTCAACGGGGATTGGGTAGTAATACCTATATCTTATTTATCTGCCATACCTGATAATTTATTTAACTTTCCTAATTTAGGATTAATTTTCAGATCAACAATAAGGATTATCAAGTTGGTTTTTAAACTCGCAGCAGTAACGATTGGTCAATCTCCACGAAATGATATTCTAATGGAAATTCAGGGCCGGATTCGTGGCGATTTGGAATTAACGCAATTTGGTGTTCTAGACGGCATGAGTGAAGCTAAACTTGCCGAAATGGCCGCCGTTGGGAATGAGCCGCGGCTGGTGACGCGTCTAAAAGATGGCCGCGAAGTTATAACTAGCAAAGCACGAACAGGTGAGCGACTGAATGTCATTCTTAATGACCTGACTAAGAAGAATTTTGATGAGGTTGTTTTGCTTTGTACCGGTTATTTCGAAAATGTTCACTGCGAGAGGCCGTTTACTGAATCTCAGCGTTTGGTGGACGGATACGTCGCTGCCATGGCGCATGGCGGACGCAAGATCGGCGTAATGGTCCCGGTTGCCGAACAAATGCACGAAGCAAAACATCACAAAGACTATGAATGTGCTAAATCAACATATGCCTCCCCTTATTCAGGCGACCGTATGCATGAAGCTGGTCAGGAACTCGCCGATATGGATATGATCGTCATGCATTGCATGGGCTACACAAGCGAGATGCGCCGGGTTGTTT
>Ga0209501_10006748_pt1 | contig 10250 bp, 11 predicted proteins | sample ArcticOcean_MG_C_4_FD_187434 | JGI IMG/M metagenome (GOLD analysis project Ga0209501, IMG submission 187434) | Marine microbial communities from western Arctic Ocean - ArcticOcean_MG_CB4_134 (SPAdes) (version 2) | ecosystem: Environmental > Aquatic > Marine > Oceanic | place: Arctic Ocean...
TTTGTTGTGCAAGAAGTAAAAAAAAATATTATAGATATAAAAATTAAATGCTTATAATTCATAAATAACCTCTATAAAATTTAATAAACATTATAATAAAAAATCCCTATTAATTTCATAATTAGATTTAACTAAACCCTTACCATTATGTGGTAAAGAACTACAATAATATTGTCCATTATCATATGTTTTTGCAGTAATTAACACACCTTCATCTTGAGTCAAATTAGAATACAAATATTTAGGTTCATTTTTAACACAACAATCAATATAGATTGCGTCAAAGGGACCAGCATCAAGCCAACCTAATTTACCGTCACCATGTTTATAAGATATTTTGTTTGAGATATTTTTTAAGACATTACTAGAAAAAGTATAAGCCTCTTTATTTAATTCAATAGTATATACACGATTATAAATTTTTGATAATAATGCTGTTTGCCAACCTGAGCCAGTTCCAATTTCTAAAACATTCCTTACTTTATTATTAAGACTTAAACCTAAATAAATCATTTTAGCAATATCACTCGTTTTAGGAGCTAAGACATCATTAAAAATTTTTAAGTCAAGATCTTCCATAGCAAAACCTTTTAAATGATTAGGCAAAAAAAATTCTCTAGAAAAAAAACTTATAGCATTATAAATTCTATCATCTAATATGCCATTCTGTCGTAATTCTAACAACATCATTAAATTTCTATCATCTAAATCATTAATTTTTATTGAATTGTTCCTTATAATTGTTAAAAAAATACTTCTCAGTCATATCTGAATTAAGTGGAGTAATAGAAATATAATTGTTTTTTATTGCCCATATATCACTATCTTTATTTTCCTCTTCTTTAGAACGCTCTGTAGTAAGCCAATAATAAGGAATATTTTTTGGATCTTTTCTAATAATATAATTTCCGACAGGCTTTCTTCTTGCTAAATAAGTTAACTTTATATCTATAATATCTTCAGCACTAACATTTGGGAAGTTGACATTAAAAAAATTATTCTTTAATACATCTATTTTTAAAAAATCAAGAATTATTTGTTTTAAGTACCTATCTATTGCAGACCAATTATCTACATCATTATCCTTTGAAATTATTTTTGATAAAGCAACTGATTTTATATTCCTCAATGATCCCTCTAATGCTGCACATGTAGTACCTGAATATGATGCATCGTCACCTAAATTTTCTCCCATATTTATTCCAGATAATAATAAATCCGGGTTAGAATTCTTTAAAATATTAAAAAAACCTAGCATAACACAATCTGTAGGGGTTCCATTACAAGTATAAAAATTATTATCAATTTTATTCAATCTTAATGGATGAGATAATGTAATAGAATGCCCAAAGCCTGAACAATTATTTTCTGGAACAACTACGAAATAATTATTAGTAATTTCCTTAACTATATTAATCAATTTATTAAGGCCAGTTGTATAAGGACCGTCATCATTTGTAATAAATATTAAAGGATTATCTTTAATTTTATTCATTAAGATCTATCATATCTAAGCCATTCATGTATGGCTTTAAGACAACTGGTATATTTACACTACCATCCTTGTTTTGATAGTTTTCTAATATAGCTAATAATGCCCTTCCTACAGCCACTCCAGACCCATTTAAAGTGTGTACTGGCTCAATATCATTGCTTAAATTTCTCATTCGTGCATTCATTCGCCTCGATTGAAAGCTCAAGCAATTAGAGCAACTAGATATTTCTCTATACTGATTTTGAGAAGGTAACCAGACTTCAATATCGTATGTTTTAGATGCCGAAAAACCTAAATCACCACAGCATAAAATAACTACTCTATAAGGTAGTTCTAACTGCTTCAGTATTTCTTCAGCACAAGACAACATTCTCTCATGTTCTGCAACTGAATCTTCTGCCTTAACAATCGATACCAACTCAACTTTTTTAAACTCATGTAACCTAATCATTCCTTTTGTATCTTGCCCAGCTGATCCTGCTTCTGATCTAAAACAAGTTGTTAATGCTGTATATCTTATAGGTAAAGATACACTTGGGATAATTTCATCTGCAACTATATTTGTTAAAGGAACTTCAGCTGTAGGAATTAACCAATGATCAGAATTAGTTTTAAACAAATCTTTAGAGAATTTAGGAAGTTGGCCAGTACCAAATAAAGCTTTATCTCTTACTAAGCTAGGTGGACTTATCTCAATATACTTATGTTTCTGAGTATGAATATTTAACATAAAAGAACATAAAGCTCTCTCTAATAGAGCCAATTTATCTTTTAATATAACAAACCTTGCTCCAGACATATCAGCTGCTTTATCAAAATCCATCATGTTTAATTTATACCCAATAACATCATGTGATAAAGGCTTAAAAGGAAAAACAGGCTTATTACCAAAAACTTTAATTTCCTTATTAGATTCTTCATTAACCCCATCTGGAGTATCTTCAGATGGAATATTAGGTATTACTTCTAAAAATTGTTTTATTTTTAAACTTACGGAATTACTCTTTTCTTGTAACGAAATAATATCTAATTTTAATTTAGCTACCTGCTCCATCTCTAATTTCGTATCTTCACCTTTAGCTTTTTTAATACCAATAATTTTTGATGAATTATTTCTTTCATTTTGTAATATTTGTAGTTGCAATAATAAAGCTACATAGGATTCATATAATTTAGTAACTTCTATTGAAACGCTAGGAATACTTCTTCTTTTCATAGCCGTATCAAATAAAACTATATTTTCTTTAATCCATTTTATATCATGCATAAACAGTACCTTTAGTCTTCAGAATAATCCGTTTCTGGAATATCATCAATATCATCAATATTATTTTCTTTTACAGACTTTTTAGTACTATCAGAATCATCTGGATCATCTGAATTATTTGTATCTGTATTTCTTTTTCTTTCCATAATTGCAGCGAGACGAATAGAAATTTCATAAAGTATTATTATAGGTATACCTAGCCCAACCTGACTAATAAGATCAGGAGGAGTTAATAAAGCAGCTGCACCAAAAGCACCTACAAATGCAAATTTTCTTTTTTTTCTCATTCCTTTTGATGTCACGAGACCAGCTCTAGCTAACAAAGATACTGCTACAGGTAATTGAAAAGCTAAACCAAATGCAAACATTAGTTTTAACACTAATGATAAATATTCATTAACCTTCGCTTCAAGCTCAATAGCTAAACCTGTTTCTAAACCTGTAGTTTGAAATCCTAAAAAAAATCTCCAAGCCAATGGAAAAATAAAATAATATACTAAAGACGCCCCTAGCGCAAAAAGCACAGGAGTAGCAATTAAAAAAGGATAAAAGGCTTTTCTTTCATTCTTATATAAACCAGGTGCAGCAAATTTATAAATTTGAGATGCTATTACAGGAAAAGAAATAAATAATGCAGCATAAAAAGAAACTTTTAAATAAGTAAAAAAGGCTTCTGTTAACCCTGTATATATCATTCTAGGGTTTTCATACCCCATGTCTTGATAAGTAACTTGTAAAGGTTTAACTAAAAAACCATATATATAATCAGCAAATAAATAACAAATTATAAAAGCTATAAAAAATGCTATTACGGCCCACTTTAATCTATCTCTCAATTCTATTAAATGAGAAACCAAAGGCGCCTTAGAATTCTTTACATTTTCATTATCTAAATTATTATCTGTCATTATATTTCATAGAATTGCTAAGTAGTTGAAGTTTTGTTATTCTGTTTTAAATTATTTTTGGTGTCTTTTTCTAAAGTATCATCATTATTATTTTTATCAGCTACTTCATCATTTTTGTTAAGAGGAATGGGCCATGCTGAACTTGGTTTATTATTTGTTTTATCGTCGACTACATCTACACCACGTAACATTTCAGTTAGTTCACCTTCAGAGTCAATAGTTTCTGTCATACCCTTCGTAATACCTGTTCTAGCAGATTCAATTTGTTTCTTAACTTCATCAAGTTCAGAATCTCTTATTGCATCATCTACTGTATTCTGGAATTCTCTAGATAATGATTTTAACTTACCTATCCATATGCCTACGGTCCTTAGTGCTTTAGGAATATCCTTAGGTCCTACTACAAATAATGCAATAACTGTTATGACTAAAATTTCAGTCCAGCCTATATCAAGCATATTAGACTCCTTTTATTGGTAGACCTCTTTTAGCTAGATTTAGAGTCTTTATTGCTAGCTTTTTCCTTTTTTGCTGAAACAACATCATCTTCACCTACTTCTGCAGAATTTTCCTCTTCTTTCATGCCAGTTTTAAAGTTTTTAATTCCTTTTGCTACATCACCCATTACACGTGGTATCTTCCCTGCACCAAAAAGAATTAGAACAATTGCTAAAATTAAAACAATTTGCCAAATTCCTATACTCATAAAACTTACCTCCATTTATTCTGTTTAAAAGACATATTCTAATAATTAACTAAAAGAATAACCTTATGCTTATTAATGTATATACTTTATTTATTTATTAGGAAACACAAAAGCCCAATCTTTATTAAATAATAATTTTTTGCCCTCATGTATTTCTTTAAAAATATTTGAATATACTAAAAATTTTAAATTATTACCTTTATTTTTATCTTCAATTTCAATTTCTGTTAATACACCTATACACTTATAACTTATTATTTTTATTGAGATTGCTTCTTCATTACTTTTAGGAATTGTAAATGCGTCAGGTCTAATAAGCACTTCATAATAGTTACTAGCAATTTTATCATTTATATCAATTTTTCCAAAAGGCGTAGTTATAAAGCCATTATTTGCTTTACTTCTGTAACAAGTTATAGGACCCAATAAACGAGAAGAAAATGCATGCTTTGCATTAGAATACAACTCGTTTGGAGCACCTTGATCTATTATTTTTCCATCAAACATTACTACTATTCTATCAGCTAAGTTCATTGCTTCTTGTGGATCATGCGTAACCATAATAGTAGGAGTTTTTGATTCTTTTAAAATATTAATTATATCATGAGCAATATCATATTTAGACCAAACATCCAAAGAACCAAAGGGTTCATCTAATAGCATAACGTTAGGATTATTTGCTAAAGCTCTAGCTAGAGCAACTCTCTGTTGTTCTCCACCAGACATCGTATTTCCAAATCTATCTGAAAAACCTTCTAAACCAACTTTTATCAACAAATTTTCTATAATTTTGCTATTAGTAATACTTTTATTTGAGAAAGAAAAACCTATATTATTTTTTACAGATAAATGTGGAAATAAAGCTATATCTTGAAATAGCATCCCGATAGATCTTTTTTCAGTTGGCACATACTTATTTCCAAAAACTATGTTTTCTCCAACTTCTATTTGACCTGATATAGGATCTTCAAAGCCAGCTATCAATCTTAATAAAGTAGTTTTGCCACAACCACTTGGACCTAATATACAAACTACTTCGCCTGGACATACTTCTAAACTAAAATTATTAATAGATTTTCCATTTTTATAACAATGGCTTATGTTAGATATTTTTAAAATTTTACTACTACCCATATGTTTTTATATTACTTATTAATGTTATTGTCTAATTACCTTTGTTAAAAAATATAAAGGTATTAAACATACTAATATAATTGCAAGAAGTGGTACTGCTGCATCCTGTAATCTATCATCAATGGCTAATTCATGTGCTTTAATTGCTAAAGTTGATAAACCAAATGGGCGTAAAATCATAGTAGCAGGTAATTCTTTCAATACATCAACAAAGACAATTAACAACCCTAAAGAAATTCCACCCAAACCAATTTTTAAATGTATGTTTGTAAGAATTCTTCTATTTGATTTTCCTAAAATTTTTGCTGCATAATCAATAGATTTAGATATTTTTATAAAAGAATTTTCTACCGATTGCATTGATAAAGCCAAAAACCTCACTAAATAAGCAAATAATAATGCAAACCAAGTACCAGTTATTATTAATCCAGTTGAAAAATTAAAATATTTTAAACTAAAATTATTAATAAAATTATCTAACGAAACTAAAGGTATTAAAATTCCAATTGCTGCTACAGCACCAGGTATCGAGTAGCCTAAACTTGCAACTCTTGCAAACGGCGTAACTATTTTAGAATTTGTTCTCATACCATAGACTATTATTAATGCAAATATTATGCATAAGACAGATGCCGATAAAGCTAAAGCAAAAGAAGATAAAGCTACATTTATAAATGAAACATAATAAATATTGTTAATACCATCAAAAGACCATAATAATAATACTATAAAAGGAATTACAAAACCAATAACAATCGGAATAATACAAGTAATTATAGCCAATATACTAAAAATTCTATTTAATTTTTTTAATTTGTATTTTTTATCACTTCTTATCTCATTATTATATTGTGCCCTACCTCTAAGTTTTTTTTCAACTGTAATTATTATTGCAATAGTAATTAATAATATTGCAGATAATTTTCCAGCTGATGTAATGTCTCCTAAATTAAACCATGCTTTGTAAATACCTTTAGTAAAGGTATCTATACCTAAATAATCAGAAACTCCATAATCTGCTAAAGTTTCCATAATAACTAAAGTAACTCCTCCTGCCAAAGCTGGACGCCCCAGAGGTAAGGAGACTTTAAATATTATTTGCATTATATTTAATCCAGAAATTTTAGCTATTTCTGTGTAACTTCCAGATTGAGAAATAAATGCTTGTCTCATAAGAAGGTATACATATGGATATAAACTAAAAATAAATACAAATATTGCTCCATAAATTGAATAAAAATTAATAGATTTAATATTATAATTAAAAATTAATGAAATTGTATTAGTAATAAAACCTCCATAGCCAAGCAAATCTGCATATACATATGCTACAGCGTAAGAAGGAATAGCCAAAGGAAGAAATAGTAGCCATTCAATATACTTTTTTAAAGGAAAAATATACATCGTTACTAACCATGCAGAAATCACTCCTATAAGGATAGTTCCAATCGATACAAATATTATTAAAATAATTGAGTTAAAAATATATGAAATTAAAACAGTTTCTCTTAGATGTATCCATGTATCATCGCCGGGAATAATAAAAAAGAAAATTACTGTTAATATTGGTATAATAACGATTAAGCTTAAGAAAACTGATAGTAACGCCCAGCTATTTTTCGTATAACTAATCATTTATTAATTATATGTATAATAAAATAAATTATATATAACATATTATTATTTCCAACCTACCCTATCAGCTAGTTTTATAGCTTTATTAGCTAAGCGTCCATATTCAGAAATCTCTACTGAATCTTCTTTAAAGTTACCTAAATATTTTAATGTATCTGATACTTCAATATTTTTTACTACCGGATACTCAAAATTAGTGAGCGAATATATATTTTGAGCTTTATCAGTTACTAAAAACTCAATTAATTTTTTACCATTTATAGGATTTGGAGCATTAGATAATAATCCAGCTCCACTTATATTAATATGAACCCCCATATCTTTATCTCGTGGAAAATAAATTCCTAAATTATTAAATAAATTTTTATTATCAGAATTTAACATTTTAATTATATAATATGAATTAACAACTGCAATATCTCCCAAACCAGCAGCGACAGCTTTAATTTGATCTCTATCACCTCCTGCAGGGTCTCTTGCAAAATTATTAACAAAGTTTTTAGCCCAATTCTCCGTGAATTCTTCGCCATACTTAGCTATCATATGTGCAATTAATGATTGATTGTATATATTGCTAGAAGAACGAATTAATATACGTTTTTTAAATCTAGGGTCTGATAAATATTTATATCCCTTCAGTTCATTTGGACTAACTCTATTCAAAGAATATACAATAATCCGAGCCCTTAAACTTAATCCAAACCATCTATTATTAGGATCTCTGTATTTACTATTAATTCTTTTAGATAAAAAGTCTGAATTAATTTCTTGAAACAAATTTATATTAGACGCTTTCCATAAATTACCTACATCATTAGTTAATAATACATCAGCAGGAGAATTATTGCCTTCTCTGACAATCCTTTCATGTAATTGTGAAGCTTTTGCTGTAATTATGTTAACTTTTATGCCAGTTTCTTTTTCAAATAAATCCATCAAAGGTTTTATTAAGTGTTCTTTTCTTGCTGAATATAGATTTACTTCTTCAGCCAATACGTCTAAGGAAAAAAATATTGGTAATATAAGTATAAAAAAAATGTTTAATTTTTTCATTATAAGAACCTATTATTTCAAAATAGTTAATTATTATAATCATAAATGAGATTGATAATTATTCGCAACTATAATAATAGGGAATATAATAATAAAATAAAGCACAAAAGTATATATAAACTAAAGTTAATCTTATAAATCAATAATATTATCACGTGAAAGCACAGACGGACCAATATTTCTAGATAATAAACCTGAAGCTTTTAGCTCAGATATACCAGGCAAATCCTTAATTGATTCCAAATCAAAATGATCTAAAAAATCTCTAGTAGTTCTCCATGTAGAAGGTCTTCCAGGAACATCTTTATACCCTCGCGGCTCAACCCAATTAGATTCAAACAAAAAATCTAGTGATCCTTGGCTTACACTTACCCCTCTCATGTCTTCTATTTCGGCTCTAGTAATTGGTTGGTGATAAGCAATTATTGCTAAAATTTCTAATGCAGCTTTAGATAATTTTTTGTGAATTATTTTTTCTACTGTTAAGTATTTTGCAATTTCACTTGATGAGCGAAAAGCTAATGTATCACCTATTTTTTCTAATAGAAAACCTCCTTCTTTATATTTATTTAATAAAAAATCTATTATAAAACTAATATCAGTCGTCTCAGGTAAACGATTAGTAAGAGCTCTAATACTTACAGGCTTATCACTAGTAAAAATTATTGCTTCAGCAATTTTAATGCATAATTCTTTATTCATTGACATTTATTCACTTATTTTTGCTCTTATAAAAATATCACCAAATGGATTTAATTGTCTAATTTCAAGTTTTCCTTTTTTAGCTAATTCTAATGTAGCAGAAAATGTGACTGCCAAAACTGAACTATTAAAAACCTTATCTTCAATAGATAAACTTTCTGGTAAAAATAAAGAAAGTTGCTCCCATTCCTTATTGTTATTTAATATCTTATTTAACCTTTTTAAAGCAGATTCAATAGTCTCTAATTTATTTTCTGTTGGGACGTACTCTAATAAATTATGACCTCTCACTATATTGGTATAAGAATAAAGCAAATCATTTAAAGTTGTGTTATCAACTTTATGAACAATTTTCATTTCCTTTGATATCATTCCTCTAGGAAACCTATCTACATAAAGTAATTCTAATTCAAATAATTTTTTAGCAGATTCTCTCATTGATATAAGTCTATTTAATTGTAACTTTAATGCTTCTGAAAGCTCATCTCCAGTCATCTCTTCTATTACTTCTTCTGGTAATAATATTTTAGATTTTAAGAATGCTAGCCATGCGGCCATTACAAGATACTCTGCTGCTATCTCTAAATTTAGTTTTTTAGCATTTTCTACATAGTCTAAGTATTGATTTGCTAATTCTAGAATAGAAATATTAACTAAATCTACTTTTTGCTTTTTAACTAAATCTAATAAAAGATCTATGGCGCCTTCATATCCATTTAAATTTAATATAAATTGATTGTCCTGATAAATATCATTCATATTATTTTGAGTATTATCAATATTTTCTTTAAAATTATGATTAATTTCTTCCATATTTACCCAAATGAAAATATATTTTTATCTTTTTTTAACACAATATGTATATATATACTAGTTATAACTACTATATATAGAAATAAAGTTATTATAAATATTGTAATTTAAGTTTTAATAAATCATTAAAAATCTTATTAATTTCATTTTTGTAAATTGTTTTGTTCACTGATATATCTACATTTTCTATCATACCTAAGCACAATTTCCATTTATTTGATAAACTTTCGCCTAATAAAGGAGTATTTAGTAGTACTTCCTCCGTAGCATTTACATTTCCAGAACAGTGTAAAATTATATCAAAACCAGCATTTATTATGGATAATACTTTATCCTCTATAGTACCAGATAGAGCTGACATTTCTATATCATCTGATATTAATATACCTTTATATTTAATAATGTTTCTAATATATTCATAAGCTTTTTTTGATTGTGTAACAGGTAAACTTTTATCTATATCTGTATATAAAATATGGGCTGTCATTGCTATAGGCATATTAGATAAAATTTTAAAAGGTAAAAAATCATTAGATG
>Ga0209501_10006758_pt1 | contig 10235 bp, 8 predicted proteins | sample ArcticOcean_MG_C_4_FD_187434 | JGI IMG/M metagenome (GOLD analysis project Ga0209501, IMG submission 187434) | Marine microbial communities from western Arctic Ocean - ArcticOcean_MG_CB4_134 (SPAdes) (version 2) | ecosystem: Environmental > Aquatic > Marine > Oceanic | place: Arctic Ocean...
GAAAAAATTAGCAGCTCAGCTTGAAAGCTCAAAAGACTTTGCAAAATCTTTTATGGAGCGCCATAAAATTCCAACAGCAAAATATAAAACATTTACGAATATTAAAAATGCTCATAAATATATTAATAAAGAAGGTGCTCCGATTGTAATTAAGGCAGATGGGTTAGCTGCTGGAAAAGGGGTAGTGGTTGCAATGACCACCCAGGAGGCCTTGGCTGCAGTAGATTCAATGCTCGAAGATAATTTATTTGGCGATGCAGGGGCTAGAGTTGTTATTGAAGAATTTTTAATAGGAGAAGAAGTTAGTTTTATTATTATATGTGATGGAAATTCCATTCTCCCTTTAGCATCAAGCCAAGATCATAAAAGACTATTAGATTCAGACTTAGGTCCTAATACAGGCGGTATGGGTGCTTATTCACCTGCTCCTATTGTCACTCCAGAATTACACAAAAAAATTATGGATGAAGTCATCGAACCCACTATTGAAGGCATGAGAAAAGATGGCATAGAATTTACAGGTTTTTTATATGCCGGTTTAATGATTGATAAAGATAATAATGTCAAAACACTTGAGTTCAATTGTCGAATGGGCGACCCAGAAACACAACCTATTCTTTTTAGGCTTAAAAGTGATTTATTTGAAATACTTTTAGCTGCGGCAAATAAAGATGTTTCAAATTACAAAGCTAAATGGGATGAGGGTGTGGCAATAACTGTTGTCATTGCTGCAGAAAATTACCCTAATCAGCCTAAAATTAATGATGAAATATTTAATCATAATCATAATTATAAAGATTCCTATATATTTCATGCTGGCACAGTATTAAAAAATAAAAAGATTTATACAGCTGGTGGGAGAGTTCTTGGGGTAACAGCAAGAGGAGATTCATTAAAGAATGCTCAGGAACAGGTCTATGCTTTAGTTAAAAAAATTAAATTTAATGGTATGCAATATAGAACAGATATTGGTCAAAAAGCATTAAAGAAAGACCAGTGAAAAATCAAAGATTAAATCGCTTTATACGTCGAGGAGGCATTATTGCCTACCCGACTGAGTCATGCTTTGGTCTTGGTTGTGACCCTAAAAATAAAAAAGCAATAAATAAAATTATTAAACTTAAAAAAAGATCTCTTAATAAAAACTTTATTCTTATTGGCTCTTCAACAAAACAATTTGATTGTTTTATAAATCCATCCAATGATGCGACAAAAAAAAATTTATTCTCTAAATGGCCAGGTCCACATACATGGGTAATAACAGCAAATAATCGTTGCCCAAACTGGTTAAAAAGTAACTCTAAAATTGCATTAAGAATTTCATCTTTTTCTCCCTGTCAGATATTAACTGAGTCACTTGGTATGGCTATTACTTCATCAAGTTTAAATTTAAGCGGAAAAATTCCTTTAAAAAATTATAGGGATGTTTGTAGATTTCTTCCTAAACAAGTTAAACTTATCAAAGGACGCATAGGGAAAAGTAAACGCCCTTCAGTTATTCAAGACTTTCAAACTAAGAAGATTATTAGATCATAATGACTAATGAAATTAATAAAAATATAGTTAAAGATTACTTATCGGATCTGCAAGAAAAAATAGTTGATGCCTTACAATTGGTAGATGGAGAAAATTTTTTAATTGATTCCTGGCAACGTAAGGAAGGTGGTGGTGGAACAACCTCTATCTTAGAAAATGGTAATGTATTTGAGCGAGCTGGCATTGGATATTCATACGTTACTGGCTCCAAACTTCCAAAGACAGCTACCGATGCCCGCCCTGAAGTAGAGAATAGAAAATGGGAAGCTATGGGTGTTTCATTAGTTTTCCATCCTCATAACCCGTTTGTTCCAACTGTACACATGAATGTAAGGTTCTTTATTGCTTCGAAAAATGGAGAAGCAGATATTTGGTGGTTTGGTGGTGGAATAGACCTTACCCCGTATTATCCTTTTAAAGAAGATGTTATCCATTTTCACCAATCCCTAAAGAATACTTTAGATCCTTTTGATAAAAAACTTTATCCAAAATTTAAAAAAAATTGTGACGATTATTTTTTACTTAAACATAGAAACGAAGCTCGAGGAATTGGTGGTATTTTTTTTGATGATTTTTCCGATAACAATTTTGAATATTGCTTTGAATTAATAAAATCTATTGGAAGCAGTCTCACTAAAATTTATTTACCAATTGTGCAAAAAAGAAAAGGTACTAAATTTACAAATAAAGAGAGGGACTTTCAGCTTTATAGAAGAAGTCGGTATGTTGAATTTAATTTACTTCAAGATCGTGGAACTCTGTTTGGCATTCAATCAAAAGGAAGGGTAGAATCTATACTAATGTCTATGCCACCCATGGTTAAATGGTCTTATGATTGGAAGGCAAAAAAAGGAAGTGAAGAAGAAAAATTATATACTAACTTTCTACCTCCCAAAGATTGGGTATAAATTATGCTAAAAAAACTTTTTAGAAAAAAAAATATTAATTTTACGTCTGAAGAAAAATTAAATCGATGTCTAACTTCTTTTGATTTAACTCTTCTTGGTATTGGCTGCATTATTGGTACAGGTATTTTTGTTCTAACAGGAATTGCAGCAGCAAATCAGGCTGGTCCTGCAGTGATTTTATCTTTTTTAGCCTCTGGTTTTGCGTGTGCTTTTGCTGCCCTTTCTTATGCGGAGCTGTCATCATCTGTAGGAGGATGTGGAAGTGCTTATGGCTATACTTATGTAGCCTTTGGTGAGTTCATTGCGTGGATTGTTGGGTGGATACTTCTAATGGAGTACGGTATGTCCATTGCTGCTGTTGCTAATGGCTGGTCTGGATACTTTAATAATGCACTTATTGCAATGGGTATTGGATTACCTGTTGCTCTAACAAAACCACCGAGTTTAGGTGGAGTAATAAACCTTCCTGCCTCTCTAATTATTTTGTTGATTATGATTCTATTAATTATTGGGATTAAAGAAAGTGCAAAATTTAATAAGGCAATGGTTGCTGTTAAAGTTTCTGCAATCTTAATCTTCATTGCATTAGCTATGTTTAATGTTAACCCTGAAAATTGGAGCCCTTTTATGCCGTATGGTTGGTTTGAAACACTCCCTAGCGGTAAAACAGTTGGAGTTTTAGCTGGGGCATCAATTGTCTTTTTTGCATATGTCGGTTTTGATGCAGTTTCAACAGCAGCAGAAGAAGCTATCAACCCTCAGAGAGATTTACCTAAAGGAATAATTAATTCACTAATATTTTGCACTATTATTTATATTATTGTGGCAGCTCTTCTAACAGGAGTCGTGCCTTACCAAGAACTTAATGTTTCATCGCCAGTGGCATTCGCTTTAGCAAAAATTGGTTTTCCATGGGCTTCTGCTTTAGTTTCCACTGGAGTTATTGCTGGACTTGCAACGGTGATGCTTGTTTTATATTATGCGCTTACAAGAATTATTTTTGCAATGAGTAGGGATGGATTACTTCCTTACAGTCTCAGTTCAGTCAACAAAAAAACTCAAACCCCAATCAAAACTATTTTAATATGTGGTATTTTTATATCTATAGTAGCTGGCTTTACATCTTTAGGTACGCTAGCAGAAATTGTTAATATTGGAACTTTATCTGCTTTTGTAATTGTCTGTTTAGGGGTAATTTTTCTAAGAAATAATAGTCCGAAAGATAAAAATACTTTTAGGAACAAGTGGCATCCAGTAGTACCTGTTTTAGGAATTATTTCCTGTAGTTTACTTATGCTATTTTTACCTATACAAACTTGGATAAGATTTCTTATTTGGATTCTAATAGGTGTCGGGATGTACTTTGTTTATTCTTATCAAAATAGCAAGCTAAATTAAACCTTTATTATGAAGGAATTAAATAATTTAGTAATTCTTGAGTTGAGTGTATTGCAGGCAAACAAGTCTGATTTTGACATAAATATGCAACTCCGCCAATTTTATAAGGCCTGTCATTAGACAATAAATCTATTTTTTCTCCTTCTTTCAAGTAAATAATTATAATTTTATCAATATTAACTATTTTCTTCGTAATTTTATTTTTCCACTCCTTTATTTCTTTATCATTACCCCTTATATAAACTATGCTTTTTTGTTTGAGATAAAATATATATGCTCTAAGTAGGCTTGGGTATGACTGTCCATTATTCATTACTCTGTCATTCCAATTCAACAACGCTCTCTCGGCTGAATCTGTATAAGAATAATCAGAGGTAATTTGAGATAGTTTTTGTAACGCAAGGCAAGCTAATCCATTCCCGGATGGTATCGCATTATCTTCTGCAATCATTTGCCTATCGAATAAAGATTCGTGTTCGTGTTCGGTAAAGTAATAGGCTCCATCCTCAGACTGAAATTTTTCTTTTATGATATATCCTAGTTTAATTGCATGATCTAAATCACTTTCTCTATAGTTGGTTTGGATAGATTGAATCAAAGCATCTAGTAAAAAAGCATAGTCATCAAGATAGCCATTTAATATAGGCTTCTCATCAACATAAATTGATTTAAGTTTTTCATCTATAAATAAATTATGCAAAATAAAATCGATTGTTTCCTGAGCCAATTTTATCCATTTTGGCTCATTAAAAGTATCTCCGGCTACTAAAAGACTTTTTATAAGGAGAGCATTCCATGAAGTTATAATTTTTTTATCAGTTGTGGGCTTAACTCTAGCTTGCCTTATTGTATTTAATTTTTCTCTTATATCCTTGCATTTTGCAACCCCATCAAAACTTTTTAGATTTAAATGCCATTTTTTTCCTTCATAGTTTGGCTCTCCATCTAAATTAAACCTGTTAGAAAGCTCTAAGAATTCATCAGGGGTTAAAAATTTTTTTAACTCTTCTAAAGACCAATTATAGTAGGCTCCTTCCTCCATATCACCTCCCTCATTCTTTGAATCTGCATCCATTGAAGCAAAGAAACCACCGTCTTGAGATTGCATCTTTTCAGTCAGCCATTTAATTGTTAGGTATATTGAGTCATTAATTTTTTTATCTTTATCAGATTGATACATCAAGGAATATAGCTCTATTAACTGTGCACTGTTGTAAAGCATTTTTTCATAGTGAGGAATGGTCCAATCAATATCTACGCAATAACGAAAAAATCCTCCTTCAATATGATCGAACAATCCCCCTTGTAACATTTTTTCAAAACTTAACTTAATAATTTCTTTTGCTTTTGGATATTTTTGATCAATTAAAAATCTCATTACAGGCTCATTTGGAAACTTTGGTGCTCCACCTAAGCCACCATTATCTCTATCAAAATTTTTAGATATAGCATTAATTGTTTTTTTAGTATCATCTCTACTAAAATTTATTAGCTTAGATTTTTCTGGCCTCATTGAATTTATTATTTCTTTTAATTGTAAAGTCTGCTTACTTAGAGTTTCTTTTTCTTTATGAAAGAATTCAGATAGTCTCATAATTAACTGTGGAAAAGCTGGTAAATTATGTTTTGGAGATTTTGGAAAATAAGTACCTATGTAATAAGGTTCTTGATCTGGTGTAAGGAAAACACTTAAAGGCCAGCCACCAGGTCGTCGTGAGAAAATATAATGTGCTGTCTGATATATTTGGTCTATATCGGGCCGCTCCTCTTTATCAACTTTAATATTGATAAAATTATCATTCATTAGTTGAGCAACATCTTCATCTTCAAAACATTCATGTGCCATTACATGACACCAGTGACATGCTGAATACCCAATTGATAGAAAAATTGGTTTATTTTCTTTTTTAGCTAAATCAAAAGCACTTTTAGTCCAAGGAAACCAATTAACAGGGTTATCTTTATGTTGTTTTAAATAAAGGCTGGACTCAGGCTGGAGTTGATTGGCCATTAATATTCTTGAACAGAATATTCTGTGGCTATGCTATGTGATAATTTTGGGTAAATCACCACACTATTTTCCAAAAGATTAGCAGTTTCTACACAAATCATCCTTCGCCATTCATCTTTTTCACCCATATCTCCCATAGCTAATGCCTTCTCTTGCCATGGTGTCCAAACAACAGTTGAATTACTATTAGATTTTTTGATAGTAATAACACGATTAAATTTTTCGTCTTCAATATAACAATCATTACTATTGGTATAGACACGATCAAACTCATGGTTAAAAGTAATGGAGGTCTTCTCAATTCCACGACCAAAATCATCTATCTTATCGGTGTAAACAGAATTTTCTAATCCAGTAACTTTTATATTTTTAATATCAGATATATAAAAATATGTATGGTACCCCTCACTTATTACAAACGGACTATCGGATAAATTTGTTGTTTGTAAATTTAAATATAGAGTTTCTCCAACTACTATTGTTAATATCAATTCGAAAGAATACGTTAGCTGCTTAGTGACTGCTTCTGTTGGCAACATCTTTAAAATTATTTTCGTGGCTCCATTTTTTAATTGGGATGATTCCAATAACTTCCATGGTATTACCCTAGCAAAGCCATGCACACAAAAACTATCGTCAGTTGGATGTTTACCAAACCAAGGCCAACAAATAGGTACTCCTCCCCTGATTGATCTACCTTTTTCGTAGCGAGCATTTGATGAGCGCCATAAAATATCTTGATTAGCTGATTTAGGTCTCCACCAATCAACATGCCCTCCTTGAAGGGCAATTCTTGCCACTGCTAATGAATTATCAATTTCAATAAATTGAAGTCCATTTTCTTCATCAACAATCTTAATGCTTTTATCCAATTCTAATTATCATTTCTTTAATTGATTAATATCTCTAACAGCACCCTTAGAGGCACTAGTAGTCATCATTGCATAAGCTTTTAATGCGTCTGTTACTCTTCGTTCACGAGGCTTTGGTTGCCAGGGAGATTTACTTTTATCCATTTCCTTTCTTCTAGCTAAAAGATCTTCATTAGATATATTTAAATTAATCTTGCGATTAGGAATATCTATATCTATTTGATCACCTTCCCTCACTAAAGCAATCGCCCCTCCCTCTGCAGATTCTGGCGATACATGGCCTATACATAAACCTGATGTACCTCCAGAGAATCGTCCATCCGTTAACAAGGCACAAACCTTACCTAATTCTTTTGATTTTAAATAAGCAGTTGGATACAACATTTCTTGCATACCAGGACCTCCTTTTGGTCCCTCATAGATAATAACTACAATATCCCCAGAAATTATTTTGTCACCTAAAATTGCTTCGCACGCTGCATCTTGAGATTCAAATAATCTAACACGGCCAGAGAATTTTAATATTTCTTCATCAACTCCGGCTGTTTTAACAATGCAACCATCTTCTGCAATATTTCCATAAAGAACAGCTAGACCTCCATCTTCACTATAAGCATGAGCAAGATCTCTTATACAGCCATTTTTTCTATCGTCATCTAAAGATGGCCATACTTTTTCTTGACTAAAGGCTTCTGTTGTTGGGATACCTCCTGGCGCAGCGAGATAAAAATCTTTTACTGTGTCTTCTTTAGTTGAAATAATATCCCAATGATCAATTGCTTCTCCAAGAGTTTTTGAATGAACTGTGAAAACATCTTCATGTAATAACTTTCCTCTTTTAAGTTCGCCCAAGATTCCATAAACGCCTCCAGCCCTATGAACATCTTCCATATGGTATTTTTGTGTTGCAGGTGCCACCTTTGCTAGGTAAGGTACTTTTCTTGATATTTTATCAATATCTGGCATTGTAAAATCAACCTCTGCTTCTTTGGCGGCAGCTAATAAATGTAAAACTGTATTAGTTGATCCTCCCATTGATACATCTAGAACCATCGCATTCTCAAATGCTTGCTTTGTAGCAATACTTCTAGGCAAAACAGATTCATCATTACCCTCATAATAGCGTTTAGTGATCTCTACAATTTTTGACCCTGCATTTAAAAATAATGATTTTCTAGCAGTATGAGTCGCCAAAGTACTTCCATTTCCTGGAAGGCTTAGCCCAAGAACTTCAGTTAAACAATTCATTGAATTTGCAGTAAACATTCCTGAACAAGAGCCGCAAGTTGGGCATGCGGAACGTTCCATATTTTTTAAATTGCCATCTGAAATATTCAGATCTCCAGCAGCAATCATAGGGGATACTAAATCGATTTTTCCTCCATTTTCTTCCCAATCTACTTTCCCAGCTTCCATAGGTCCGCCTGATACAAAAATAACTGGTATATTTATTCTCATAGCTGCCATAAGCATGCCTGGTGTTATTTTGTCGCAATTAGATATGCAGACCATAGCATCTGCCCAATGTGCATTAACCATATACTCAACGCTATCAGCAATTAAATCTCTACTAGGAAGGCTGTAAAGCATTCCATCATGCCCCATAGCTATTCCATCATCTACCGCAATAGTATTAAATTCTTTTGCAACACCACCATTTTTTTCAATCTCACGAGCAACTAACTGCCCCATATCCTTTAAATGGACGTGGCCAGGAACAAATTGAGTAAAAGAATTCACTACTGCAATCATTGGCTTATCGAAATCACCGTCTTTCATACCTGTAGCACGCCAAAGTGCCCTAGCACCTGCTTGATTTCGTCCATGAGTCGTTGTTCTAGATCTATATTCTGGCATTTTAATCTCTTATGATTTATTTATATATTAGAATTTTAACTTATAATTAGATAATCATGCTTATTCATCCTCAATTAGACCCTATTGCCCTCCAATTAGGGCCCTTAAAGCTTCATTGGTATGGATTAATGTATCTTTTTGCTTTTTTATCTTTTATTCAGCTTGGTAAAAAGCAATTAAAAAAAACCTGGTGGAGCGATATTAATGAAAATATTCTTGATGACACCTTTTTCTATGGTGCTATAGGGGTAATTTTAGGAGGAAGGCTTGGTTATGTTTTGTTTTATCAGCCCACATATTATTTATCTAATTTAGACCAAGTTTTTGCTTTTTGGCAAGGAGGAATGTCTTTTCATGGCGGATTTTTAGGTGTCTTGATAAGTCTTATTTTTGTTACAAGAAAATATCATATTTCTTGGTTAAAGCTAACAGACTTTATAGCCCCATTAATTCCTTTAGGGTTAGGTTTTGGTAGGATTGGAAATTTTATTAATCAAGAATTATGGGGTAGGCCTACAGATTTACCTTGGGGGATGGTTTTCCCTATTACTGATAAAATAGCTAGGCACCCATCCCAACTCTATCAAGCCTTATTTGAAGGTTTATTTTTATTCTTAATTCTTTACTTATACTCAAATAAAAAAAGACCCACCGGAAGTATTTCAGCATTATTCTTAATTTTTTATGGTTTTTTTAGATTTCTAGTGGAATTTACTCGTGAGCCTGATAGCTTTTTAGGTCTTTTTTATCTCAACCTATCTATGGGTCAATTGCTTACTATCCCAATGATTGTAATTGGTATTGCAATGTTTTTTGTAACAAAAAATAAAGTATAGCTAACAACAGCGGTTTATCTTATTCCATTTTTCCTGAAGCTGTTGGTGATAAAAATCCTTTCTACTTAACGGCTCTTTATCTGGATGGTTTACGCATATTGTAAAATTATTCAAATAAACTTCATACGCATCATCGCCACTCAAGGTTCTTACAAATTCCCATATACTTTTAAACATAATTAATTTATCACCTCAAACTGTTTATATTTATTGCTAATTAGCAGCTTTAACACATCAAAAATAACTAGCCATAAAACTATCGTTAAAATTGCTGTAATCACGGCATCAAACCTAAGATTAAATATTAACTGATTCATTATACTTATTTTTTCTTCTGTCAATAATCCCGTATTAACTTTTTCAGTCATAGAATTTGCAGCCGATAAAAAACCTACCCTTACATCCTCACTAAATATTTTTTGAAAAGCAGCAGTCGAAGTAATAATTGCTAACCAAGTTAATGGCATCCCAGTAATCCATGCAAACTTAATCCTACCAGTACGAATCAAAATTGCTGTTCCAACACTTAATGCAATTGCAGCCAATATTTGATTAGCAATTCCAAACAGTGGCCATAAAATATTAACCCCACCATTAGGATCAATAACTCCTATGTATAAAAAATACCCCCAACATGCAACTACAATTGCACTCGTTAGAATGGTAGATGGAAGCCATGAAGTTCTTCCTAATTTTGGATGAATGTTACCTAAAATGTCTTGCAACATAAATCTTCCAACTCTTGTGCCTGCATCTAATGTGGTTAAAATAAAAACTGCTTCAAACATAATTGCAAAGTGGTACCACATCGCTAAAA
>Ga0209501_10006761_pt1 | contig 10233 bp, 9 predicted proteins | sample ArcticOcean_MG_C_4_FD_187434 | JGI IMG/M metagenome (GOLD analysis project Ga0209501, IMG submission 187434) | Marine microbial communities from western Arctic Ocean - ArcticOcean_MG_CB4_134 (SPAdes) (version 2) | ecosystem: Environmental > Aquatic > Marine > Oceanic | place: Arctic Ocean...
TGCTACCAACTGCCTGCGCTGTGTCTCGATGGCCTGACAATTGTCATATCGCCGCTGATCGCGCTGATGAAGGATCAGGTCGATGCCCTGAACGCCAACGGCATAGCGGCCGAATTGGTGAACAGCACCATGTCGCCGCAGGACAACGAAGCGGCGCTTCAACGCGCCGTTAATGGCGAGTTGAAGATCCTCTACATAGCGCCAGAGCGGCTTCCGATGCCGCGCTTCCAGCAGTTCCTGCAGACGGTCACGCCCAGCCTGATCGCAGTTGATGAGGCACACTGCATCTCTGAATGGGGCCATGATTTCCGGCCCGACTACCGCAACCTCAAATCACTACGCCAGACGTTCAAGGGCGTGCCGGTAATCGCCCTCACAGCGACGGCCACTGAGAAGGTCCGCGAGGATATTGTTGAGCAGCTTGACCTTCACACGGCGAACCGGTTTATTTCGGGCTTCAACCGACCAAACCTGACCTACACGGTGCGTCCCAAGAATCATGCGTTTGAGCAACTTGTGGGCCTGCTGCAGCGACACGAAAAAGAGTCGGCAATTATCTACTGCTTTTCTCGTAAAGACACCGAGAACATTGCAGCGCAGTTGGTCGACAACGGCATCGATGCGATGCCGTATCACGCAGGACTCGAACGGGATATTCGCCGCAGTACGCAGGAGCGGTTCATTCGGGATGAGGTCCCGGTGATTGTGGCGACAATTGCGTTTGGTATGGGCATCGACAAGCCAGATGTGCGGCTTGTGGTGCACTACAGTCTGCCGAAGACGCTCGACGGCTACTACCAGGAGACCGGTCGGGCGGGACGTGACGGGCTGCCCAGTGATTGTGTGCTGTTCTTCTCGCTCGGCGACAAGATGAACCAGGACTACTTCATCAAGCAAATTGAAGACCCCACCGAGCGAGCGCAGGTGTCCGAGAAGCTCGATCAGATGGTCGAGTTCTGCGAGACCCGCAAGTGTCGACGCGGCTTTCTACTGCGCTACTTTGGCGATACGTGGGACCTGAAAAACTGCGGTGGCTGCGATGTCTGCCTGGGCGTCACCGGCGAGAGCGGCGAAGAGTTCGATGCAACCGTCATCGCACAGCAGATCCTCTCAGCAATGATCCGGACTGGCGAACGGTTTGGCGCAAACCACGTGGTGGACGTATTACGCGGTTCACGTGCCAAACGAGTCCTCGAACTGAAGCACGATGAACTTTCGGTGTACGGCCTGGCGCGTGAAAGCTCCAACGACGATCTCAAAGAAATATTCGGACTGCTCCAGGGTGAAGGATTCGTAGCGAAAGCTCAGGGTGACTACCCAACTTTCTACGTAAGCGATACGGGTCGCTCATTCCTGAAGTCCAGGGCCACGCTAACACTCCGCAAACCGGTGCGCGAATACACACCAGTTGCCAGCAAGAGCAGCGGAGACCTCGACTACTACCGGGCACTATTCGAACTGCTGCGCACGCTGCGGAAACGCATTGCGGATCACCGCGGCGTGCCGGCGTTCGTGATCTTCGGAGACGTGGCGTTGCAGGAGATGGCCTACTACCTCCCGCAGAGTCGTGAGGCCTTCGCCGGAATCTCCGGGGTCGGCGAGACCAAACTTGAGGAGCTTGGCGATGAGTTCATCAAGGCAATCACGGAATACGCCATCGCACATGACTTGAAAGAGCGAGACATCCCAAGAGGTGCCAAACGAAGCGCACCACGCCCTGCTCGAAAGCGCTCATTAGGTACTTCGCACGCTGAAACACGACGCCTGTTCACTGAGGGCTTTGACATCACCGAGATCGCATCAGAACGTCGGCTCTCCACCAAGACCGTCTTCCGACACCTCATGGACATGGCCCAGTCCGAACCACCACTCGACCTGAGCAGCCTGATGCCATCGCCGGATCGAACCGAGGCAATCAAGGCGGCGATTGAGGGTGTGGACGGCGAGCGCCTCGCTCCAATCAAAGAATCACTTGGAAACGACTACACCTATGAAGAGATCAGGCTGGTGAAGATGGCAATGGAAGACGTAACCCAGACCACCTAGTTAGGAATAGTAGTGCGACGGGAACAAAAAGACGCTCGCGCGCGTCTTTTCTCCAGACTACCTGGAGAGAACTTGTGGAGCAAAGAAGCCATCGTCGATTACCAGTGCTGGTCTCATTGGCTCAGCGATTGCACTTATCGGCGGCGCACTTGCCGCCAATACGGACAATCTGAACGTAAATGTCGGACTCGCCATCATCATCGTGAGTGGAGCCGTCTTCCTATTCGATTCTCGGCGTCTCGGCAAAGGGTACCCAGGAAAGGCAGGTTTGAAACCTGCCTCTAAATTATATTTGTGACCCACCCCGCAATGTTTCCTGTCATGTATGTCAGGAAATACAGCGACATCCAAACGCCTAAACGATCAATTTTGGCTATTTTGAGGTAGTTATTCCCTTTTAAAATGCTGGGGTCTGCCGAGGATGCTGGCGAGCACACCACAGTCGCCTACTCATCACTTCGAGACGAGTCCGTATGTGATGTCCTCCTCACCCGCAGACGCAGAATTGCGCTAAATGTGCAGACACGTGAAGGAATGGCGAGGTAAAACATGACAACCGAGGTAAAGACCAAGTGGGCAATGAAGGCCGACTACTACCAGACCTGCAACTGCGACTACGGCTGCCCATGCGAGTTCGAAGCCCCACCAACAATGGGATTCTGCGAAGGTGTTGGCGCCTACAAGATCATCAAGGGCAATCACGGTGATGTGTCGCTTGATGGACTAGGATTTGGGTTTGCGCTCCACTCCCCCGGCGCTCTCCATGAAGGCAACCTGATTGTCGTTCTAATGTTCGATGAGAACGCAAATGAGGCACAGCGGGAATCCCTTCTGAAGATCACCACTGGCCAGGAAGGCGGAATGCCTTTCGAGATCATCGTGCAGTTGGTCGGTACGCTGCTCGATCCGATCTACACGTCGTTCGAGTTCAATAATGCAGGACAGAACAGCACGGTAAAGATTGGTGACATCGCATCCATGGCGTTCGAGCCGATCAAGAACCCAGTGACAGGCGAACCGGAGTCGATGCGTCTTGAGCACGAGACCGGATTCCTCTTCCAGAGCGCTGATGTTGTGTCAGCCAAGGAAGGAAAAATCTCGATCGAAGGACTCGACTTCTCCTACCCAGACAAAGCTGGATTTGTAACGACCGTCGACTACTCCAACTAAGTCTGACCCGAGTTCGGACACCCGTGCGCCCCTGCCTTTCATCCGAAATAACTGAGGCGGGAGCCGGGTGTTTGAACTCTCAGGAAAACACGCTATTTTGATCAACCGCTCATATGCATTGAGCAAGATTCGGAAGTCGTCATGCAAGCAATACTGCCCGTTGAGGCACTGATAAGAAAAGATCGCTACGTAGTGTTCGCCGGACTACTCGGTGTAACCGCGCTGGCCTCGGCATACACCGCGTATCTGGCGTGGGACATGCAGAACATGGACATGGCCTCAGGCAGATCGTTGTCGATGCCGATGACGGCAAGTTGGACGATTAGCGATTTTGGAATCATGTTCCTGATGTGGACCGTGATGATGACCGCCATGATGATCCCGTCCGCGACGCCAATGATTTTGACGTTTGGGACCGTCTACAGAAAGCGTCAGTCAAATGCACAGCCATTCGTCTCCACCGCCGTATTCGTATCCGGCTATCTCCTCATATGGAGTGCATTCGCTTTCGGCGGCACCTTGCTGCAATGGGGACTGCACTCGGCGACCTTGCTCTCACCAATGACCATGACTGCAACGCCGCTAATTGGCGGAAGTCTGCTCCTGGCCGCTGGTCTGTTTCAGTTTTCGCCGGTTAAGTACCTCTGCCTAACGGAGTGTCGAACGCCTATGAGCTTCCTGCTCACTGATTGGGAGGAAGCCCAACGCGGCGCCCTGTCGATGGGCATCAAACAGGGCGTCTACTGTCTCGGCTGCTGCTGGGTTTTGATGTCGCTGCTGTTCGTACTGGGCGTGATGAACCTGCTCTGGATTGCTGCGCTGGCGGGATTCGTACTGATTGAGAAAGTTGCGCCGGGCAGAGCGTGGGTCAATCGCATATCTGGCGGTTTGCTATTGGCGTGGGGAATCTGGATGATTCTCGACAGCGCTCTCTAGCGCCCTCAAATGCCCAGTGAAATTGCGGAGACCAGATGACGGCTCATAATCGCGCCGACGAAATGTGCGTGAAATGTCTGCGGACGCTTGAAGACAAGGCGTATGAAATGCCCTCACCGTTGGGGCGTCTCCCACACTGCCTCACATGCGCGCTGAGATATCTGCCTCTGCTGAAGAAATCGTTGATCATATGCCTGATCGTGGGCACAGTGCTGACCGCCATCAACCAGGGCAACTTCATTGTGGAGGGAGATTTTCAGTCAGCGATGGCCTGGAAGATCCCGCTCACCTATATGGTCCCCTTCACCGTAGCGACCACCGGCGGTATCTTGAACGCCCGGGCCACGGTACACGCTCACACCCAGCCATAGGAGGTCTATCGACACATAGTTGATAATGGAGTGACCATGACCTCCCAGAAGCCTCGCATCTACTCCGCCGAAGGAGTTGTGCTGCGCCACCACAACCTTGGCGAGGCTGACCGAATCGTCACCCTGCTCACACCAGGCCGAGGCATTCTGCGCGCCGTGGCGAAAGGCGCACGTAAACCCAACAGCAAACTTGGCGGACAACTCGACCTGGTACGACGTGTCTCTATTTCCGCCCGCAGCGGCCGTACGCTGGACTCAATCAGCCAGGCGGAGACTATCGAGAGCTACGCGAAGCTGAAGGTCGACCTGGATCTGATGGCCAAGGCCTTTTACCTGTGCGAACTCACTGAGAAGTTCGCGGTGGAAGATGCCCCGGCCGCAGACGTATATCGCATGCTGATCGACGGCCTGTCACAGCTGGAATCAACCGCAGTTCCTGACCTGATGATCCACTGGTATGAGATGCGATTGCTCCAGATGAACGGCTCCCAGCCGCAGATTCAGCGATGCGTCGATTGCGGCGGTGAGTTGGAGCAGGAGGACCACGTCTTTTCGGCAATGCGAGGCGGCATAGCCTGCCCGCGGTGCCGACCATCTGGCTCTGACACGATGCTCCCCGCCAGCGTCGCCACGATCAAGCTTCTACGGTTTCTCCAGCGCGCCGGACAAAATGAGATAGAGCGCCTGCGCATTGCCGAGGATGAGCGCCGACAGGTGGAACGCATATTGCGAGAGCACATCCACTTCGCCACAGACCGCACAGTACGCTCAGCCAACTTCGTAGACGAAGTCCGCTCCCAAACCCGAAGCCACACCCCGTAACGGCGCATGGCGTGCGCCCTGATTTCCACGACACGTTCCCAGCGGACCCCCAATCCACCACACCGTCACCCCTGAGGAACGACGCCCCGGGAGTGACGTGAGGGTCTCTGCCGGTTATGAATGTGCGAGTCGCCGCGTCAACAGGGAGAACAGTGTCCCAGACGTCCCCACTGGTTGATGAACCGCAAACACATCACTCAGCTGCCAGAGACCCTCACAGTCGCTGAGCCCTCTTCAGGATGACATTCCGAGAGATCACACCCGTCCCCGGCCCCGCAAAATCCCGGTTATCGCCAACACCCCCTCAGACAGGCTTGCTTTGATTGCTAGAATCAAACTTCACACCACGAAGCCAGTCACAAGAGCAGGCACAAGGCGCAGATGGCTCAGGATTTCATCACCGTAAAGGGTGCCCGCGAGCACAACCTGAAGAATATCGACGTAAAGATTCCGCGCGACAAACTCGTGGTGATCACAGGCGTCTCTGGTTCAGGCAAGTCTTCACTCGCGTTCGACACCATCTACGCAGAGGGCCAGCGCCGATACGTGGAGTCGCTCTCAGCCTATGCACGCCAGTTCCTTGGCCGTATGGAAAAGCCAGACGTCGATCACATTGAGGGACTGAGCCCTTCAATCTCAATCGACCAGAAGGGCGTCTCCCGGAACCCACGCTCCACCGTCGGCACCGTCACGGAGATATACGACTACCTGCGACTCCTGTTCGCTAGGGCAGGTCGTCCGCACTGCCCCAACTGCGGCCGATCGGTATCCCGCCAGACGGTCCAACAGATAGTGGACTCCGTAATGCGTCAGCCTGAAGGCACGCGATTCATGGTGCTGTCCCCCAACGTAATCCACATGAAGGGCGAACATCTGGGCATCTTTGACGCCGCTCGCGCCAGTGGGTTCGTTCGTGTCCGGGTTGATGGTGAGGTGCGCGACCTTGAAGAAGAGATCAAGCTGGCCAAAACGAAGTGGCACGATATCGAAACAGTCGTCGATCGACTCGTAATCGGACCAGAGACTGATCTGACGCGGATGACAGACTCCATCGAGACGGCACTGCGCCTGTCTGGTGGAACTGTGATCGCCGCAGTTGTTGGCGGCGATGATGGCGATCACGACATCGTCTACTCAGAGAAGTTTGCGTGCGTCCACTGCGATATTTCAATCCAGGAACTGGAGCCTCGTAACTTCTCGTTCAACACGCCATACGGCGCGTGCACCCGCTGCTCTGGCCTGGGCTTCTCCATGGAAGTTGATCCTGACCTGGTGATCCCGGACAAGAGCTTCAGCCTGAACGACGGTGCGGTGGCACCCTGGCAATCGGGCGGAATCCCAACCACTTGGACGTCATCTCAACTTGAGGCGGTCGCGGACGCATACGATTTCGATATGGACGCCCCGGTAAAAGACCTTTCTCCTGAGGCTCTGGAAGTTATTCTGCACGGCACCAAAGGTGACCGCGTTGTGGTCGCCCACAAAGCGGCCAGCGGCCGGCGCCACCGGTGGCGCATGACGTTCCGGGGGGTGATACCAAGCCTGCAACGTCGATACTCGAACACCGAGTCCGAGAAGGTGAGCGACGAGATTGAGCGCTACATGACGCAGGTGGCTTGTTCCGCCTGCAATGGAATGCGTCTCAAGCCGGAAACGCTAGCCGTGACAGTGCTTGGCGTGAACATCATTAAAGTCACGCAGCAGTCCGTTGAGCGTGCCCTGGAATGGGTTGAGGCGTGCCTCACAGAGAAATGGCCGGATGGCCGGGACGCGGAAGAGCCCCTCTCCCCTCGCGAATCTGCGATCGGTGAGCAAATATTCAAAGAGATCAACGAGCGCCTTGGGTTCTTGTCGCGGGTTGGATTGGACTATCTGACGCTGGACCGCATGGCGGCAACGCTGTCGGGTGGCGAAGGCCAGCGGATTCGGCTTGCCACGCAGATTGGCTCGGGCCTGATGGGCGTACTGTACGTCTGCGATGAGCCATCGATTGGGCTACATCCCATCGACGATGATCGCCTGATCGCTACGCTGAAACGGCTCCGTGACCTTGGGAACTCCGTGCTCATCGTTGAGCACGACGAAGCGATCATGCGGGCGTCCGACCACATCATCGATATCGGCCCACGGGCTGGTGAGCACGGCGGCGAGTTGATCGCCGAAGGCCCAATTGATGCAATCGCTAAATCAGAAAAGTCGCTCACCGGGGCCTATCTTTCTGGTCGCGCGAAGATCGCGATCCCCAAGAAGCGACGCAACGGCAAGGAATCAAAGCTCACTATCAAAGGTGCGCGCGCCAACAACCTTAAAGATATCGACGTAGAAATTCCGCTCGGCAAGTTCACCTGTGTAACCGGCGTGAGCGGCTCCGGTAAGAGCAGTCTGATCAATGAGATCCTGCACAAGCGCGTGGCCCAGATGTTCTACCGTGCCAAAGATCGGCCCGGGGCGCACGACTCCATTGAAGGGCTGGATCAGATCGACAAACTGGTCAACATTGACCAGTCGCCGATTGGCCGAACGCCGCGCAGCAATCCTGCCACGTACACCGGCCTGTTTTCACCGGTGCGAACCCTGTTCGCATCGATGCCAGAAGCGAAGGCACGCGGCTACTCCGCTGGTCGTTTCTCCTTCAACGTAAAGGGCGGACGCTGCGAGGCGTGCTCCGGTGCCGGTTACGTGCAGATTGAGATGCAGTTCCTGCCCGATGTGACGGTGCCGTGCGAGACATGCAACGGCGCTCGATACAACCGTGAAGCGCTGGAGATCAAGTTCAAGGGCGCAAGCATTTCAGACGTGCTCAACATGAGCGTGAGCGACGCCCTCGAGCTGTTCGAAAACATTCCCGCAGCCCGAACTAAACTTGCGACACTGGTGGATGTGGGGCTCGGGTATATCAGACTCGGCCAGCCAGCGACGACCCTCTCTGGCGGAGAGGCTCAGCGGGTAAAGCTTGCCACTGAACTATCGAAACGAGCCACCGGCAAGACTCTCTACATCCTGGATGAGCCAACTACCGGACTATCTTTCTCAGATGCCGATGCACTGCTTCAGGTCTTGCACAAGCTCGTCGACACCGGCAACACAGTTATCGTGATTGAGCATCATCTCGATCTTATAAAGAACGCCGACTGGGTGATCGACCTTGGCCCGCAGGCCGGCGAACGCGGCGGTAATCTGGTTGCGGAAGGCACGCCAGAGTACGTCGCATCCGTGGCATCGTCCTACACCGGGCAGTATCTGAAAAAGTTACCTGGATTGAAAGCTCGAAAGAGTGCTCCCGGCAAGACATATGGTGCAAAGAAGGCGAAGCCAGACAAAGTGAAGGCGACCGCAAAGAACGGCCGCAAACCATCGGCGAATGGTGCTAAGCCGTCCCCGGCGAAGAAGCGTCGAACGAAGAAGACTGTGGTGGCCGCGGACTAGGACGCCATTCGCGCTTCCATACCGGATCCCGAATATCTCCGCGGAGCCTCCGATACCGGGATGACGCCGGTGACAGACGTGGAATACGGCAATGTTCTGGCTTGACAGCCACCACGCGTAACGGCACCCCTTGCGGGTGCCGTTGAGCGCATACCCCTACCGCCAAGCACAGACCATCATCCCTGAGCGCTTCGGCAAGACGGGATGTACGAGCAGTATCGCGGGTGCATATCTGGATCCCAGATATCTCCGCGGAGCCTCCGATTCCGGGATGACACAACAAGGTCGGTATTGGCTGAGGTCGCATACGGTCACCAGCCTGCTCAGCCGTTGTATCATCAGGCGGGAAACCCTCTTAGCTTTTGAGTCAAACCGAATGAGGTTGCAAGTGGCAATGGTGATGGCGTGTCGAGATCTTGACAGTGATTGCGATCACCTCAATGAAGGCGATTCACTCATGACGCTCGTGGGGGAGATGCAGACCCACGCGATCAACATTCATTCGTACCCTGAAGATGTTGTCTACTGAAGAGGTACCCGAAACCGATGGCACACTTGAAATAGAGCCAGATTTAAGTTTTGTGGTCCATCCAGTTTTAGCTGAGTCACCGTTGATGAAGCTTGGTTACGATCCCAGTAAGGAAACGGGATTTCGTTGGACCTTTATCAGGTACACAGCCATTCCGAATATGACTCGAGAAGGCGTAATCAATACCCTGTTTGCACTAAGGTCTTATTACGATGATTACGCTCCTGAATATCCGGAATTACTCGAAGTGATAGACAAAGATCTTGATAGCGTTAGGTCCAACCCTGAATTGTGATGACGAGCTTTCATCGATTTGCCAGAAATCACGAATCCATCCACTGAGGTGGGCGAGCTCGTCGATTGCTGCCTCTGTGGTTTTGATGAATCCGTTTATTGTGGCTTCACTGACGCCGTAGAGGCCATCCCCATCTGTGATTACGCGCACGAAGAGCCAGTTTTTCCAGCCAGCTCCAACGGGGTAGGTTTCAATTGCCGTGATCTTCATAGGTCTCCATTAGCGATTAGGCGGGACGGTTTCATAATGCAGGTTACAGCCGGAGGACATGTATCGAATGCTCCGGACTAAAGCTACGCGGAGTGATCCTCCGAGTCGTCAGCCGACACTCTGGACTCTGCGTGCTTTCTACTGCGCATGGCGAAGATAATCACGGTCAATGGAATCGCGACGACGATGATTCCAAGGATGATGACGATGGTGATTGCACTGAGGCCGGTGGTGACATCTATCTGGTGCTGGATCCACTTCCAGAGTGTGGGGTCAACGGACTCGGAGTGGTGGGCGACCGGAGCGAGTGGCGCGGTCATGGCGGGTTAATCTGCTTCGACTGTTCGGAGGATGGTATCGCCGGGCTCCACGTAGCGGCCGGAGTATTTTCGCTCTTTGATTGAGAGGCTGATAACGCCTGCTGCCAG
>Ga0209501_10006762_pt1 | contig 10232 bp, 7 predicted proteins | sample ArcticOcean_MG_C_4_FD_187434 | JGI IMG/M metagenome (GOLD analysis project Ga0209501, IMG submission 187434) | Marine microbial communities from western Arctic Ocean - ArcticOcean_MG_CB4_134 (SPAdes) (version 2) | ecosystem: Environmental > Aquatic > Marine > Oceanic | place: Arctic Ocean...
TTGCGCGCGCAGCTAGAGGCAGGTGAGACCTTCCGGACCGTCACACAGATCGTCGCCCAAACCGTCGGACATGCGCTGGACGTAGAAACCGAAACTCTGCTGCAACAGACGGACAAGCTTCTCAAAACACCGGACTATCCCGGACTGCTCCATCAACTTCTACACATCCTGAAACAGTTGGCGCCCGCAACGTCCACCACCCTGGAGCAGGGGCTGCTGGAGGGCTTCCGGGATCACATCACCTCCAACTGGGACGACGCCATCATCCGCGTTCAGAATCAGGAATTGCTGCTGCTGCTCGGAATTCCCCTCATCGCACTGGTGCGGCACCGTGCCCTGCAAATCGCGGCATCCCCCACCACGCAGCTTCCAGAATTGCAGTGCTTGCTCCGTGCGCCCTTGCTGGATTCAGAGCTACTGAGGGAACTGGCCGAACACCTACTGAGGCGAACGCCACTCACTGCCGAGCAAAAGGCCACGCTGGCCGCAGCCCGTCCGCACACCCAGCTGACCCCGCAGGAGGCCGTGCTGGCGCTGCTCTCCGGAACCGCGGACCCACGCACCTGCTCCTTCCCGACGCTGCTTCCAAAACCGTGGCAGCTTGGGGTGCCGGAGCTTTCCCGACAACTCGCCGAGTGCTACCTTCAGCATTTTGAAACCCTTGTCGCTGAAGCTCGACACGATCACCTCGATTACGCGCTCCAACTCTTCACACGCCATCCCGCTCCGGAGTTGGTCGAATTACTGATCACGCATTTTCATTTTCTCATCAACCAACATTACCACACCTGTTTCGATTTCATCGAACGCAACCCGGACCCGCGTTTCATCGCACCGCTCACCCTCCACCACCGCGAGGGCGAAGCCGCCGTTGGACAGTTGTTGTTTCTGCTCTGCACCGCACACGGAGAACCGCTCCCGGAAGGTATCAACGCAGAATCTGCCCAGCACGGCGTTGGCGACACCCTCAGCGTCCGCATTCCCTGCGGGCGCTGCCACACCGCCTACCACTACGGGCTGTCTCTGCTCTACTACAATCCGGACGCCATCGAGCAGCGTCAACCCTTCAGTGACGATGACCTCTGGACGCCGGACACGCTGATGTGCAAAAACTGCGGAACCTCGCTGCGTTTTCAGATGGACGCTGGCTTCCGCTCCGGACTCTACTTGGAAATGCTGACCGCCCACCTGCTGCGGATCAGCGAGGACGAAGCCCAGCGGCTCGCAAACATCCGCCCCCTGCGCTTTCCAAAATTTCTGGGGCGCTCCATGCACCCCGGGAAATTCCTGCTGCGCGTCACGCAGGAACTCGAAACCGAAACCCGCACACCCGAAGAGCGCGCAGAGCTCTTGATTGAATTGGGACGGTTGCGGCTGGAGCTTGGGGAAAACGACGCTGCGGAGAAGGCTTTGCAGCAAAGCATAAAGTTGGGAGGCAAATCACCGGACGCGCTCTTCCACCTCGGAGTCATCGCCTTTCAGCGTAAGAACCTCTTTGAGGCGCGGCTGCACTTCTCACAACTGGTGCAGACCACCCAGCCAGAGGATTTCGTACTCAAGGAAGAAAACCTCCACCAACTCGCCTCCCACTACCTCGACATGCTGGACCGCCGCGAGGTGCGGCGTTCCGGATTCAAGATCATGCGCTGAGCCGGGTGTCTGGTTAAGCGGTCACAGGCGACGGAGGAACTTGGGGTGGGGTTTCTTTGCGAGCTTCCAAACGGCGGAGGACTTCGGCAACCACCCGTTCCACCAGCGCATTTTCTTTGCCGTCAGCCTGTTTCTCCAGTGCCTCAAGCGTGATTTCCCTCGCTTTGGAAATGCTCGTGCGGGCGATCCCAAAATGCAAAGCCGATAGCGGCCACCATGATCACCGTGAAAATCCCCATGATGATCTGCAAAAACGATAGCCGTTCGGCAAAACGCTGGTTCACCTGCTCAAAACGCTGATTCGTGGATTCCATGAACATCTGGAGCATGGTCTCGATGCGCACCACCCGCTCCCGGTCCGCTTGCGTGAACCCCACTTGCTGTGCCTGAACCGCCGAAACCCACAACACACCCAGCCCCACCACCAAAACTCCGATTCCTGAAAACCTCATAGCCTGCTCCTGCTTGGCTTTTCTCGAAAACGCCTTTCTGGAAAACCTAACACACCTCCAGATTCATTGAAAGGAAAAAGCCCAAGGACGCGAAGGAGGGGAAAGCTCCAAAGAACCAGAGGCAGGAACAGTGAAAAGGAGGAAGGCAAACGCCAGCAGGAGCTTGCAGTGGATGTGTCTCATCGGGCCTCTTGGGATGAAGCGTGGAAGAGGTATGCGGCAAGAGTATTCCACAGTTTGAGCAAGGAAGCAAGAGGCTTTGCGGGGCAAGGTCTGTCTATTGGGGGTTTTCTTTCGGGCGCGGAAATCCGGGGGACAAATTTCAAAAACAGTGAACCGCCCGGTCTGCGCTGAAACCACTCAGGCAGTTTCCTCCAGATTGTGGAGCAGCGCAGCGTAATCACCAGCTTGGGCCAGCAGCGCATCGTGGGTGCCGCGTTCGACAATCTCCCCTTGGCACATCACCAGAATCTGACTGGAATTGCGGATGGTGCTGAGCCGGTGGGCAATGGCAATCACCGTCTTGTCCCGGAAGATGCGTTCAATCGCCTTCTGGATCAGCGCTTCGGTCACGGAATCCACGGAACTGGTCGCCTCGTCCAAAACGATCATCTCGCTTTCACCTGCAATTGCCCGTGCAAACACCAGCAGCCGCGCCTCACCTGCCGAGATGTTACCCCCATTTTCCAGCAAGCCGTAGTCGTACTGTCCGGGCAACCGCTCAATGAAGGCACTGGCATAGACATAATTTGCGGATTCCCGCACTTTGTCCGGAGTCACCTCCGGGCGGTTGAGAGCGATGTTGAAGGCGATGGTTTCCTCAAACAACCAAGTGTCTTGCTGCATCATCGCCACCAGTCGATTGAGGTGCTTGCGTGCAATCCGGGAAAGCTCGACTCCGTTGATTTGGATCGAACCCTGATAGTTGCCGTAGGTTCGGGTGAGTAAGCGGACGATGGTGGATTTTCCGGAACCCGTTGAGCCGACAATAGCCATGCGGTCACCCTGCCGCACTGTGAACGACACTCCGCGTAGCACCCACGGGCCGTCCTCGCTGTAACGGAACCAGACCTCCCGGAATTCCAGTGATTCAAACCGCATCAGCGTCTCAGCCTCTTCAGGGCGTTCCTCCGGAGTGTCCTGCGCCTCTGGCCGTTCGCGGAAGAGTCGATCAACATTCTCCAGCGAAGAAAGCGCCCGCTGGAAAACCGCAATCTGCTGGGTGAACTCACGGATGGGAATGAAGATGCGGTTGAGCGTGTTGATGAAACCCACCAGCGTGCCTACGCTCACCACGCCTTCGAGAATCTGCCCAGAGCCGTACCAGATCATGAATGCGAGCGCAACCGAGGTGATGCCCTCGATCACGGAAAACAGCGCAGCGTCATAGAAGTTTGAGTAGGACTGTGCCTTGAAAAAGTGACGGGTTTTGGTTTCAAAGCGTCGTTGCGTTTTCCGTTCGGCAGCATAAAGCTGCACGGTCTTGACACCATTGAGGCATTCCTGAAGGTAGCCCGTTGCCTCCGCAAGTGCTTCGCGGGTGAGGTTGTAGTAGTGCCGCAGCCGCGCCCGCAGAAAGTTGCTGAAGAGGTAGATCGGCGGCAGGATCAGCAGCACCACCAGCGTCAGTTTCCAGCTCAACGAAACCAGCAGAATCAGCAGTGCGATGGTCTTGAGCAGGTCCGTGAAGAGAGAAAGCACCCCCACGGCAAGGGATTCGTTGAGCGCCTCCATGTCGCTCGTCAGGCGCGTGAGGATCACGCCTAGGGGGTGGTGATCGAAGAAGGAGCGGGGCATCTGGAGAACGTGCGCGAACAGCTCTTCACGCATCGCCGCAATCGACTTCTGTCCCGTGCGCTGAAACGCGAAGGTGTACACCGCATCGGCCACATAGCCGAGCAACACTGCACCGCCGAGCAGCAGCGCTTGCGAGTGGAGCTTGGAAAAATCGCCGGGAATCACGGAGTCATCAATGACCCGGATGATCATCCAAGGCAGGAAGAGCGTTGCGGCCACCCCGAAGGGCACAGCAGCAAAGCCGAGTGCGAGCCAGCGCCCGTGGGGTTTGACGTAGTGCAGAAAGCGCTGGAAAAGCTGCCAGTCGCTGATCTGGTGGTCGGTGGCTGGTGGCTGGTGGCTGGTGGGAGCGGTTCCCGTTCCTCCAGAGTTGGCCGCAGGAGGAGCGGAGGGAGCTTTGACCTGTGCTTCTCCGGGTGCGGACATCAGCCGCCGATTTCCTTGAGCCGCTGCTGGACAGAGGTAAGCTCGACGCAGTTGACGAACACCTGCATTGCCAGCTCAAGTTCCTCCACCGGCGGAAAGCTGGGAGCAATCCGGATGTTACAATCTTCCGGATCGCGGCGGTAGGGGAAGGTCGCACCCGCCGGAGTCAGTTTCACTCCAGCCTCACCAGCCATGCTGATGATCTTGGCGGCCAGTCCCGGCATCACGTCCACTGCAACGAAGTAACCGCCCTGCGGATTGCTCCAAGTGGCGAGTTCCTTGCCGCCCAGTCCGTCCTCAAGGCGCTGCTGGACCATTGCAAACTTGGGCCGCAGGATTTCGGCGTGGCGACGCATGTGCGCTTGCAGTCCGCCGAAATCCTTGAGGAAGTTGACATGTCGTTGCTGATTGAGCTTGTTCGGCCCAATCGTCATGATCGCAAGACGCTTGCGGAAGGTGTCGAGGTTGGGTTTCGAGCCACCTAAGAACGAGATGCCGCCTCCGGCGACCGTGATTTTTGAAGTGGACGCAATCTGTACCACGAAATCCTCGGTACCATAGTGGCGGCAGCGCTCCATGATGTTTGCCAGCGCGGGAGCTTGCTCAGGGTGCAGGTCGTGGGTTCCGTAGGCGTTGTCCCAAATCACCCGAAAGTTGGGGCCAGCCATGCGTCCGAGGACAGCGATGCGGTCCACGACTTCGCTGGAGTAAACGTGTCCGGTGGGATTGGAGTATTTTGGCACACACCAGATGCCCTTGATGCTGGAATCCTTGCTCACCAGTTCCTCGACCACGTCCATGTCCGGACCGTCCTCGGCAAACGGCGCGGTCACCATCTCGATGCCGATTTCCTCGCAAACACTGAAATGGCGGTCGTATCCGGGCACGATGGCGATGAACTTCACATCCCCCTCGTCACGCCACGCGGTGCCTGCGCCCAGCGGGCCGAAGTGGTAAGCCCAGAGGATGTAGAGGTACATCAGGGTGAGGCTGGCGTTGTCCGCCGCGATCACTTCGTTGGCGTGCAAACCGAGCATGGTAGCTCCGAGTTTGCGGGCTGCGGGAATGCCGTTAAGTCCACCGTAGTTGCGGAGGTCCGTGCCGTCTTCCAGAAAGCACTGCTCCAACAAGAGCGGCCCCATGCCGTTGGAGAGGTCAAGTTGTGCAGTCGAGGGCTTGCCTCGCGTGAGGTCGAGCTTGAGGTTGGCGTCTTGGAAGCGGCGGAAGGCTTCGGTGAGCTTGCGGGCTTCGGTGATGAGTTGGTCGCGGGTGTAGTCGTTGAGCGGCACCGTGTTGCTTTAGAATCAAGGTCGTTGGAAAATCCGGAGTTGCGGCCTGGATGGCAACTCCGAGATTAAGAACGGTTCAGTTTATAAAATTCCCCGGAGAAATCAATCCGGGATTGCATCGTTCTGGATCAGTTCCAGCAGCGTTTTGCAGAGCGGACCTCCGGCGCCGCGAAAATCGTGGACTACGTTGAAGTGGTTGCGGTCGGGCACAGGCAGAAAGGTTGCGGGCACACCGTGTTCCCGGAGCCGGTCCACATAATCCCGTGACTGCCTTTGGAACTCGGCGGATTCCTCTCCACCGACGGCAACGATGGTCGGCACCGGATGGGGTGGCAAGTTTGACAACGGGCTACACCGTCGCACCTGATCCCAGGTGATTTGCAGCTTGGGCTGAAGCCAACTGTACGGAAAGGGCGCGAGATCGAAGAGTCCGCTGATCGGCAGGGCCCCCTTGATCACATCCGCTGGTAGTCCGTAATCGGCGACCCACGGAGTCGCCAGCAGCATCCCCGTGAGGTGCCCGCCCGCCGAGTGTCCGGAGACCGTGATCCGTGCTGGATCGCCACCGTATTCGGTGATGTTCCGGAACGTCCACGCCACTGCAGCACGGCACTGCCGGACGATTTCCTCAATCGTCACCTGCGGGCAAAGCGCGTAATTCACCAACACCGCTGTGACGCCGTTGGCCACCAATGCTTCCGCGACAAAGGCGTGAGCGCGGCTGGAGAAGGAATGCCAGTAGCCACCGTGGATGAAAACATGCACCGGACTCCCGGATTCCGCCGCTGGGAAAATGTCCACCACTTCTGCGAGTGTCGGGCCGAAGGCGATTCCTGCTTGGTTTTTCAACATGGTGCGCACCCGTTCGCTTTCGCTGAGGTACTCTGCCAGCAGTTCGCTGGTTTCCGGAACCAAGAACCGAGGGTTGTATTCCTCGAACAATTCGTCTTCGGTTGTGAAATCTCGGTAAAGCCGCATCATGACCTCCAAATTAATCGTGCCCGCACAGTGTAGCACAGGTGGTGTCTATTCCCGAACGGTGTTCGTCACTGACAGATTTCTCCCGTCTTCGTTCATTTTGTCATCGAAGCCATGACGCGAGGTTGCCTCCGGGGCTGCAGTCGCTTGTAGGGAAACGGTGAAGCACGCAAGCACCGCAAGCAGCGCGAGTCCTCCGGCAAGCAGGAAGGCGTTGCTGAAGTAGAAACTGGCGACCCAGCCTGCCAGCACCGCGCCGAATGCGCCGATACCGTCCATCAAGGAAAAGGCAAATCCAAGCGTGGCTCCCTCGCGGCTTCCGGCGTACTCGACCGCTGCAGCGAGGATCGCGGAACGCACGCATTCCAGCAGAGCCACACCGATCAACAAAGCACCCAAGATGGCGAACAGCCAGCCTTCCTGCTCAAAAAACCTCACCGAAAACGCTGCTGCCGCTGCGAGTCCGTTGCCAAGGACGATCACCTTACGCCGCCCCACTCGGTCTGAAAGCCTGCCGATGAAGGGTTGGCCGATGGCCCCCGCCAGTACCATCACCGCATAGGCGATTCCAGTTTCGGAGGAGGAGAATCCGTGAAACTCCTGCAAGTAGAGCGGGATCATGCTGATCATTGCGACAAGGGCCATGTGGTAGGTGCTGATCATGGCGATGATCCGGAGTCCTCTGCCGTTGAACCACGTCCGTGCCAACGCCGAAAAATCCGCTCGCGACACCTTGCCCGTCGTTTGTTGAACAGGAATCCACTTGGCAATCACAAAAAACGCCACGCCCATCAAGGCGCCGGGCAGCGCGATGATTTGCAGCGTCTGCCGCCAGTCAGTGATGGTCAGCAGAAAGCCGACCAAGAGCGGGCCGATCACTCCGGAAAGCGTGCCTCCAATCGCGTGGATGCCCAACGCTTGGGCGCGACGCTGCGGATCATTCTGCACCAAAATCGTTGTCGCGAGCGGATGCCACGCCGCATCCCCAAATCCGGCAAGCGCCAGCAGCACCGCCAACCACCAAAATCCCGGAGCAAACGAGGCGAACCAATGTCCCACCGCGACCCACCAGAAGGTGATCAACATGAGCCGCCCCCGGTTGCTCACCACATCGGCGAGCATCCCCGATGGAAGAAACCCCAAAGCCGCGCCCCAGCTTTGGATGGCGATCAGCAGTCCCACCTCCGTGGTTGAAAGCTCCAAGTCCAGTGCAATCGCCGGAGCCAGCATCAGCACGGAAACTGGAGCGAGGTCGTTGGCAAAATGCCCTGCGGCAAAAGGCAGCAGCAACGAACGCGGACGGCGGTTCATATTTTGGAACATTCCGGAGGTGCTTGAAATTTCATCGGGCAAGTGCGAGCTTCCGGAGTCGCTGACCAAAGATTCCCATCAGCAGTCCCATCAGCAGCGAGGAGGCAATCGCCAATCCCCACGCTTGCAACCCGGACAACCCGCCAATATTCGGAGTTGCAGCCAAGTGCAACACGAGGCAGAAACTGGCGTAAGTGGGTACGGTGAGTTGGGCAGACTGGATGGTTGCCGCAGAAAAATCCAACCCGTATAGGTGGCTCAACATCCACGAAGTTGCAACAAAGGTAATCGGGAAACTGAAGGCAATGCCCGTCAAATCCGGGCCAAGGAACTTTGCAGTTGTGGCAATGCTTGCGACCGCGAGACCACCTGTGCTCGCACGGATCAACGACAGCATCCACCCGGAAGTTTGTTTGTCCGGCTTGGAGAACACATCGAGTTTGCGCCGCAGAGAAACACCAATGACGGCTCCTGCAGCAATGGACATCAGCGCGTTCGGCAAGGATGCCGATAGCAAACTGACCAACCACGCTGCTATGCCCCAACTGCAACTTGCGATCAGCACACAGGTCCAGTATCCACAGCGGCGCGTTGCCTGCACATAAACTCCCGTGTACACCAGCACCCCGGCAACCGTGGCAAAGCTCATCAGCGCACCTTGAGCGATAAATTCCGGAGGAACTTCAAGAGCGATGAAGAAATAGCCCGGTCCAGCGTTCATCGGCAGCGTCAAGAAAATGCTCGCCATAAACGGTCCGGAACGCTCAGCAACCTTTGAAATCAGGAGCAGGACGAAGATGGTCGCCCCGGCTTTCCAAAGAAAATGTCCCAGGATTTCTAGGACTGTGGTCAGTTCCAAAAGTTGATCGCGTGGTCAGATTGGTTTATTCTTGCTTCTCTAGTCAAGCTGATCACGCTGTTTTCGCAAGCCCTTTTCTCTTCAAGTCACTTTTTCCGATTCCAAAATTACCATGAAATTAGACACTGTTTTTCAGGAAATCCTCAGTCCAGAGTTCAAAGGCTTTCCCTACGGAGCCGAACCGCTGCGACTGGACGCATTGGGCCGTCAGGGCTGGAACCTGTTGCGGGGCGATTTACCGTTGCCGGTCGCGGTGCTGAAGGATTCCGCACTCCGGAACAATAGCGCGTGGATGCGTCGTTTCACCGAATATTTCGGAGTCCGGATTGCCCCACATGGCAAAACCACAATGGCCCCGCAGCTTTTCCAGCAGCAGTTGCAGGACGGCGCGTGGGGCATCACCGTTGCGAATGTCCACCAACTCCGGATGTGCCGGAAGTGGGGAGTATCGCGGGTGCTGATCGCCAATCAGGTGGTGGGTCCGCAGGAATTGCGCGGGATGATGACCGAACTCCGGGAGTCGCCGGAGTTGGAGGTCTTCTGCCTCGTTGATTCCGTGGTGAACGTGCGCCAGCTTGCCGAAGCAGCAACAGTGGCGAAGCTGGAACACCCGCTGCTGCTGCTGCTTGAACTTGGTGTTGCCAAGGGACGCACCGGTTGCCGCACCGAAACCGAAGCCTTGGCGGTGGCCCGTGCCGTCAAGAACGCTGCACCACGTTTGCACCTGCGCGGTGTGGAGGGTTTCGAAGGTTTACTCAAAGGCCGTCCGGACGCGGAAGCGCAGGTGCAGGAATTTCTGCAACGCATCAATCAGGTGGCCGAACGCTGTGCCACCGAAGGTTTGTTTGCAGAAGGTCCTGTGATCCTCACCGCCGGTGGTTCCGATTTCTACGATCTCGTGGTCCAGCAGCTCGAAAGCCCGTCCGGCGCGCACGAGGTGCTGCGCGTGATCCGTAGCGGTTGCTACCTCACCCACGATTCTGAATACTACCAAAAAATGTTCCGCCGCATCCGCAAACGCAGTCCGCAGGTGAACGACGTGGGTGGTGTCCTACAACCCGCCTTGCAGGTCTGGGGCGCGGTGCAGTCGCTTCCAGAATCCGGACTTGCCATCGTCACCGCAGGCAAACGTGATCTCTCCTACGACGTCGCCCTGCCCGTGCCGGAACTGCACCATCGACTTGGCTCCACGCAGCCTCCAAGTGCGCTCGATGACGGACGCTTCCAAGTGACCGCCCTCAACGACCAGCACGCCTACCTCACGATTCCGGAGGATGCGGATTGGCAAGTCGGCGACCTCGTGGGACTCGGCATCTCGCACCCCTGCACCACCTTCGACAAGTGGCGGCTACTCTACTTGGTTGATGACGACTGGAACGTCAGCGGCGGCATCCGGACCTACCTCGCCTGACGCTGTCAGCCACGGATCACGTGGATCAAAAAGGGGAAGCCACGGATTTCACAGATCAC
>Ga0209501_10006768_pt1 | contig 10227 bp, 14 predicted proteins | sample ArcticOcean_MG_C_4_FD_187434 | JGI IMG/M metagenome (GOLD analysis project Ga0209501, IMG submission 187434) | Marine microbial communities from western Arctic Ocean - ArcticOcean_MG_CB4_134 (SPAdes) (version 2) | ecosystem: Environmental > Aquatic > Marine > Oceanic | place: Arctic Ocean...
TGTTCGTAACATCAATGCAATTGCACTTGGTGCAAGGTCAGTTAATCCAGATGCAGTAGTTAATGTTGTATGGATTAATTCTTGGTTTGATCCGCCTAAAGATATGGATGCGGCTAAAGCACTTCTCGATGATGGAAATGATATTCTCTATACAACAACCGATTCTCCAAGTGTAGTTTCTCTTGCACAAAGAGCATGGAAACATGATGGTAAAGAAGTTTGGAGTATGGGTAATGATGCACCAATGGGAAGTAATGGCCCAGATCGTTATGTAACAGGTATGATGTTCAACTGGAATCTTATGTATAAACACATACTTGATAAAGTTGCAAATGGAACGTGGAAACCAAATCAAAAATTGAATTGGGGTTTACAGGAAAATTGTGTAGGACTATCACCGTGGGGTGTCAATGTGCCTGGCTCAGTTGTCAATCAAGTCGAGACAATTAAGATGAATTGGGTAAATGACAAGATGGATAAATGGTTTCCGTTTAGTGCTGGTGTTACCAAACAGGACGGAACAGTAATTCCTGCTGGTGAAATTAAGCGCCATGCTCTTGACACGATGCAATTCTATGTTGAAGGTGTGAACGGCAAATTAAATTAAAAAAATGATTCCGATAATTGACTTCAGAAGTAAAACTTGTGTAGCAGAAATGTACGATGCCTATACTACAGTAGGTTTCGCAGTATTCACAAATGTTTATGATGAATGGTTATCGGAATTTACCCAATGGAAGCTACTTATGGAAGAGTTCTTCCAACTACCCCTAGTTGTAAAAAGACATTGTGCATACAGTGGAGTAAAAGAAAATCTTGGCTATAATTGGTTGGAGGAAGAACGACTCACGCCAACATCTCCAGGCGATATCAAAGAAAGTTACAATTGGGTATCTCCTGATAGAATGCAAAAACAATATTGGCCCAAATTTGGGCAACCCAAATTCAAACCAACGGCACAAAAGATAGAACGCATCGCACGACTACTTTCATATGAATTCCTTTACAAATTTGAAGAAATGTTTTCTCTCCCGAAAGGGTTTCTTGTGGAACAACATGTGGATGGAAGTGCAACGATGAGAATAATACACTATCCAAAATGGGAAGACAATATTAAAGAAGGACAGTTGAGAGGTGGTAGACATTCTGATTATGGAAGTATAACTCTCTTGTGGAGATTTGATGATACGGGAGGCTTGCAAGTAGAGAATAAAGAAACGGGTGATTGGGAAGATGTTCCTTGTGTAGAAAATAGTATAGTATTAAACGTAGCAGATATGTTTTCAAGATGGTCAAACGGAATTCTCAAATCTACTAATCATAGAGTGGTGAATACTGATATGTCAAAATCGAGATATTCGATGCCATATTTTGTTGATCCTGGTCGTGATGTGATGATAGAAAACTTTACAAATCAACCAGACAAATTTGAACCAATTTCTGCTTATGAATATCTCAAATGGAGATTATCGAAATCTTATGTAGATAATTCTTATAAAGAGAATAATGAGATGAGTATGGAAGGTCAACAGTATCTTCCAGAAAATCTGACTTAGTATATGAAAGGTATATATGGAAGGCTTATTAGAAAGCATTCTGACCGCAGTAGCGGTTGTTATTAACGGCATACCACAGGGCATTTTAGCTCTGAGTTTTGGGTTTGCCGCATTCCCAACTGCGATAGCATTTGTAATTGGTATTTTTGGATCAATAGCATTTGCTTCTGTAGCAACAATTTCATTTCAAGCAGAAACAATAACTTTAGCTGGTACTTTAGGTACTACCATGAAAGAGAGGTTATCTCTCATATTTTGGGGAGCCGCATTGTTATTGATTCCCTCAATACTTGGAATGAATGAAGCACTTGTGCAGTTCATTGGCCCAATTGTTGTCACATCAATGATGTGTGGAGTTGGATTGATGCTTGCAAATGTATCAATGGATTTGTTCAATTCAGAAAAGTGGACAGGTATAGTCTCTATGATTAGTGCCTTGGCTGTTTGGTTTTGGACAAAAGATTTGGCATGGACAATTATTGCATCTGTAGCACTTTCTACTGCATTTTATGTTTTATTGAAATTCAATGCAGAACTTAGAACTGCATTGGGCGTAGAATTGGAAGAAATACAAGTAGATCATTCAAGAGAAAAATTCACTACAGGAAATATTGAGTGGAAGTTTTGGACAAATAGAAACATTGTCTTAGGCGCATTATCTCTTGCTTGTTTGAATATTGGTGCGAATATTTCATTTGGTAAAATTACTGGAAGTATTGCGGGGACTAATACAAATATAGACCATCTTGCAATTTATTCTAGTCTTGCAGACATGGGTTCTGCGTTCTTTGGTGGTGGTCCTGTTGAGGCAATTATCTCAGGAACAGCCGCGGCTCCGATGCCTATTGTTGCATCTTGTATCATGATGGGTATTATGGCAGTCATTCTTTTGACTAAATTACTTCCTGTTATTGGTCAATATGTTCATCGTGCTTCTATTGCAGGATTTTTGTTTGTTCTTGGAGTATTCGTTACTTTTATGACAAACATTAATGGTGCGATTGCTCAAGCGGGTGATTTTGCAGGACCATATGGATTTGGACCAGCAGGAATGATAATTGGATCAACAGCATTTGTGACTATGAAGTTCAATCCTTTTTATGGGCTGGTTGCAGGATTTGTTACTCAATTAATTTTTATGGGAGCATAATATGGCTTGGGGCGAAAGTTTTAAAGAAGAGTTTTATGAATTAAAAGTCGCAGGACTTACTAGAAAACTACCCAAAGTTAAAATAAATGACAAGCTCGCCATTGCGAGCTTTGTCATGCTTGGGGATACTGAATTGGTAGAAAAATGTGGAGATGCATTGTTTTATCAATTGGACCTTCTTAAACGTGATATAGATATAATAGTTGTTCCAGAAGCAAAAGGAATCGCTTTAGCACATGTTATTTCAAATCATATGTCAGTTGATTATGTTGTAGCAAGAAAAAGTGTTAAGGGATATATGACGGATCCTATGATAGAGAAAGTTCAATCCATCACAACTGTAGAAGCGCAAACACTTGTCCTAGATAAATGTGATGTTGACAAATTAGAAGGAAAGAACGTTTGTATTGTTGATGATGTAGTTTCTACAGGTGGTTCTATTCTGGGATTGCAAAAAATATTAGAAAAAATTAATTGTAAGGTTGTCTGTAAAGCGGCGGTCTTATTAGAAGAAGCGGGATATGATGAAGATGATTTAATATATCTTGCAAAATTACCAATTTTTCGGTTATAGGAAAAAAATGAGCAAATTTAATAATCGGTGGAATAATATTAAACGTCCATATACACAAGATGATGTAGACCGCTTAGGTGGTTCGATGAAAATAGAACACACTTTAGCAAAAAATGGCGCAGAAAAACTATGGAGAAAACTCCATTCAGAAAATAATGATTATGTAAGTGCATTGGGAGCGTTAACAGGTAATCAAGCAATGCAACAAGCAAAAGCGGGATTAGACTCTGTTTATCTTAGTGGTTGGCAAGTTGCTGGTGATGCGAATGATAGTTTAGAAATGTATCCTGATCAGTCATTATATGCAGTTAGTAGTGTACCAAGAGTGGTCAAAGCAATTAATAATACATTTATTCGTGCAGATCAAATTCAAACAATGGAACAAACAGGAGATATAGATTTCTTTCTTCCTATTGTTGCAGATATGGAATCCGGATTTGGCGGTGTACTTAATACACATGAGTTAATGAAGGACATGATTGAAGCAGGTGCCGCAGGTGTACACCTTGAGGATCAATTATCATCTGCTAAAAAATGTGGACACATGGGGGGAAAAGTTATAGTTCCTACTCAAGAAATGATTTCCAAACTTATTGCAACAAGATTTGCCGCAGACATATTAGGCGTTGATACTATAATAATTGCAAGGACAGATTCATTAGCAGGAGCATTATTGTCTTCTGATGCTGATCCCTATGATCATGAATTTATCATGGAAAGAGAATGGGGTGATACTATGATAGGAGGAAAAAAACCAGATCGAACTGAAGAAGGTTTTTTCCGAGTAAAAGCGGGAATGGCACAAGCAGTTTCAAGAGGACTTGCATATGCTCCTTACTGTGATTTGCTTTGGATGGAGACATCTGTACCTGATATAGGCGAATGTAGAGAATTTATACAAGAAATTCGTAAAGAGTTTCCAGATAAAATATTTGCATATAATTGTTCACCATCATTTAATTGGAAAGAACACCTAAGTGACGAACAAATACGTAGTTTTAAAGATGAGTTGGGTGATATGGGTGTCAAATATCAGTTTATAACATTGGCGGGATTTCATTCATTGAATTTTAGTATGTTTGATTTAGCTTGGAAATATGGAAAAACAGGAATGACGGCATTTGTAAATTTTCAAGAAAAAGAATTTGAAGCTCAAGCACGAGGATTTACAGCAGTAAAACATCAACGTGAAGTTGGCGCAAGTTATTTTGATGCAGTTGGTCAAATATGTACAAATAGTGATACTTTAAGTGCCGTTAAAGGCTCAACTGAAGAACAGCAATTTTAAAAGGAGAAGTAAGATGAAAAGTGGAGATATAGCAACATCTGTAGATACATCAAATGCAGAAGCATCCCGTCTTGAAGCTGAAGTAAAAAGACTTGAAGAAGCATATGCTAGAGCAATATCACAAGTCGATAAAGAACAAATAGCAAGAGATAAAGAGGCGGTTAAAGCGGAACTTGGAAAAGCATTACAACAGGAAGTTGTGGAAGCAACTAAGATGCCAATGTCAGCACCTATAAAGAAACCTGTGAAGAAAACAACTAGCACTAAAAAGAAAAAGAAAACAAAAAATAAATAAGGAATGACCGATTTTAATATACTGCATTATTTAAAAGAGACAGGAATTCCTGTAGCTATTACAGAAAAATGTACTATAATTCCTATTGAATGTGTTATAAGTAACTCTTCATTACTTGATTTTTTTTATACGGATATAGTTAAAATTCAAGATGAAGTGTATACAAATACATTGATAGAATTACATGAAGATTCTTGGTTGCTTTATTCTCCAGAACAGGCCAGGCATGAAACGAGTTTAATTCCTCCAACTCTTCCCTTAACGACTATAAGACCTATAGTAGATTCTTTAACTTTAAATTATATTAAAGATTCATTAGCAATACCTTGTTTTGAGTTATTGAAAACAACTGTGAAAATAGAGACTGGTATAGTAGAAAAAAATAAAGAAATTGTTATTACTGGTGTTCAAGTGAATTATTCTGAAGAAGAACTATCAATGGTCTTAGATCCATTAGGTTATGGTGCCATAATAGACATAGATGAAATTCATCATCGAAATCGGCGTAGTACTGATGATCCCTACATTAAGGCTACGGCGAAAAAACTTGCTCATCGTTTTCCAAAAATCGATGATGCAGAAAGAAGATAAATACGCCTTTTTTGACTTGACAAGAACATTTAATATATGTTACAATATATACTAGTCTTAAAAAATAAAAACTATCCTGAAACCGTGCTTTTTGAATAAAAAAATGAGAATACAAGATGATATAAAACTTGATTTTGATGATGTTCTAATTAAACCCAAAAGATCCACCCTAGTTTCACGCAAAAAAGCAAATCTCGAAAGAAAATTTAAGTTTAAGCATTCGAATAGTCAATGGACGGGTATTCCTATAATTGCATCCAACATGGATCATACGGGAACTATTGCCATGGCTCATGTTCTTATGGAGGTTCCTATGCTTACAGCATTATGTAAGTTTGTTGAGTCTTCGGAATGGGGTTGGAATAAGAACATAATAAGAACAATCGGATTAGATCAAAATTTAGATGAACAGCCCTATGATTATCCTAATGCTCCGTGGATTTGTCTTGATGTAGCAAATGGATATACAGAACGATTTAACGATTATGTTGCATTGATGAGAGAACATGAAGCAACTAAAGACAAAATAATCATAGCAGGAAATGTATGTACACCAGAAGCAACTGAACAAATACTTTTAGCGGGAGCAGATGTTGTAAAAATAGGAATAGGGCCTGGTTCAGTTTGTACTACTCGTAAAATGACAGGTGTTGGATATCCACAATTATCAGCAGTAATAGAATGTGCAGATGCGGCTCATGGTCTTGGTGGACACATTATAGCAGACGGAGGATGTACAGTCGTGGGTGATATTGCAAAATGTTTTGGAGCTGGTGCAGATTTTGTAATGCTTGGTGGTATGTTGGCGGGACACAAAGAATGTGAAGGAGAAATAACAGATGATAAGATGACATTTTATGGTATGTCTTCTGAAGATGCACAAATTAAATATTATGGAGAAAAACAATCTTATCGTGCATCAGAGGGAAAGACTGTTCAAATTCCATTCAAAGGTAATGTAATAGATACAGTACACGAAATTCTTGGAGGATTAAGAAGTGCCTGTACTTACGCTGGTGCTAAATCAATTAAAGATTTGCCCAAATGTACTACATTTGTTAAGGTTAATCGACAATTAAATACGATTTTTAATTAATGAAAAAGAAACACAGAGAATTATACGATTCGTGGAAATATAAATCAAGGAACTTTATGGAATTTAATAATCCTGTTTTTCAAGCCCTTTTGGGTTTGGTAATTTTTTATATTGGTCTGAAGATGTTTTCGGGTGGAATGAAGTCAATGAGTCATTTAGAACAACTTGAATGGTTTTTGGGTAATCCTTATTGGATGTTTTTAGGAGCAATAATATGTACTCTTCTCTGGCAATCTTCCTCACTTACTACAACTGCTGTTATAGGTCTTGTTGCCTCAGGATCATTACCATTACCCTCTGCAATTGCGGCAATACTTGGAGCAAATGTGGGAACAACAGGAACGATATGGATTGCAGGAATATTAGTAAGTGACGGTATGCCCGCAGGAATCACAAAACAAGTAGCACTTGTACATACAGGAGTGAATACTGTTATGGCGATTGCTTTGCTTCCTTTTGTTCAACCCATCTCAAGATTTATATCACGATTTTAAAACTTAATTATGTTTATATTGAAAGATAATAATGATCCAAATGGATATGCATTTGAAGATGCTTTAGCAAAAGCACAGTACATGTATCCAAAACCTAGAAACCCCCACATACATACAATTTTACAACATGCACAACAAATTTATGATGGTGAATTGATTGAACGGTCTATTTGTAAGCAGTTTCCTGATACATTTAAACCCTCAATATTGACAAATTGTAAGAAGTATTTCGTGGGCTATAAGCGAGGTGACTTCTTATTGAAGACTAAAGAAAGAAAAATATCAAAGCAAATGATGAGGAAAAATAATGGTGCATGGGAAACATATTCTGAAGAAAAAAATGTCACAGAATGGGAATACATGTATTATGATATATTTCATGTTCCAACCCTTTCAATCATAGAGTGTAAAACTTATGATTCTGACGAAGGAAGAAAAGCACATTTACAACAGATACGAGAGAATGATTGGAAATATAAGAATATGGACTACTTTATATTTGCATTAAATAAGGACAATTTTAATTTTGAAATCACCGATTTTTTGACTCTAAATGGGAATAATCAATTTAAAAATCATAATATTGTTGATTTTATAGAGTATAAATATTAATAATAATAAATATATTACTAACCCTATTATAGGAGATTTAATGGATTATACCTCAAGTGACCTTTTAAATAAGATTTCAGACGGAGATCATACCCAAGCAAAGGATGTTTTTTCCGCATTGATGAATGATAGAGTATTGTCCGAACTCGGTGCTAAAAAAGTTGAAATAGCCAGAAGTTTATTGCCCTCATCAGAAATTCCTCATTCAGAAATTGTTCTTGATAAAGCTAAAGATATTTCTCAAGAGGAGAGCGAAGATGAGACGACCTCATAAGAAAAAAAAGAAAATTAATATTATAACTATTGAAGATACGGTGCAAAATATTGAATGTTTTAACGATTTGGAGTGCTTGCCAGATTATTTTTATGAAGATAGTGATTGCGTTAAAATTTGTAGAGAAGATATTATTTATCTTTACGATGACCGTGAACATGATGTTGCTGAACATTTTATAAACCAATGGTCGGATCAAGAAAATGAAGACATTTCAGAATTTTGCATTGGACGAAGGCCTAATACAAATACCCCCCAAGATATATAAACAATTCGAACACGCCCTATTCACATTTGCTTTCTCTCATATGATAGCAGAAACAGATTTCGCTAAGGCCATTAAAAGGGTTGCGATAAAATATGGAATAAGGCGTTTTGTTAGATCCACAGTCATTAAGTCAACTTCATCATATAAAGATCCCCATCAAGATATGCCTTATCTTGATCAGGATGTAGATACAAGCGATAAGATTACATTATTCATGATCTATGACAAAAGAGAGGCCAGTTTTAATTCTTATTATGATGAAGAACATGAAAAAACGGGAAATCCTGCTATTACCTTTTATGTGTTTAATTACGTAAGAGAAATACTTGAAGCAGATAAGGAAAATGAAGCAATATTAATAATTGATCAAATTCTCACAAGAATACAAGCAGATTTAAAACACGAATTAATGCACTATGTTCAGGATGTTTTTCTTTCGAATAAATCTGAAAAACAGGTTCAAACGGGGAATCCTGAAGATGAAGTAGAATATTATATTTCACAAAAAGAGTTTGATCCTACAATAAGGTCTGAAATAGGTGAATTTTTAGCCACCAGAAGACATAAGCCTTCATTACAAAAACATATAAAACAGTCTAAATTCTTTGGATTATTAAAAAAACATAAACCCGAAAAATATAAAATAGCAAGCAAAAAGTTTGTTATGGGTGTTCGAAGAGCCTTAGACAGTAAAGGAAAAACTAAATAACTATATGAAAACATTTAAAAGTTTTGCTGAATTCGGTCAAGCATATAAAGAAGAAAAGAATTGGAAAGATGAAGAGATGCCTTCAGCATCTAAGGATATCACCAAATATACTGTTAATGATTTAAAAAAGAACGAACAACGCAAGTCAAGTGATAATCTTGTTTTTGCTAAATTTCTTTATATGGATGATTCTCGTTCTGGAATACAGGATGGAAATATAAAAGGAATGGACAACCGAATTCATGATGATGAGCAACAACCTACTGCATTGTATATGACTGTTACAGGTCCAGACAGAACGGGAAAATTTTTATATCCTAAAGGAGCTTATTATGTTTCACATGTTAGAGTAAATGCAGTTGGTGAAACGGTTAGTGGTGGAACAGGAACAGCAAGACTTGTAACATATGATGTTAAAGATACAACTGCATATCTTGAAAAATATGGAAATGTTGGATTTCAAAAAAAACAAATAGAAAAAGGACAAAAAGCATGGAATGCTTGGCCCGCTACTTATGATCTAACGGGAGACTTTAAAGGTCAAGGCTCCGGCAGTAAAATTATAAAAATTGAGAATTTTGATCAAATAAAATAATGGAGCTAATATGAACGAATTATTTAATATGTCGGAACTTATAATGATGGGATTAATATTATTTTCATCATTTTTTATATTTCTATTTAATTATAGACAAGACAACAAAGAGAAGTATAATGGTCATTGGCCACTAATCTTACTTGATATGGTTATCAATATGGGAATGTCTATAACAGGTTATATGCTTATAACTGTTGTATTCACGAATATTCCACAACTTGCGGCCTACGAAAGTTATCGTTATCCTATTGGATATCTGTTTGGACTTACCTCTAATGTGAGTATACCAATTGTTCTCAAATGGTTCCAACAACAGATTACTAAGAAATTAAATGAAGCAGGGAAAGGAAATTAGATTATGGCTGAAAAAGAAAAGGTTGTTGCAAATGGCAAAGACCAAAAAATAATACAACATGATATTGAAGATTTAGATACTAAGGTAGAAGAAGTTAGACAACTTGAAACTTTAATTAAAGATCAAACAGTTGCTAGTAAATCATTTATCTATGTTATTATTGCACTTCTTATATATTTAATCTTTATGGTTATACCAGATATAGATGAAAAAGTTACATTTATGGAAAAGGATCTTAATTCCATTCTAGTTCAATCAGAACGATACAAAAAATCAACTAGAGTATTTACTAAAGATAATCAATGTGCAAGCTGTCATTTGAGTCCAGACTATCTACTCCACAACCTCTTAACGAAATATCCTAGTT
>Ga0209501_10006769_pt1 | contig 10227 bp, 7 predicted proteins | sample ArcticOcean_MG_C_4_FD_187434 | JGI IMG/M metagenome (GOLD analysis project Ga0209501, IMG submission 187434) | Marine microbial communities from western Arctic Ocean - ArcticOcean_MG_CB4_134 (SPAdes) (version 2) | ecosystem: Environmental > Aquatic > Marine > Oceanic | place: Arctic Ocean...
GTCCGGATCCGGCTGATCCGGCAGGTGGATCGATCGTGAACGACCATGCGGACCCGGACTACGACGCTGCGGTCATCGGCCGCATGGCGGAGATAGATTCGGCCATCCAGCCGGTCTGCGCAGCCCTGGCGGCGGTCCTGGAGCGCTTCGATGGCTACGGCGAGAGGTTCGCCACGGCGCTGGACCGGGTCAGGGGAGGCGACCTGGACTGGTTCACGAAGCCGATGATCGACTCGTACCACACGGTCTGGTTCGAGCTGCACGAGAACCTGCTGGCCACGTTGGGCATCCAGCGGGCGAAGGAATACGTCGCCGGCTGAACAGCACAGAAACAGTCCAGTCAAGGTCAGTCCAGGCAAGGTCAGTTCAGGCCCGGCCAGTCAATCCAGGTCAAACAGGAGGCAATCCAGCATGGAGCCGAGGTTCGGGCGGGTGATCACCGCCATGATCACGCCGTTCACCGCCGACGGGGCGCTGGACCTGGACGGAGCGGTCGACCTGGCTGGTTGGCTCGTGGAGCAGGGCAACGACGGCCTGGTGCTGGCTGGCACCACTGGCGAGTCGCCAACGCTCACCCACGAGGAGCAGATCGACCTGGTGGAAGCGGTATCCGGAGCAGTCGACTGCCATGTGATCGCCGGTGCCGGCAGCAACGACACGGCGGCTGCGATGGAACTCACCCGTCGCTGCAGCGACGCCGGGGCTGATGCCATCCTCACGGTCACGCCGTACTACAACCGACCGTCCCAACTGGGGCTGTTCAACCACTTCCGGGCGGTCGCCGAGGCGACGGACCTTCCGGTGATGCTCTACGACATTCCGCCACGGTCCGGGCGCAAGATCCACACTGACACCATCCTGCGACTCGCCGACGAGGTCCAGAACATCGTGGCGGTCAAGGATGCCGCCGGCGACGTGGCCGAGACGGCCCGCCTGGTCGCGGCCGCACCGGCCGGGTTGGAGGTCTACAGCGGGGAGGACTCCCTGACCCTGGCGCTCTTGGCGGTCGGCGCGGTCGGCGTGGTGAGCGTGGCATCGCACTGGGCCACGCCGGAGACCGTCGTCATGATGGACGCCTTCTTCTCCGGTGACGTGGCTGCGGCGACCGAGGCCAACCGGCGCCTCATCCCATCGTGGGACTTCGAGTCGAGCGATCTCACGCCGAACCCGATTCCATCCAAGGCCATGATGAAGGTCCTGGGCCTGCCCGGCGGCGACTGCCGTTCCCCGATGGGTCCCGAGCCGGCCGACCTGGCCGACCGGGCTCGTCTCGTCCTGGCCGGTCTCGGCCGCGCCTGAGTGAAGAGGTACTGATTCGATGGCCCCTCCCGTAAACCTCACGTTCCTAGGCGGCCTCGGCGAGATCGGACGCAACTGTGCCGCCCTCGAGGTCGAGGGACGCATCGTCATGCTGGACTGCGGCCAGCTGTTCCCGGACGACCTTCCGGGGGTCGACGCGGTACTCCCGGACTTCACCTGGCTGCTGGAACGGGCCGACCGCATCGAGGGGTGCGTGGTCACCCACGCCCACGAGGACCACATCGGTGGGCTGCCCTACCTGCTGAAGGACCTCGCCGCCGAAGGGGTCTCGATACCCATCTACGGGGCGCCGTTCACCCTTGGCATGGTGCGCGGCAAGCTGAAGGGCGCCGGGGTGCCGATACCCGAGCTGGTCGAGCTGGGCGATCACGCCAAGCTCCGCATAGGACCGTTCGACTGCGAGTTCCTGCCGGTCACCCATTCGACGCCGAGCGGTCTGATGACCATCTTCGGCACGCCACAGGGGCGCATCCTGCACTCCAGCGACTTCAAGTTGGATCCGACGCCCGTGGACGGTCGGGTCACCGACCTGCCGCGGCTCCGGGAGCTGGCCGGGTCGACCGGGATCAGGCTGCTGCTCGCCGATTCCACGAACGCCGGCATCGCCGGATCGTCGACGTCGGAGACCACCGTCGGCCCGGTGCTCAGGCAGGTCTTCGAAGCCAACGAGGGCAGACGGATCATCGTGGGAGCGTTCTCCAGCCACGTGCACCGGATCCAGCAGGTGGTCGATGCCGCAGCGGCCACCGGTCGGACGATGGTGGTCATGGGACCGTCGATGGTCCGCAACGTGACCCTGGCGAGAGAGCTCGGCCTGCTGAGGATCTCCGACAAGATGTTGGCGCCCGACACCGAGTTGGATGACCTGGACCCGGCGCGCACGTGTGTGGTCTGTACCGGTTCGCAGGGCGAACCGCGGGCGGCCCTGAAGCGCATGGCCGACGGCAGCCACCGTTTCCTGAAGGTCGGCGATCGGGACACCGTGGTGTTCTCATCGCATCCGATTCCGGGCAACGAGGCATCCATCTCGCGTCTGCACAATGCCCTGGCGCGGCGCGGCGTGCATCTCGTGCACAGCGGCCAGCTGGGGGTCCACACGACCGGGCACGGCAAGGCCGATGAGCTGCTGGCGTTGCACGACGCGGCCGATCCGGAGCTGTTCATACCGGTGCACGGCGAGTACGCGCACCTGGTCGCCCACCACGACCTGGCGCTGGGGCGCGGTATGGCACCAGACCGGATCCTGCGTTGCACCGACGGAGACCGCGTGTCGCTGACCGATGATGGCCTCGTGCACGCCGGGCGGGTTTCCGACGAGTACGTGATGGTTGACGAGTCGGGTCGTCGTGTGTCCGAGGACCTGGTCGAGGAGCGCCGCGCCATGTCGGGTGAGGGGTTCGTCTTCATCAGCGTCGTCGTCGACGGGCGGAAGGGGCGTCTCGTCGGGGAACCGGTGGTCGAGAGCCGCGGCTGGGTCGAGCCCGCCGAACGGCAGGACTGGCATGACCAGGTTGCATCTGCGGTTGCCGACTCCGTAAGGAGCGCCGTGGATGATGGCCAGAGGGATCCGAAGGAGCTGGCCCGCCAGGTCCGCCGGGCCACCGGACGCCTCGTGTCGCGTCGTACCGGTCGGCGTCCCGCCCTGGTCCCCACCGTCGAGGTGCGCTGACCGAACCGTGATCCTGCCCCGGGCCGGTTCCGGTCCTGCCCCGGGCCTGTCACGCCCCGGTGGTACCGTCGGCCCCGATGGCCACAGGATCCGCGCGCCCCGGTTCGGGCGACAAATTCGCTGCTGGTGAGGTGAAAAACACCACGTCCGGCGGTGCTGGTGGTTCCTCTGAGGGCACCCGCGGTGAAGGATCCTCCCGAGGTTCATCAGGAGGATCGTCACGGGGTGGCGCCGATGGCGGCCGTCCCGGTGACGGGCGCGCCGACCGTCAGGTGTCGCTTCTGCGTCGCATGGCCAGGGCCACTTTCGGGGGACGCGGCGACGAGATCCTCGGACTGATACTGGTGATCGGTGGGCTCCTGACCGGGCTGTCCGTCTATCTGGACAAGGCCGGCGTGGTCGGCCGCGTCGTGGATGGCGGCCTCGGTTGGTCTGTGGGCGCAACCAGGGTGGTCCTGCCGGTGGCGATGGTGGGTACGGGCCTGGCGATGTTCCGGGAGCGCAGCGAGTTGGGAGAGATCTCCAAGCGCCTCCCGATCGGCCTCCTGATGGCGGTCCTGAGCGTGACCGGCCTGCTCCATATAGGCCGTAGCCGGCCCGGGCTGGCCGATGGAGCGGATGGCCTGGGCGAGGCCGGTGGCCTGATCGGTCTCGGAGTCGGCGGAGGCCTCGAGGCCGCCGCCGACTTCTGGGGTGCGACCCTCATCCTGATCGGCGTGGGCCTGGTGTCCGCTGCGGTGATCACGCGGACCACTGTCCGTCAGGCGGCACGTGGAGCCGCCAGGGGGGCGGCATTCACCGCTCGCCATGCGGCCCGGGGAGCGGTCGGCGGCCTGCGCCCAGCGGTCCGCGGGATCCGAAACTGGATTGAAGGCCTCCTGACGGCGCCCGGCGGCCACAATCCGGTCGTCAACGTGCCCCAGGCGCTACCACCCGTGGCTGTTCCGACGCTTGCCCCGATCCCTCCGTCGGAGCCGGTGGCGGTGGCGGGTTCTGCCGGTGCCACCCCGCCGAAGCCCCGCAGGCGCAAGGCCAGGCCCAGGTCCACCGATGGCGGTGAGCAGCTCACCATCCAGCTCGGGCCGGCGGTGGCCGACTCGCAGTGGCGCCTGCCGTCCCTCGGATACCTGTCCAGGAGCGAGACGCACGACGTCGACGCCAAGGCCGTCGAGGAGCGGGGCCTTCGACTCCAGGAGGCGTTGGCCGCCCATGGCGTCGAGACACGCCTGGTGGAGATGACCGTCGGACCGACCGTGACCCGGTTCGCCCTCCAACTCGGCGAGGGGGTGAAGGTTGCCCGGATCACGAGCCTCAACAAGGACATCGCCTATGCCCTTGCAGCAGCCGACGTCAGGATCCTGGCCCCCATTCCGGGCCAGCAGGCCATAGGAATCGAGGTCCCGAACGAGGACCGTGAGGTCGTGGTCCTGGGTGACATCCTCTCCTCGCCTGAGGCACTGAAGGCCCGCCATCCGATGGAGGTGGGGATCGGACGGGACATCAGCGGCCGGTCCGTCATGTTGAACCTGGCCACCATGCCGCACCTCCTGATTGCGGGAGCGACCGGGGCCGGGAAGTCCTCCTGCCTCAACTCCCTGATCATGTCGATTCTGATGCGTTCCACGCCGGAGCATGTGAGGATGATCCTGATCGATCCGAAGCGGGTGGAGATGGGGCAGTACGAAGGAGTGCCCCACCTGCTGACAGCGCCCGTGACCGACCCCAAGAAGGCGGCGAACGCCCTCCACTGGGCCGTCCGTGAGATGGAACGCCGCTACAACCTCCTCTCGACGTGTGGCTTCCGGGACATCGGCGGGTACAACGCGGCCTTCGACCGGGGAGACCTGAAGACACCCCTGGGGGTGGTCGACGAGGACGGCGAGTCGGTCACCTACGAGCGCCTGCCCTTCGTGCTCCTCGTCGTGGACGAGTTGGCCGACCTGATGATGGTGGCAGCCCGTGACGTGGAGGATTCCATCTGCCGTCTGGCCCAGATGGCCAGGGCTGTCGGGATCCATCTGGTCGTGGCGACCCAGCGACCGTCGGTCAACGTGATCACCGGTGTCATCAAGGCGAACATTCCGGCGCGCCTCGCATTCGCCGTGTCCAGCCTTGCCGACAGTCGGGTGATCCTCGACCAGGCGGGTGCCGAACGCCTGGTCGGCAAGGGCGACATGCTCTTCCTCGGGCCCAGTTCCAGCGTGTCCCAGAGGATCCAGGGCGCCTGGGTAGACGAGAACGAGGTCCGACTTGTCGTGGAGTCGTGGGTCGCACAGGTGCGGGCCCTGGAGGACGCGGCGGAGGCTGACGAGGGTTCGCACGACCCGACCGGTCCCGTGGATGTGATTCCTGTGGGGATGTCGGCCGATGTGATCACCGAGGGCACCTCCCGTCCGGTGGTCGGTGGAGGATCGGATGATGACGAGTTGTTCGAGCAGGCCCGACAGTTGGTGGTGTCCAGCCAGCTCGGTTCGACGTCGATGCTGCAACGCAAGTTGCGGGTGGGCTTCGCGCGCGCCGGTCGGTTGATGGACCTTATGGAGGAGACCGGCGTGGTGGGCCCGTCGACCGGCTCGAAGGCCCGCGTGGTCCTGATCTCGGCAGAGCAGCTTGAGGACCTCCAGGGGCAGGGCTACTAGCTGCTTCCGCAGGAAGCAGGACCAAGCCCGTGAGGGGCCTGCCGGGCACGGGCCCGGGTGCAGGTAGCCGCAGCCGCCGACAGTCGGGTCCGACCTCCCGCCGGGTGTCGCTACCCTCGGGTCGTGGCCCAGAACCTCATCCTGCTCCTGGTCGGCCTGGTCGGCCTGGCCTTCGCCGCCGATCGGTTCGTGCTGGGAGCGGCGCAGGTGGCAGCCCGGCTGCAGGTTTCGACGGTGGTGACCGGCGCCCTCATCGTCGGCTTCGGGACCAGCGCTCCGGAGCTGGTCGTCTCGACCATGGCGGCGCTAACGGAGGGCGCCGAGGGGACCGCCCTGGCGATCGGCAACATCGTCGGCTCCAACGTGGCGAACCTGACGCTGGTCATGGCGTTGCCGGCACTCGTGTATGGCCATATCGCCATCGACGAGGGCGTGAAGCGCCAGGCGGCGTTGTCAGCGGTGGGGGTGACGGTCTTCGCAGCCTCCGTCCACCTCTTCGAGCCGACGATCTGGCTGGGTTTCGCCCTGGGGTTGCTCACCCTTGTGGCGCTCCGGATCGTGGTCTGGCTCGGCGACCGCTTCGGTGGGGTGCCGCCGCCTGACACGACCGAGGGATCCGGGCCGTGGATCTGGACGGTGGTCGGCCTCGTGGGGACCGTGGTGTTCGCATACCTGGTGGTCAGATCGGCCACCTCGATTGCCGACGACCTCGGCTGGACCGGTGGCTTCGTGGGCTTCGGCCTGGTGGCGGTGGGAACGTCGCTGCCCGAGCTCGTCACCGTTCTGGCGGCCGCCCGTCGTGGCGAGTCGGGGCTGATCATCGGCAACCTGCTCGGGTCAAATCTCTTCAACAGCCTCACCGTCGGGTCCGCCGTGTTCCTGGTCAACGGTCGAACCCCGTTCAACGTCGCAGCGAGCTTGCCGGGCCTGGGCCTGGTCGTGATGGTCGTCGTGTCCTGGTTGGTGATCCTCCTCATGCGGACCAACAGGCGGATCGATCGGTCCGAGGCGGTGGGCCTGATCCTCGTCTACCTGACGATGCTGGGCTGGCTGGCCATGACCGGCGCCACTGTCTGAGCGCAGGCGGGCGTAGGGGCGTTGAGCGCCTAGCCTGAGCCGATCATGGGCGAAGGGACGTACCACCTCGTCACCCTCGGGTGCCCGAAGAACCAGGTCGACTCCGACAAGTTGGCCGGGACGTTGGCGGCCGATGGGATGGCGTCGACGGACAGTCCCGCCGAAGCGGACCTGATCGTCGTGAACACATGCGCATTCATCGCCGACGCACGCCAGGAGTCCGTCGACACGGTGCTGGCCCTGGCCGACCTCCGCCGGGACGGCGCACGCCTGGTGGTCACCGGCTGCATGGCCGAGAGGTACGGCGACGAGCTGGCCGCTGCCCTACCCGAGGTGGACAGCGTCGCCGGATTCGGCGTGCCGGTGGTGCTGGGTCGCCGCCCGGACGGCCCGTCGGGCAGCGGGCCACCACTGCCGTCGTTCGACCTGTTGAACCTGCCGCGGCCCGCCTCGGCCCGGCCCTGGGCCTATGTGAAGATCGCCGAGGGCTGCGACCGGGCGTGCGGGTTCTGTGCGATCCCCACCTTCAGGGGCCCACAGCGGAGCCGCTCCGTTGAGTCCATCCTGGACGAGGTGGATGCCCTGGACGTCAGGGAGGTGGTCCTGGTGGCCCAGGACCTTGCCGCCTACGGCCGCGACCAGGGCGCGGGCGAGAAGGCCATCGTGCCACTCGTCGAGGCGGTGGCCGGCAGGGTGGACCGCGTGCGGCTTCTCTACCTGTACCCGTCGGACCTGAACGACCGGCTGGTCGAAACAATATGTGCGACCGACGTGCCGTACTTCGACCTGTCCCTCCAGCACGTATCGCCGCCGTTGATGCGTCGGATGCGGCGCTGGGGCGATGGCGACCGGTTCCTGGAGCGGATCGACCACGTCCGGTCCGTCGAGCCCGATGCGGCCTTCCGATCCAACTTCATCGTCGGTTATCCGGGTGAGACCGAGGAGGACCACGACGCCCTGCTGGACTTCGTCGCCGCTGCCGACCTCGACTGGTGCGGGTTCTTCGCCTACAGCGAGGAGGAGGGGACGTACGCCACCACTCTGGACGGCGGTGTGGATCCCAGCCTGGCCGCCGAGCGGCTCCACGAGCTGGGCGAGATGCAGGACCGCATCACGGCTGCCCGTCGGGATGCCCTCATCGGGCGGCGGATTTCGGTGCTGGTGGACGAGCCGGGGGTCGGCCGGACCCACAGGGAGGCGCCGGAGATCGACGGGATCGTCACGGTCCCCCCGGACCTCCCGGCAGGCCGGTTCGCCGACCTGACGGTGACGGGCGCCATCGGGCCGGACCTGGCGGCGGCGTGAAGCACCTCCGCACCGTCGTCTCGCCGGCGAACCTGGTGACCCTCTCCCGGCTGCTGCTGGCACCGGTGCTGTTCGCCCTGGTCCTGGGTGCCGAGGACCGCGGCGGCGTCACCTGGGCCGGTTTCGTCCTGGGACTGGTGCTCGCCTCGACCGATTACTTCGACGGGATCCTGGCCCGACGCCGCGGCACGGTCAGCCGCTGGGGTGCATTCCTGGATCCGCTGGCCGACAAGGTGGTGGTGATCGGGGTCGGGGTGAGCCTGGCGATGGTCGGTCGCTACGCATGGCTGCCGGTCGTGCTGCTCACGGTCCGGGAGGCGGCCATCACCGGTTACCGCCTGTGGTTCGCCCGCCAGGGCCTGGCGGTGCCGGCCCGGAGGTCGGCGAAGTGGAAGACCATCGTGCAGGGGGTGGCGCTGCTGATGGCCGTGCTGCCGCCGTTGGAGGACGCCGACCTGGTGGTCCAGGCCGGCCTCTGGTTGGCGGTCGCCTTCACCCTTGTGACGGGTGCCCAGTACCTGCTGGATGGTGGCCGGGCCACCAGCACCACCGGTTCCAAGTCGGCCTGAGGACCGGCGGGTAGAAGGGGAGTGGATCGTGCGTTGTGAGATCGTCGCCGTGGGCACCGAGCTGCTGCTGGGCCAGATCGTGGACACGAACTCCTCTTGGATAGGCGAGCGCCTGGCCCTGGCCGGGATCGACTGCCTCAGGCACACGGCGGTGGGCGACAACCGGGAGCGGATGCGGGTCGCCTTCACCGAGGCGCTGGACCGGTCCGACGCGGTGATCGTCACCGGGGGGCTGGGGCCCACCCAGGACGACATCACACGTGAGGTGCTGGCCGATGTGCTGGGCGTGGAGCTGATCAGGGACGCCGATGTGGTGGTCAGGATCGAGGCGGTGTTCGGTGGCAGGGGGCGGCCCATGCCGGCCAGCAACCTGCGCCAGGCCGATATGCCCGTCGGTTCGCACACGATCGCCGAGATGCCCGGGACCGCACCCGGCCTGGTCTGTCCGGTGGGTGGCGGTGGCGACGACAGCCCGAAGGTGATCTACGCGGTGCCAGGCGTGCCGTGGGAGATGAAGCAGATGCTGGACGGCACGATCCTCCCGGACCTGAAGCGTCGGGCGGGCATCTCCAGCGTCATCCGGTCGCGCACGCTTCGCACCTGGGGGCGATCGGAGTCGGGCCTGGCCGAGGACCTGGCTGCGGAGATCGAACGCCTCGACGCCGCGGGTGGTCCGACCATTGCATTCCTGGCCAGTGGGATGGAGGGCCTGAAGGTCCGGATCACCGCCAAGGCGCCGTCCGACGCCGAGGTCGACGACCTGCTGGCCGAGGAGGAGGCCCGGGTGAGGGCCATCGTGGGGCCGATCGTGTTCGGGGTCGACGACCAGACGATGGAGTCGGTCGTGTTGGACCTGCTGGTCGAACAGGGACTGCGGATGGCGACGGCGGAGTCGTTGACCGGCGGGATGATCGGGTCACGCCTGACCGACGTGCCGGGTTCCAGCCGGGCCTTCGTGGGTTCTGTCGTGGCCTACGACGGTGACGTCAAGCGGTCGCTGCTGGGGGTGCCCGATGGGTCGGTGGTGTGCGAGGCGGCGGTGACAGCCATGGCGGCCAACGTGTGTGGGGTGCTGGGGGCCGACGTGTCGGTGGCTGTCACCGGCGTGGCCGGACCGGACCCCCAGGAGGGCGAGGAGCCCGGCACGGTGTGGATGGCCACCTGCGTGGACGGGGTGGTGGACGCGGTACGGACACGCTGGCCGTTCGACCGCACCCGGATCCGGCAGTTCACCGTGATCACCGTGCTCAACGCCCTGCGCCTGCGCCTGTTGGCACGACGCGACGCCTGAGGGTCCCGGTTCGGCGGCCATGCGCCTTTTCATCGCCGCCCGGCCGTCGGCGGCGGCCGTCGCGGCCATCGAGCGCCTGCCCCGTCCGGAGGCCCCGGGGGTGCGGTGGCTGTCCGCCGACCAGTGGCACGTGACGCTGCGGTTCCTGGGCGAGGCCGATCCTGATGCGGCCGCCACTGCCCTGGCCGCTCTGGTGGCTGCTCCCGCCGAGGCTGTGGCGGGCCCGGCCATCCGCCTGCTGGGCGACACCGTGCTGGTGGTTCCGGTGGCGGGCCTGGACCGGCTGGCCGCTGCGGTCGTGGCTGCCACGACCGGGGTTGGGGAGCTGCCCGAGGACCGTCCGTTCGTCGGTCACCT
>Ga0209501_10006774_pt1 | contig 10218 bp, 5 predicted proteins | sample ArcticOcean_MG_C_4_FD_187434 | JGI IMG/M metagenome (GOLD analysis project Ga0209501, IMG submission 187434) | Marine microbial communities from western Arctic Ocean - ArcticOcean_MG_CB4_134 (SPAdes) (version 2) | ecosystem: Environmental > Aquatic > Marine > Oceanic | place: Arctic Ocean...
GGGCGCCTGGTGTGTGGGCATGGCGACGAATCTGTGCGGCTCAGACCTCATCATCGACCCGGTCGAGGACCCCAGAGGAAGTGAACTCGGGGTACGGGATTGGCGCCAGAAGGAAGGGCCGCGAGCACGGGGCATGTTCATGGAACTCCAACGCCGTCGTGAAGACACGTGACGACGATTCGCTCCACCCACTGCATCCGATGTCCACCACGCTGGCTGCTGCTTCGCGTCGAGACCGACGATGGTGCCGTCGGCTGGGGCGAGGCGATTGGAGACCTGCACGAAGAGGTCGAGAAGGCCTTGGAAGCCCTCGGTGAACGTGTCATCGGGAGCGAGATCCACGATATCACTCGAATCATCGACATCCAGCGGAAAACCCGGTTCTGGCGAGACGGGCCCGTCCTCGATACAGCCCTGTCCGCACTGGAGATGGCGCTGTGGGACCTCAAGGGCAAGGAGTGGGGTGCTCCGGTCCACGACCTGCTGGGCGGTCGGGTGAGAGACCGCGTCCGCGTCTACCGCAATCTATGGGGCCGCAACCCAGAGGAGTTCGCCTCATCCGCTCTCGAAGCGGTCTCACGCTCGATGACCGCGGTCAAGGTCAGTCCCGCAGGTCCAACCCCTGCGGTGGTGTCACGGTCTGAATTGAAATCCCTCACCGAGGTGGTGGCAGCGGTGCGCGATGCGGTCGGTCCGCATGTGGACCTCGCTGTCGATCTGCACGGCCGGCTGACACCCGCCGCTTCGCGACGCGCCGTCCATGCACTCGCGCCTCTGGATCCATTCTTCATCGAAGAGCCCTGCCTGCCCGATGGCTCCGCCAGTCATCTGGCTGATCTCAGGGCATTGAGAACCGCTCAACCCATCGCCATCGCGACCGGAGAGAGGTTGAGGAGTGCCCATCGCTTCGCTGAGCACCTTCTTCCAAGCCCGGTGGTCGACATCATCCAGCCCGACGTCTCGATGGTCGGTGGCATCCGCGCCACGGTCGAGATCGGTGCGATGGCCTCCGCCGCTCAGGTCTCGCTTGCCCCACATTGCCCCTACGGGCCGATTCAATTCGCCGCGTCGCTGCAGGTCGCAGCGACATGTCCCGCCCACCTCATCCAAGAATTCCAGAGTCTCGGTGGGGCGGGTTCGGGTGGCGGCATCCCGGGAGCAGGTCAGGATTGGGCCTTCGACCTGATTGAGCGTCCCTTCGAAATCCAATCCGGCCATGTCGAGATCCCCAGCGGAGCCGGCCTCGGCATCCGCGTGGTCGAGGACCGCATCGAGGAATTCATGGAACAATGGAATCCGCATCCACCGACCGCATGGACGCTGGCCGACGGCTCACACGCCGAATGGTGATCAGACCAGCAAGGTCTCGGGATCACGCGTCGCGACCCATACCAGGAAAGGCGTGGCGATCAGAATCGGGAAGGAGAGCAGCACGCCCACAGCCGTGCCATAGGTGTGGTTCGTCGTCTCCATCGCCGTATTGAATTCAACCATCTCGAAATTGGGGTTGGTCGGCGGCTGGATCATGTGGGTGATGCTGAGGTTGAGGTAGAATTCTCCATCCTCCAAAACGGGAAGTAAACTGGAGTGACCCGTCATGTCGAGGCGCAGGGTCCAGCCACCGCGGCCATGCATCCACCACATCTCGCGCTCGATGATGCTCATCACCCCCAGAAGGGCATCCTCTGAACTGTAATTGAGCAGGACCGGTGTGGAGGCGTCGAAGTCGATCTCCATCTCACCTTCCCAATCCTCAGCCTCGAAGGTGGAGGTATTCTCGCCATTGGAGAGATTTCCTCGGTCAGGCATGATGAAGGATACCTTCCATTCGGGCTCGCCATCCTGACTGGAAGTGCCGATGTAATCAACGGTGAAACTGGCGCGCAGGATCCCGCCGATCGTGTTCGGAACCTGCGTTTCCAAGATGATGCTCTGACTGGATCCAATCGTATTGACAATCTCACTGTTGAGCGAGGTGTTGTTGTAGCCGAGCACCGACCAACTCTCGACCATCTCCTCATCCTTCCAATCCAGTGCGACCTTGGAACTGCCGAACAGCACAGCGACCAGCAGGATGCCGACGATGCCGGTCGCCATTGCGAGTTTGCGACGGCTGGGGCCATCGACCGGCTCGACTCCCCAGGGTGTGGCGGCGAGCTTGTCCTGCAGATTGCGCACCTTCTGCGCCACATCGATCGGATCCGAGCCGTATTCGTCGCCCAGTCGCAACTTGTGGAATTGGGACAGGCCGATCAGCGGTCCGATGCAGGCGAGCAGGAAGATGAGCCAGTAGGCGCCGCCGGTCACATAGATCAGGAAGACACCCAGGCCGAACCAGATGAAGGTCGCCGCCACCGCTTGGGTGGTCTGGTAGAGTGCCATGTGCGTCGGTCCGAGCCGGGGGTCGGACACCTCGGCCCAGGTGGTGATGAAGGTGAACATCAGCCAATCCGTCAGCATCAGCGTCGGCATCCACAGGATGAGCAGGAACATCTCAGGCGCGCCGGTGAGCATCAGCAGACCGAGTCCGGCATAGCAGACGACCGAGCCTTGGGCGGACCAGCGCAGCACCTTGGCTCGGCCGAGGTGATCGGACAGCCAGGGACCGAGCAATCCGAGGTAGGTGGCGAAGATGAAGACGTTCGCCCACATGATGGCCTGCGCCGCGTCAAAGCCGAGCACATCGCGCATGTAGAACATGAACATGCCCTCGAATCCATCGCCGAGAGGCATCAGGAAGCAGAGCATGAGCACGACCCAGGCCGTTCGCGTTCGCATCGCTGCGAGCAGGCGGGTCATGGTCGAGGCATCCTCAGGGAAGTCGAGGTCAGAATCCTCGATCGCAGCCTGCATGGTCTTCGCGACCCGGCGTTTCTTCTGCGCACCAGGCCCCCGAATCGCCTCGCCCTCTCGCATGATGAAGGTGATCGCGACCGCCAGTGTCGCCGTCACCATCGCTGTGGCAAGACCCGCGTTCTGCAGGGACTGCCAATCGATGACATCGTCATCGGCGAAGGGGCCTGAGAAGGAGGTCCACCAGCCCATCAACAGCAGGAGAATGTGGCCACCTCCTCGGTAAGCGAGGTTGATGCCCGCGTTGAACCGGCCCAGTTTGGGCACGCTTTCAGCCATCATTCCGGCGACGGCCTGTTCTGCGAACAGCCGAGGGATGAGTGCGATGAACATCACGCCGACAAAAACCCAGATGCTCTCTCGAACATCGAGGAAGAACAGCGGAATCAGCAGGACGATGTGAAGCAGCGTACCGAAGATCATCCAACTGCGTCGCCGACCGAGCGGAAGCGTGACGAAACGTTCGACCGGCTGCGCCCAGATGAGCCGCAGGAAGAACGGCACTTTGAGCAGCATGATCGCGACGGCGATCACTCCGATCGGCAGTTGGAACTGGTTGTTCGCAACCTTGCCCAGCCACAATCCGATGAAGGCATAGGGCAACATCAGGCCGAGGTAGAAGATGACGACCCAGATGTCGCGGAACAGGTCGTTTCGACCGAGATCAATCCAACCCGTCTTGAGCGAACCGCTGGGGGCGAGTTCCGCTTCGAGGACCTCGGACATCACGCGGCCTACGGCCGCGCCTCCATCATGAGGATGACGCTCAAATCATCACTACATCGGGCCGCCTGTCATCACGCTTCCAGAGGATTCGTCAGCGAATTCAATGCCCCCGCTCTCGTACCAGGCGGTCATCTCATCCGAGTCTGCCCACAGGCCGAGATGGTGACTGATGATCATGCCCTCGCCGTCGATGTAGAGCATGAAGGGGATGCCGGCGACGCCGATTTCCGCGGCCAGTTCAGGCGCGTGGAGGAAAGGCCGGTCAATCGATCGATTGAGACCCGATTCACTCTCGTTCTTCCAACTGGACATGTCGCTGTATCGTTCCCCTGACTGCTTGTTCAGGATCAGCATCCGGCTCTCAGGAATGGCCAGATCGGAGGCGTTCAGCGTCGGCTTGCAATGGGTGCACCATTCGGCGCTGAAGTAGGCGACCCAGGGCGTATCGCCCATCATCGAGACATTCCAGGTCGCATTGTTCTCGTCGGGTGCTGTGAAGTTGGGAAAGGCCTGCCCGATCATGTAGGGAAGCGGCTCCTCGGGAACTTCGACACCGCCATCATCGATTTTCTGCGAGTCGGTTTCCAGACACCCGGAGAAGGCGGTGGCGAGCAGAAGCAGACTCAGTAGGATGGCGCGCATTTCGATTCCTCTCAAGATGTGGTGAAGCTCTGAATGGCCGACCAGGTCTGACCGTTATCATTCTCTCCCATGACTCGCCATTTGTAGTTGACACCCGATGTGAGCCCTGTGACAGCACGCTGGTGGTTACCGACATCGTTCGACGCCATCTGGTCGCAGTTCGCCCAGACAAGGGTGCTGTTGCCGCCGTCGGTCGGGCCCCAGCACACCGTCATCGTCGTGTTCGTGCCATTGTCGTAGACCTGCCATGCTAGGTCCGCGGTGCTGGCTGTGATGTTGACCGCGAGATGATCTCGCGTGAGGATGTCGTATTCGTGGACCCAACCTCTGAGTGGGTCGGTATTCCACACCGGCAGATGCGCGACTGCGTCCCAACTCGCTTGGGTCAACGGGAAGTTCCACGCCGTATAATATGGCATCAGATTGTAGCCGGTTTTCAGCGAGGTCTGAATGGCCCATTCATTGTATTCGCCGTCACCGCTCGGTTGACTGGTCATGTTCCAGTAATACTCGACAAGGGCGGCGGTGATCGGTTCCCAGCCAAAGGCTTCCTTGAGCAGAATATGGGTCTCGAGTGCGGTCCACACACTCCATGCTGAGAGAGGTGCACCGTTGCTGAAGTGGGTCTCCACCCGGGCCTCGCGGGTGGTGCTGTTCATCGCGCCGTGACCGGGTTTACCGACCAGATCCTCCATCAGGCGGACCGAATAGAGATTGCAGGTCGCCTCGGTATTTCCGGGTAGGGTCGAGGGCATCCACTGGTGGTTATGACCCAATTCATGGAACATTCCCCAATCGCCATTCTCGTACATGTAGGTGCCATTCACCACGCCCGCCACACTTGCGACGTGGGCCATGAAGGGGTATCCGGAGTGCATCCATCCCGCGCTGATCTGCACATCGAACTGGGCGCGCTCGACCCGCGGCCAAGGGGTGTAGCCCGACAGATTGTGTTCCATCTGCAGGGCCTGATCCCAGAACGTCATCGCGTGGTCCGGATCGTCCAGATTTCGGATGTATGAAGAGGGCACGGTGAGGATGAACCAGTCCGACTGCAACTCGGCGGTCGGCCCCGGTGCATGGCGCAGCAGATTGCGCCAATCGTTCAGATCGGTCTTGCCGTGGACATACCACGGCATTTCGACCGCACCCGCGATCGTGACATTGATCGAGCCCAGCGCCGAGCCCTTGGCCAAGGCGATGTAGACCGCGCCTCCGAAGGCGTTGCCGACCTCCATCGTGGTATTCGTCACCGGCCACCAGCGGTGGATCTTCGGGTGGCGGGACAGCGAAGATTTCCCCCACAGACTGTCGGTATGGCCACCGACGAGGATGTAGGCGTCCTCGCCGAGAATCTCAGGGGGCAGAGTCACGGTCACGACCTCGCCCGGTGCCGCATACAATCCTGTGCTCATTCGCCCATGTGCGCCCGCGTTCGCGTAGCCGAAATTGCCCGGCAGGCCACTGAAATCTCCATCGATCTCAATCGTCCGATTCAGCCGAGGTGCGGTCGGGTAGACCGGGCCGGGGAACGAGGTCGAAGAGGGGTGCATGAAGAGCTCATCCGCGGGAAGTTTCTGCATCAACTGCTCCTGGATGTTGAGCAACAGATCATCAATCTCATCGGCATCCAATGTGAACGTGTTTGATGCGTTGATGTGAATCCAACCCGTCGTGTTCGACAACTCTCGCACCGCGCTCCAATAGTCGGTATAATCCAGAGGCAGGTACGAAGCGCACAGGTTCACCACATTCGCGACCGCATCCGCATCTGTACCGGTCAGCATCAGCGTCCCCGCGAAGTGCTCCTCCAAGAGCGGCAACGCACCGTAGAGCCGGTGGGTTGGGCCCCACGATTCATCGGGCACTTCTGTCGTCGTGTAGATGTTCTTCGAAGAGACCAGCAGACCGGTGGTCTTGGCGATCTTGTTGCCCGGGTAATTGTGCGCGACATCAGAGTTCGAGTAGGACCAGTACCAGGCATGACCACCCATCACCAATCCACCGCCCGCGGTCAGCCATTGCTCGATCTGGGTATTCTCCACATCCGAATATGAATTCCAGAATTTGGTCACGAAACAGTCGAGATTCGACAGGTCAGCGGGCGTTGCTGAGGTAATCACCGAATAGCCTTCAGCGAGCAAGGTGTCCTGCCAGCCATTGAATGAGGAGTGCAGGCCGACGCGCTGCCTTTCATCACAGACCCAATCCAAGCCATTGAGGCTCAGATTGCCATGGGCTCCCGTCGATTGCACCGACATCGTCTCATGTCCGGAACCGACGATTCGACCCTGCCCTGCGTGGGAGGCAGAGACTGTCGATCTGTTCAGAGAATCCATGCCCACAGGGAAGGCCCACTCACCGAAGGGCAGGATGAGCGAAGGATAGGAACCGCCGTAGTTGACGCCGCCCACGGGTCGTCGAGTTAATTCATCGTAATCCGCATCCAAGTCATGGATCGCGAATGTCAGATTCAGACTGAAACTGCCGCCGCTGTTGTTCGCCAAAATCGTATGAGTGGTCCATGCATGTCGCTGTGTGGTTCGGCCCAGAGGGCTTCCCTGAATGGTGCCATTGCTCGTGATGACCAGCCCCGGGATGGGGGGGTCAAGAACGAAGGATTCGACGGGAGCACCACCATTGATGACGGGGAAAGACACCGATTCATTGGCCATCAAGACGAACTCGGTCTGTCCCCAACTCAAGTTGGTCGGCGTGATATCCGCAATCCGGAATTCCAGAATGATGCTGAATTCTCCGCCGGTATTCTCTGCCGTGATGGTGTGATTCATCCACGGAACCAAGGTGTCGGCGGATCCACTGACCCTCCCATCCGCACCGAAGGAGAAGCCCAATGGAAGCGGAGGATCGATGGTCCAGATCACCGGTGTGCCGCCGCTGGTCTCGGGCAGCATGTCGACGGTGTCGTTGCCCCAGACCATGTCCAGCGGCATGCGCTCGTACAGGATTGAGAGAATCGGTTGGTCTCTGACCGTGACGCTGATGATGGCGACGGCGGAGCCACCGGTATTGTTCGCCCAGACCACATGACTCTGTTCGGGTTGGAGCATGGAGGGTGTTCCAGAGAGACGTCCGGTGCTCTCATTGATAATCAGGCCCGAAGGCAACGGCGGATCGACTTCGAAAGTGACGGGATCACCCCCGTAATACTGTACGGTCTGGGCGATCATCTCGACATCGAGTGTGAGGACCAGATCCATCTCGCCCCAGTGGACGTAGGAAGGCGGTTGGTCGACCACGGTGAGCGTGATCGAGGCATTCGTCATCCCGCCTGTATTCGACGCGGTCAACACATGGATTGTCGCCGCTTGAAGGGCATAGGGTGTGCCGATGATGCCACCGGTCTCGGTGTTCAGGCTCAATCCGATCGGTAACGAGGGTTCGACGGCCCACAAAACCACTTCACCGCCTTCGATCGAAGGCGCGGCGATGGTGATGGGCTGGCCTTTGATGAGCACCCAGGCGCCCGGACCGGTGTCGATGTTGGAGGGTGCACGCTCGCGGATCTCGAAGCTGAAGTTGGTCCAGGCGACCGATACCGGATTGCCACCGTCGACGATGCAGGTAATCAGGCCGGGGTCGGTGGCGAAGAAGTGGATGCTGCCGTTGATCTGGGTTTCTCCACAGGTCGCATTCCAGCGCTTGGCCTCATCGCCATCATAGGCGGGTTGCAGCCAGAATGAATCTCCGACTCGGACATCGTCGGGAACGACATAACTCAGATTCGAGATCGGTGTGATGCACGACCACAGATACTGGATCTGGTGCTCGGGGCAGATGGAGGGGGGTTCGGGCTCCGGCTCGGATTCAGGCTCAGGCTCAGGCTCGAGTTCTGGTTCGACCTGACCATCCTCATCCACGGGCGCGGTCTGACTGCCCAGATAGATGCCCGCACTGCCGCTCAGCAGCAGGAGCACTGCGAGCAGAGCCGGTACGAGGCGCCCGCGTTCCATGTGGCTACAGCATGCAGTTCCGGCCATATGCCTTCGCCCCTCCTGAAGACAACCTCATGACCTTGGCCGCCCTCCTGCGGCCATGCGCGTGGTGATCACGGGTGCTGCCGGACTGATCGGCGGCATCGTCCACGACCACCTCAGGGGGCTTGGTCATGACGTGGTTGGTCTGGATCGACCACTCGAAGCCTGGATGCTCGCGGGACGGAATACTGAAGATGATCTGGCGCGGTCCAGAGTGGAGATTGAGATGGAACTCTCAGCAGCATCCGATGAAGCACTTGCAGCGGTTTTGGAAGGCACGGATGTGCTCATCCACCTCGCGGCAGATGCGGACCCATCCAACGAGGATTCCTCGATGCTGCGAAACAATATCGAGGTCACGACCACCCTGTTCCGTTGTGCTCGCGACAGCCATGTCCGGCGGGTCATCGTCGCCTCTTCCGGATTGGCCCAGGTCGGGCTCGAGTCCCTGTTCGAAGAAGGCGGTCCGCTGCATGGACGACTGATTCGGATCGAGGATGGCATCGCGCCGACCTCGACCTATGGTGCTTCCAAAATCTATGCGGAGGTGCTCGCCGAGATGCATGCGCGCGTACATGGCATGGAGACGGTCGCTGCGCGACTGGGCACGGTGATCCCAGACGAGAGCGAGCACTGGCGGCGTGGCGGCCGCCTGCAGGCAACCGCGTTGCTCGCAGAGGATGTGCGACGCTTCTTTGAAGCGGCGTTGACCGCACCGCTTGAAGCCCACCTGCTGACCGCGGTGCAATCGGATTCACCCGGGCGATTCCTCGATCTCGAACCCGGTCTCTCGGTGCTCGACTGGTCGCCAATCGAGTGGCCACCTGAGAGTTTCTGAACATTTTTTCTTCCGGTTTGAGGATGGGTGTTGTGGCAGTATCACCTCTTTCTGTCAATGAATGACTCGTTTTCGGGATTTTTTCGGGGTTTTCGCCAACCCCCTGATACACCCGCCCGTCGGGGCAGCCGTCTGGGATCCGCGCCCACGCTCGAGCCGGTTCATTGGCGCTACAGGAGCGGCTCGACCTCGGCTGGCACTCGGTCGCGGCCAGTAGCCGCCGTCACGACCGCCGCTCGGATCACTCCTGGGCGATGGAGTGAGCCGATTCAAGAACCGGCACCCGACTACGTCCGCTCATGGAGGCGCCTGAAGGCGATGCTGGACTGACCTTGGCGATCGATGTCGGCAGCACGGCGGTCAAGTTGCTGCTGCTCTCACGTTCCGGTGATTGGACCCTCGCCTCGCATCCGACGGATCTGCAAGACATCTGGACACCTGTGAAAAGGAGCATCGGCGAACACGTGCAGAGAATCGAAAGGGTCGGCATCACCGGTCAGGGACAATCCGCTCTTCTCGTGTGTGGCGGTGAACGTGTCGGCAGTCTCGACACGTGGCGTTCAGAATTGAATGTCGGCGAGTGCGAACTCGGCGATGGCGCCATCCTCCATCCATCGGGCAGTTGGTTGCCGCGCAGACTCAAGCAGTGGACAATGAATAATCCAGAACGAGACGGCCTGAAGAGTCTGCAGATCAAGGATTGGCTGAATCTCCAGCTGACTGCGGTGACCGCCTCAGATGCCCGTTCGATGCGCGGATTGTTGGATGCGGATGGGACGATGTCACAACGAATGGAAGATTGGGTCGGTCTCTCTTCGATTGTTCCGACGCTGTTCAATCCCTCAGAGGTGATCGGCAGAGTCACGGCGAAAGGTGCGGCTCTCTCCGGGTTGAGAATCGGCACGGAGGTCATCTGTGGATGCGATGATCTCTCATCCGGTGTGCTGGGCCTCGCCCCTCGTGACGGTCAAATCTTCAATCTGGCCAATACCAGCGAACACCTCGGCGTCATTCCATCGAACTGTGCAGGTCTCTTGCAGCATGCTCGGAACTGTGGCTTGAGTTTCTTACCCGGCTGTGGACGGTTGCCTGCTCTCCTGTACAGTGCGACCTCCAGTGGAGGGGGGACATTGGTTGCTGAGAACATCGCATCGATTCCAC
>Ga0209501_10006778_pt1 | contig 10216 bp, 4 predicted proteins | sample ArcticOcean_MG_C_4_FD_187434 | JGI IMG/M metagenome (GOLD analysis project Ga0209501, IMG submission 187434) | Marine microbial communities from western Arctic Ocean - ArcticOcean_MG_CB4_134 (SPAdes) (version 2) | ecosystem: Environmental > Aquatic > Marine > Oceanic | place: Arctic Ocean...
AGTATATTGTGAAAAAAATGATATTGAGATCGTTTTCTGTTCCACTATGTTGACCGATATAAAGGCATATAATAAATTAGGTGAAGTATATAAAAATCCTAATATGAAATACTTTAATACAAAAGATATTAATTATTTTACCTTTCCAAATAATATTCAAAGTTGGAAAGAACATATCCAAACGTATGATAATAATTATCGTATGGAACATCCAAATATACATGACCATGAAATTATTACAGATTTACTTTTTAACTACATAGAGGATAGATGAGTCTTTTAGTAATACCATTATTAGATAAAGTATTAAATTCGAAAGGTAGGAGCCTACATAAACAAAATGAATATATGTGGTGGAGCCCTTTCGTACAACATCACAAACCAAAATTACAAGTTAACATAGAGACGGGTAAATGGCATTGTTGGGTAAGTAATCAAGGTGGTCATAATTTATTTCAATTATTAAAACAAGTAGGTGCCGATAGATCATTATTTAAAGAATTAAGTGAAATAGTTGGTAGTACATTTTATTCTTCAGAGAGAAAGAAAGAAGATATTAAAGTATTATTATTACCCAAAGAGATGAAATATTTTGATGAGCGTGATTCAGTATTTAAACGACATGCATTAAGATTTTTATATAGTAGAGGCATAACCGATATTGATATAATTAGATATTCTATGGGATATTGTACAGAGGGAATATATCAGAATAGAATTATAGTACCGAGTTACGATAGTGATGGTAAGTTGAATTATTTTATTGGTAGAGATTTTTATAAAGGTGGAATGAAATACAAAAATCCTTCCATATCAAAAGATATAATCGGTTTTGATCTATATGTTAATTGGAATGAACCGATAATTCTTTGTGAGGGTGTGTTTGATGCCATTGCTATTAAAAATAACTCGATTCCGCTATTTGGTAAAACTATACTTCCTAAACTTTATAAGAAAATTATCGAAAAACAAGTTCGTCATATAGTTATTTCTTTAGACGATGATGCGTTTAAAGATTCTTTACAAATGACGAATCAATTCATGGATATGGGTATTAATGTTAGTTTTGTAAAACTTAAAGGTAAAGATCCAAGTGAAATTGGGTACGAAAACATGGTTACTGAACTATTTAATTCTCAGAGAGTTGATTTTAAAGAACTTATGAGGATGAAGTTGTATGGGAATAAATAAAAAAGATATATGGGAATTCGGAGAAGGATACTATAAAGTACATATTACCGATATTAATGCATATGAAAAAATAAAAGACTTTTTGGGAATAGACAAAGATAGTTATTATAAGAAAAATGGAGAGATTTTTGCCTGGGACGTTACAGTTGAAGAAAAAAAATTACCTAAAGTTAAGAAAATACTTAGGGAGTTTGTTTGACACAATCTAAAATTAAAGTTCCTTTTCGTAAATTAAAGCACATTCACCACATATCGGACATTCAAATCCGAAATCTTAAACGACATAGAGAATATGAAGAAGTCTTTAATCGTTTATACGAAAAGGTCAAATTAAACAAAGAGAATGCAGTAGCTTATATTGGCGGTGATATTGCACATAGTAAAACCGAAATGTCACCTGAGTTGATTGACCAATTATCAAGGTTATTTAAAAACTTATCTGATATATGTCCTACGATTATTATTGCAGGAAATCACGATTGTAATCTAAACAATCGATCTCGTATGGATTGTCTTTCCCCAATAGTAGATAATTTAAAACACCCTAACCTACACTATCTAAAAGATAGTGGTGTATATAAGTGTGCAGATACTACATTCGTGGTATGGGATTGTTGGACAGATGAAGAAGATTTTATAGAAGCTAAAGATGTAGAAGGTGATACAAAGATTGTATTGTTTCACGGAACGGTAGATAGATGTGAAACTGATTTAGGATTTAGATTACCCTCAGATGTAAAGATTACAAAGTTTAAAGGTTACGATATGGGATTACTTGGTGATATCCATAAGCGTCAACACCTTAACAAAGAAGAAACTATTTCTTATTGTGGTTCATTAGTTCAACAGAATCATGGTGAAGATATTGGTAAAGGTTATTTACTATGGGATGTACCAAATAGAAAATCAGAATACATAGAAGTACATAATGATTTTGGTTATTATACAGTTGATATAGATAAAGGTAAATTACCCGATTTATCTGATTTACCAAACAAACCACGAGTTCGTATTAGAGTGAGTAATACAAAACCTGCTCAATTAAAACGATTATTAACTAAACTACATAAAATGACTAATATTCAAGAATCAGTTGTTACGAGAGTAGATGGGTTGAGTACAGAAAAGATTCGTGATAAAAAAGTTAATATTGGGGATATTAATAGTGTAGATTATCAATATAAATTAATTAGTGAGTATTTGAGTAACAATTATATTGTGGACGATGACACCATGATAAAAATAAAAAAAGTACTTACTGATTTAAATGCAGTTATACCAGAAGCCGATATTCAAAGAAATGTAAATTGGAAATTAAAGAGATTTGAGTTTTCTAATATGTTTAGTTATGGTGAAGATAATGTGGTAGACTTTACAAAACTAAATGGAATAATTGGATTATTTGCTCCAAACGCTGCGGGCAAATCAGCTTTATTAGATGCTTTAAGTTTTTGTTTATTTGATACGTGTTCCCGTGCATACAAGGCAGATAGTATTATTAATAATGTAAAAACTACTATGGAGTGTAAAGTTAATTTTGAGATAGATGGGGTAGATTACTTTATAGAAAGGCGTGGTAAGAAAAATCTAAGAACTGGCCACGTAAAGGTAGATGTGGAGTTCTGGGTAGTTGATGATAGTGGTGACAAAATATCATTGAACGGTGATCAACGAAGAACTACTCAAGTTAATATTAGAAAAGTTATTGGTAGTTATGAAGATTTTATTTTAACTTCTATGAGCTCACAAAACAATTCTACAGTATTTATTGATAAAACACAAAAGGAAAGAAAAGAACTATTATCTCAATTTATGGGATTGAAAATCTTTGATACATTATATATCCAAGCTTCAGACGATATTAAAGAAGTGAATACATTATTAAAAGATTTCAAAAAAGCTGATTACGATAGTGAATTGGCAGAGATAACAAATGATTTAATTTTACTTGAAGGTAAACAAAAAGATTTTAAAAAGGATGATAGAGATTTAAAAAAACAAGTTAAACAAATATTAACTGATATTAAGAATCAAACTAAAAGATTAAAACCAGTAGATATTAATATTCGTGATGATGAAGTTCTTCAAGATGAAAAGAAAAAGTTGAATGGTATATTATATAAAGTAGATGATGAGTATGGTGTAACAAAAACTACAGTTCAAGGATTTGCTCTACAACGAACCGAATTACAAACTCGGATAACTTCATATGAAAAAGAAAATGTAAGTGAAAAATATATTAAGTTAGAAAAACTTGAAGAAGAACGAGACTTATTTCAGATTGAGTTAGATAAATTAAAAATAGAAGTTCGTAGTAAATTAGATAAGATTGATAAACTTGGTAATTTAACTTATGATGAAGATTGTGATGATTGTATGAGTAATCCATTTACATTGGATGCAATTGAAACTAAAAAGAATCTTGATAAAGATAAATTACTTGCACAACAATACGTTACAAAGAAACAGTTAATGGAAGATAGAATCAAAAAAATGTTTAAGATTCGTGCATATAAAAATGATTTGGATGGTTTATTAGAAGAGATGAATTCTTTAAATGTTCAAGAATCACATAGTTCAACACAACTTAGTTTATTAAAGGAGAAGAAAACCAATGTATTACATCAACTAACTTCTGTCAATAAAGAAATTACACAATGTAAATCACAGGAACAAAATGTAATATTTAATTCTCAAATAGACCTTAATCTTGATAATTTACAACGTAATAATGACGATTTAGATTATCAATTAGATATGATTAGTAAAAAATTAACTACACTTCATGGAAATATACAAGTCTTAAAAACTAAAGAACAGCAAATTAATGATAATATTACTAAAGTAGAAGAACTTGAAGATTCACATCAAGCATACCAATATCTATTAGAAGCAATTAAACGAGATGGTGTACCATATGATTTAATAAGTAAATCGTTACCTACAGTTGAAGGGGCAGTAAATGATATTTTAGCACAGATTGTAGATTTTAGTATCTTGTTTAATATGGATGGAAAAGTGATTGATACTCATATAGTATATGATGATGACAGAGTATGGCCACTTGAGATGAGTAGTGGTATGGAACGATTTATAAGTTCATTAGCAATTCGAGTAGGATTGATGAATGTAAGTAATTTACCACGAAGTAATTTTTTAGCAATTGACGAAGGTTGGGGAACAATGGATTCTGATAATTTAAATTCTGTTAATACATTATTTCAATATTTGAAAACACAATTTCAATTTACTTTTATAGTATCACATATAGAAACTATGAGAGATTTTGTTGATACCCTATTAGAAATTAAAAAAGTATCTGGTAGTAGTTCAGTTAAATTCAGTAGAAATTGATGTAATTACATTTCTTGGTTTTTTATTATTTTCCGTATATAACTTATATAAGTGTTGATTAAGAACAGCAGAACATTTAGTTCTGTTTTTCTTTGCATACGACTTAAACCAATCCATTAAATCTTCATCTAAAGTGAAATTATATCTTTTTTTCATTTTACACCCTTTATACTTATTTTATATATATAATTATCAAATATTTATATTTTAGATATTTATACTTGATAAGCATATTATATTTGGAGTATTTAATGCCAATTTTAAAACGATTTAATGAATTACAAGGTTTAGCGGATGTAGATGTTCTGTTTGAAGAAGAAGGATTAAATTCTAATTTTTTCAATATTACAGAATTTCCAGACCCTTTACAAGTAGGTAAAAATTCATTTTTAATTGCCGGATCAGCAAAACTTTTAGATTTTACAGAATTAAAAATAGATATTGTTGATTCAGAAGGCAATTCTATATATCATGAGCCCGTTAGAGATTATCTTGAAGGTAATATGAGAAGAATTTCTATTGAGGTGTATGATCAGAATTCCCCTGGTAGTGGATATCTATATATTGTGGGTGAGGCCCATCCTGAAAGAAATGAAGTTCCACCCGTTTGGCAAGGTGTTTATAATGTAAGATATGTAAGACCAATATCTATAAACACTACTCAACAGAATACTCAACCTATTTTCTTTTATAAACAACCACGTATCCGTGGCCAAGAAATTACAAAGGCATTTATAGAAGAGTTACCAGCATCAGCTTCTTATTCTTTGAGTGGTAGTGTTACGGTAACTGCTAAACGTCCTGGAAGTGAAACTTCTTTTGAAGGGATAAATGATGATGATGACTTAAATCCTGCAGTTGTAACTGCTGGTCCAGACCAAGTTGGTAAATTTTTAAAAACTTATAAAAATAAGAGAGAAAACAAATGGTCAGTAGGTGCTCAACCAACCGTTTTAGCATTAGGTAATATACAAAGAAGAGCTTCTCCTGAACCAGCCTCCCACACCATTACTATAAATTCAGTTGAATCTTCTCCAGAAAACCAAACAGATAAAATTACAAGTGCATTTGTTGGTGGTAAAATAACAATAAAATCAGCTCAGGTTGATGAAAGTACATTTCCTATTGGTGGTAATCAGTTTATTAAGACCCAAAGTATATATAGTTCAAGAATACAAGAAGTAATAAATTCTACTACATTCATTCCCGAATCCCCATTTACACTTGAGGTACATCCATCAAAACAAACTGGAGAAAAAGAAGGATATCTTGATCCTGATTTTGATTCAAATAGAGTTTGGGCAAATGTAACTCCTCAAGGTAAAATATTAGATGAATTTTTACCCTCTAATGCAAACCCAAAACAACCTGATACCTCGCATACAGATGAGACAGGGGCGGTTTGGATTTGGTCTACAGTTACAGATGCCAGTAGAATACCGAAAGAAGAAGATGCGGGTGGAGATGCAACGATAGATTATTATGGATGGAGTGCATCAGGTAGTCTCAGTCAAGATCAATTAGATAATGCAGTCACTAAATATAATGTTAGTATGGTATCAAATTCTAATGTTACAATGTCAATATTACCAACTCCAGGCAAAACATTATCAGGAACTTATCTTAGAAGTTACGCCGATTTTTCAGTTGTGAATATGAGAACTTTTAGTGGAGATATTTTTAGAGTAAAAGTTTATGGAAAACTACGAGGTGGTTTAACTGATTTTGAATTATTATACGATTCCCCTATAGAATCGCCCCAAGTCTTAATTGACCCGTTTAGTGTTGATGGATTTACTAATGTTGGATATTTTTATACACAATCAATTATAGATAGTTATTGGGCCTCGTCTTCAAATAGTACAGTAACTCAAAATGATGATTATATGGTTGATGGAGTTTTGATTAGTGGTTCTAATAGTGGACTTGGAGAAATTTGTGAATTTTTTACCACTTCCTCATATGAGTTAGAAAGAAATGTACGGTATTCACTTGGGTTTGATGCTTATTATGTAAAACAAGACAAATTATTTTCATCTGATGATGGTACTGCTGTTACTAAAAAGGCGGCAGAATTAAAAGTTTATTTAAGTGGTTCGAGATCAAAAGATGGAACTGGAGATTTAGGTGAAGATGTATATCTTGGTTCTGTTAAAATACCACCAGGGCCCGGAACTCTTGAAGGTAAACAGTCGGGGGTGTTTCAAACATTTACAAGTGCAGCAAAACATTTTCCAAATGCTCAGCCAAAATTTGTTGCAACTTCTGGCCAATGGGTTATTAAAGATATAGATTTAAAACCATCTGTAGAAACTAATTTTAGTCCTGATTATTTTAGAACAATCATTCCTTTACCATATATACATAAACGTCCAGCGATGATGGATTTCTTGGTTGAGTTTTATGATTTAAATAATAATATTGCAGATTCATTTGCATTTCTTGAAAACTTTAGAATTATAGGATCTCCACAAGTTATACAAGGTGATAAGAATTTATTAAGTGGTTCAATGTATCTTGGAAATACACAAGGTTCTGGTATAGAAATGCATGGTGGTTCAGCTTATATGAGGTCTGTTGGATATGAAGGATTTGAAGCTACTATTTCAAGTGGTAGTGGTGGATTTATGATGTGGAGTGGTTCTTTAAGTGGAAGTCGTTCAGATGGAAGTCCAGTATTACATACAACGGAAAGTTATGAAGGGGTTGGTTTAGAGATTGTAGATGCTCATGGAGCAACAGATAGATATCTACAATTTAGAACTAATCCAAGTACATTTAAAGTTCAGACTGATGAATTTTTCTTAGGAAGTTCTCTTCAATTCGTTAGTGGTAGTAATTCTAAAATAGAAATTAGTTCAAGTAATTTCCACTTACAACCTGATGGGGATGTTGTGATGAGTGGTACGGTTACTGCAACTGCTGGTAATATAGGAAATTGGACAGTATCAAGTGGAAATATTGTGGGTACTAATATCACAATGGATGCAAATAATTCCACAATATATAAAACCGATCAAGGTCCTGGTTCAGATAGTGGAGCCGCATTTGATCAATTAAGAGATGAATATTATTTAGATTTTACCCCCGAAACGGAAAGTCCAGATAACTATTTTATTAAAATGGGTCCAAATTTTATGGTGGACAAAGATGGTATATTGATTGCAAGTGGTGCGGTATTTGAGGGGACAATAACTGCAAGTGCTGGTTTAATTGGTGGATTTCATATTGGTTCGGCATCATTATTTGCAGGTTCAAGTGAACACGTACCGAATTTCTTTATAAGTGGTTCTGCTACAGGCAATGCTGGTGGAGTTGGTGGTAAAAGTTCTATGTTTATTTCCGCATCAAAATTTCAAGTAACTGCCGAAGGTGATATAACAGGCTCACAAGTATTATTTACTGGTGGAACAATTGGTGGATTTGAATTAGCATCTACACAAATAAATTCTACTAATGATAATTTAATATTAAAATCAAGTGGTCAAATAACTGGTTCACAAGTATTATTTACTGGTGGTGATATTGCTGGGTTTACAATTGCAACTACTGGTATAACTTCAACTGGAATTGGTGTACACCCAACTGGACAAACTTATGCTTTTACGGCAGGAAGTTCGAATCAGTTTAATGTAAAACATAGTGGACAAGTTACTGGTTCACAAGTATTATTCACTGGTGGTAAAATTGCAGGTTGGGTAGTAGATGATAATACTGTTCACAATCTTACTTCAGCAAAATACTCTGGACTTTCTTCAACTGGTACTGTGCGAATCTTTGCTGGAGCAGATAATCTTACTGCAGGAACAGGTAGTGCTGTATTTAATGTGAAGTCCGATGGAGTAGTTACGGCAAGTTCTGGTTTAATTGGTGGTTGGCAAATAAATCCATCACCAGAAGAACTTAGAAGTCCAAACGAAAGATTAGTACTAAGTGCAGTAGCTAGTGCCGAAAGAATAACAGTAAAAAATACTTCAGATAATGCTGTAATTAAAATTGGAGAAATTAGTTCTGATACGAGTGATAAATATGGTATAAAGATTTTTGATGGTTCAGGTGCAACTGATGATAATATTGGTACTGGTACTGTAGTGATGTTGGGAGATTTGGGTAATAAAATCGGTGGATGGCAAATAACCGATACTCAAATTAGAACTATACCAGATGCGGGATTTGGTGGACAATATGATCTTGCTGGTGGAGAAGATGGTTTAATATTAAGTAATGATGGTAGGATACATTCAGCTGCATATGTACCAAACCAAAAGGGTTGGAATATAGATACTGTTACAAATGGTTTTGCAGAATTTCAAAATGTAGTTGTTAGAGGAACATTGAAAACAGCAGTATTTCAGAAAGATTCTGTTAATGTTGTTGGTGGTACGTTAAGAATAGCCAATGCCGCTAAACTAACACCATTAAGAAGTGGAAGTACAGTACTTTCTGGTTCTACCTCAATGTCCGCTAATCAAGTAACAATGAGTGTTGATAATGTTAGTGGGTTTGAAGCAGGAGAAATTTTACTTGCTAAAAAAATAGGAAATACAGGTTTTCAAACAGAGTATTTATATGTAACAGGTTCACAAAGATGGTCAGAATTAGATCCTAATATAACTGGCTCTTCTGTATCAAATGACACAGATGGTATTTCGGGTGAGTTATATGTTGGGAGGGCATATGGACAATTAACGGGAGCAGATGTTAGTGGTTCTTCAACTATTACTTTAACAAGCGGTATATTCAGTTCTACTACAGTTGTTAGTAATTATTCTCAATCTATTTTTAATGTTGATGATGCATCAGGAATATCAAAACAAAACTTTTTAAAAATTGAACACCCGAGTAGTGGAAATTTTGAATTTGTTAAAGTAACTTCTGTAAGTAGTAATACTCTTACGGTTAGGAGAAAAGCTTGGTTTCCATTGGATACAAATTTAGGGGCAACTGAAGTTTTAGGTGGTTGGCCTGATAATTCAAAAATTTGGTTAGTTAATGATAGAATGTTTACTGCTCAATTACATAATGTGGTTTCAGTTGGACAGTCATATGAGGAAGGACAAGTTTTCGCTTCAACAGGTAAATTTACAGAGTGGATTACATCTGGGTGGATAGATTTAGATGCCAATCCTACTTCTCCATATACACCGATGATACAAATTATGGAAAGAACTGGATCAGGTGTGTATGATTATGTTTTACGAACACAATTAGGTGATTTAAGTGGATTGAGTAGTGCGTATTTATATGGTGATGAAAATCCTGGATTTGGTATCTATACTGAAAATGGTTATTTTAGTGGAGCAATAACAGCACAAACAGGATCATTTGCAGGGATTGTTCATGTTGCAACAACACAAGGTGGATTGGAAACAGGACAAAAGATTTCTATAGGTACAGATGTTAGTGGGACGAATGATGGTATTTATATTAATAATAATAACTATTGGTTTACTTCAGCTGAATTTAGATTAGGTGATGGTAACAATTATTTATGGATAAGTGGCTCAGAAGCTAGTCCAGCAAGTTCATTTAAAATAAAAACTGGGGATCTCAGTATAAATACTACCAAGTTTATAGTTTCATCATCATTAAATAATGGTACTATTAAGATGGGGGGAGTATCGTCCACTTGGGCATCAGGTGTAACTTCAACAACTAATACTGGTATTTA
>Ga0209501_10006781_pt1 | contig 10214 bp, 8 predicted proteins | sample ArcticOcean_MG_C_4_FD_187434 | JGI IMG/M metagenome (GOLD analysis project Ga0209501, IMG submission 187434) | Marine microbial communities from western Arctic Ocean - ArcticOcean_MG_CB4_134 (SPAdes) (version 2) | ecosystem: Environmental > Aquatic > Marine > Oceanic | place: Arctic Ocean...
CAGCTCCAGAATCGTGCGCCCGAGCCGCCTGCCCACGACCTCCCCAACCCGGTATCCGATGGCGCAACTTCCGGTCGCCGACACAAGGGGGATCCTACGATCGTGCAGGAGCCGGTCCCCGACGGTCGAGCCCTTCCCCACCGTGAGCGAGAAGATGGCCGCGTCGACCCCATTCTCCTCACAGACGGCCTGCACGATCTTCGTAACCGCGATGGCCGTCAGTGGCGTTTGGCTGGACGGCTTCCACAGCACGGAATCTCCGCACACGGCAGCAAGTGCCGCGTTCCAGCTCCAAACAGCTACCGGGAAGTTGAAAGCGGTGATCACCCCCACGACCCCCAAGGGGTGCCACTGCTCCATCATTCGGTGATCTTGGCGTTCGGAGGCGATGGTGAGCCCGTATAACTGACGGGAGAGACCCGTGGCGAAGTCGCAAATGTCGATCATCTCCTGGACTTCACCCTCGCCCTCGGCTCTGATCTTCCCCATTTCGAGCGTGACGAGTGCGCCCAGCTCGGCTTTAACGTCGCGCAGCCGGTCCCCGATCTGGCGGACCAACTCTCCACGGCGGGGAGCCGGCACCGTGCGCCAGTGCAGATACGCGTCTTGGGCACGGGAGACGATGGCGTCGTACTCCTCTTCGGTGACCTGCTGCACCGTGGCGAGCTGCGATCCGTCGATCGGAGTCGTGACCTCGAGCTCGGGGCCGGACCCCATCCATTCCCCGCAGAACCCCCCGAGATTTCGCTCCTGGATACCCAGGCCGGCTAATATTTCATTCATCAGATTTCCTGTCGAATTTCCTGTGGTTAGGACCTCCGCACGGCGCGGGCAACAGGTCGGGTCGGCCGTTCCGAGTGGTGCATCCTCAACAGCGTCGCGTGCCCCTTCACGTCGTGTACGCGGAGGATCTCGACGCCCTTTGTGATAAGACCGTGGCTGACAGCGAGTGTTTCCGCATCGCGCTCGGCGCTCGGCTTGTCGGTGACGGGTTCGAGAAAGGACTTCCGGCTGTGGCCGATGAGCAGCGGTATCCCAAGGTCATGAAAGCGCTCCACGTGCTCCAGAATATGCCAACTCTGGCGGGCCGTTTTTCCGAAGCCGATCCCGGGATCGAACACAAGGCGGTGCCGTGCGATGCCTCTGCGATCGAACTCCGCCAACCGTTCCTCGGCCCACGCGATCAAGAACTCCACTGAGTCACGATCGTGGGGAATGGACTCTCCCTTCACGACCGGGATGGAGAGGCTATGCATGAACACGAGTGGCACGTCCGTACCCTCGGCGATCTCCAACATCTCGGGGCGCCTGAACCCGGTCACGTCGTTCAGGATATCCACGCCGATTCCCAGCGCCGATCTAACGGTCGAGGGATTACGTGAATCGATGCTGATCAGGAAAGGATCTCGACGTCCGGGCGGCTGTAACTCCTCCTGAAGCGCCCGCAGGCCTTCCAGCACCGGCTCGACTCGAGCCCACTCGGCGACCGGATCGACCGCAGTGCCATCCGGACGTGTGGATTCGGCGCCGACGTCGATGATGCCTGCGCCGTCCTCCGCGAGTTGTCTTGCGTGTCCAACCGCGGTCTCGGGTTCCATGAAGAGCCCGCCGTCACTGAAGCTATTGGGAGTGACGTTGAGGATTCCCATGAGCGTCGGGTTACCCACCTCGAAGTCGGCCTCCGGCGAGGGAACGGCCGGGACCTCCGCCGCGGACGCCCGGGCCCCGAGGCGGCTGGCGTGGACTTCCAGCGTCTCAGAATCCAGGAGCATGTCGGGAATCAGGTCGCGCAGAGGCTCCAGGACGAATGGGCGCCTCAAAATCTCCGGATGCGGGATAGTCAGATCGTCGGATCTTACCTCGAGTCCGGTCCACCAGAGGATGTCTATGTCGATCACTCTCGGGGCCCACCGCTCGTGGTCCTTCCGCCCCAACGATCTCTCGATCTCTTGGACGTGTCGCAGTAGGGCACCGGGCTCGAGGGTCGTCTCGCCAGAGAGCGCACAGTTCAGATAGGGGAGGTCCCAGGCCGCCGGGGCCCCGGTGGGCGTCAGCGCGGGTGACTCATAGATCCGGCTCAATCTCACGGCGTGAAGAACCGCTCCACACCCCCGAGACAGGCGCGAAACCGCCCTCTTCAGATGGATCGCGCGGTTTCCCAGGTTGCTGCCGAGGCCGAGGATCACCATGGCTCAGTCGCTGACCGTGAATTCCGCACCCTTGGTGATTTCTGGGATGGGCGGCGAGACCTTTCGAACGGTGACCCGAAGCTGGTGCTCAGACTCCACCACGTTCCTCAGCGAGGTAAAAATCTCGTTCGCCAGATGTTCGACCAGCGAAAACTCGCGATCTGAAACCACCTCCTTGATCGCGCACACCAACGTGTCGTAGCACACGGTGTCCTCGAGACGATCCGTAACCATCCCTCGAGGTGGCGTCTCGAATCGAATCGTGAGGTCGACCTCGATCGGCTGTGGATCAAGGCGCTCATCCGCCGAGCACCCGAGGCGCACGGGCAGTGATATACCCCTTATGGTGAGTTCTGGGTGGGACATGTTCCGAGGTTAGCGCTCCTACCGACCTGCCTAGCTTCCTCCAATGTTCTCCGCGTAGACCCACCACAGATCCTTGTCTCCGTACCCACCTTCCCTCTCGGAGTCGAAGTAGAAGATCTGGTAATCGGGGGAAAACGCCGGACAGCGGTCGTTTTCTTCCGTGTTAACGAGCGGGCCCAAGTTGATGAGAGGACCCCATGCGCCTTCATCGTCCCGGCTGGTCACGTAGATGTCCTCTTCTCCATACCCTTCATCTCGTGTCGCGGTCACGTACAACGAGCGGCCATCGGCCGACGGCAGGGAATGATGCTCGCTGCCGGCCGAGTTGACCTGGGGACCGAGGTTCACAGCCTCCTGCCAGACGCCGTCCACCCTCTCCGACCGCCAGATGTCGTTTCCGCCGTACCCACCGGGCCGCGTCGATGTCCAATAGGCCACGCTCCCATCGGGTCCGGTGAAATAGAGGCAGTGGTCGGCATAAGAAGAGTTGATCGGTGCGCCGAGGTTCCGCGGCTCCGTCCACTCGCCGTCCACCTTGTCACTCACCCAGATGTCGACGCTACCCATACCACCAGGTCGATTGCTCATGATGTAGAGTTGATTCCCGTCCGGAGACAGGAGGGGTTCAACCTCTGAATACTCGGTGCTGATCGGGGCGGGGACGACCTCGGCCCGAGTCCACTGACCGCCGACGAGCGTCGACGTACAAATGTCGTTTCCACCGTCCGGCGTGCGGTCTGTGCAGTTGAAGTACATCGTGCGGCGGTCGGTCCCAAAAGTCGGCTCCGAGTCCCGTCCGGCGGCGTTGATGGCGGCGCCCATGTTCACCGGCTGGATCTGGGCGCGGGACAGAGGTGAGCGCTGGGCGCTGAGACCGCTGAAGGCGAAAAGGCCTAAACCGCTCACAATGAACGCAGAAGTCAGCAACTTCATCGAGGTGCTCCTGTAGCTGTGGGTGGCCGACTACCCCACGGCTGGACAGCGAAGTAGCAGCGACCGGAACATGTGTAGCATGTATGGTGCCTGACAAGGCACACTGCCAAACTCCCCATGAGCCGGATGGCCCAGGCTCAATCCGGTCGATGAGTCATGCGTGCGGCGAGTGAAAAGCGTGGCGTCGTTTGTGTCCGGCACCTAATTTCTGGAGTGCCGTCCTACCGGGACGGTAAAGCGCCGGACATTTCGAGCGCTCAGAAGTGGGATGAGCCCACACGTCGCCCGATCAGCGACTAGACCTAAGCGACCGGAGCTAGATGACCACTATCGTGCTGGCAGTCCTGGCCACTGCAGGAGTGACCGGCCCCGGATCGCCGACCGTGGAATGCCGCCTGCCCCACGCCGTCAGCCCGGAATTCTATGTGATCGAGTTGGTCTCCACTCGGCGGATTCCGGGATCGGGAGCAACAACCGGAAGGGTCGATGTCACGTTTGCTTCATCCCCCTTCGGCGTGAGCCTGACAGAAAACGGGGACTACCTGAGGGATCTCGAGATCAACGTGAGCAACCTGAGGGCCCCGGATCAGGGATCCTTCGTCGTATGGGTCACGACCCCTCAATTGGACAGTATCGAGAGGATTGGCGTGTTGAGCGACGGCACTCTCCGGGGGCAGGTTCGCTGGAACAAGTTTCTTGTCGTCGTGTCGCTCGAACAAGACGACGCCTCCACCGCCCCGCGGTGGGCCGGTCCGATCGTCCTCCGCGGCATGTCGAAGAGCGGGGCAATGCACACGTCTGCTGGCCATGGGCCATTCGAGACGGAGAACTGTGCGGCGTACGGTTTTACGGGGTAGGCCGAAAGTGATGGTGCACTCCTCCACGACACGAAAGTGGCCGCCAGGCGAATGAGGCCCGCTCTACTCATCGTGGGACTCGTCCTGTGGTCCAGTTCGGCAGCGGGGCAGCAGGTCGTCGATCCAATCGGATCGGGGGACAGCCTTGTTTGGCGTATGCCGCCCACCAGCCCCAACATGCAGAGGCTGATGGCGCCCTTCATGGGGATAATTCCCGATGTCTCGCCATTCCTTCCCGGACCGGGTGTGGACATCGGCACCCTTCCCGAAGCGACGGTGGGTGCTGTGGTCCAGCTGACAGACGGGGACACACTCCGCCTCGAAGCGACTCTGTTGCGCCGTGAAATCGAAGGCCAGACGGTCAAGGTCTATGGGTTTAACGGACAGTCCCCAGGTCCGACGATACGGGTGCCGCAGCACGCCACGATCATCGTCGAGTTCACGAATCACATCGACTTCCCCACGACGCTTCGATGGCACGGCGTGCGGGTGGACAACCAGTCCGATGGTGTTCCCGGTCAGACCCAGTCGCCCGTTCGAGTCGGTGAAACGTACACCGCGGAGGTCTACTTCCCTGACGCTGGGGCCTTCTGGTACCACCCACACCAGCGCGGGCACATCGCCCAGGAGCTCGGACTGTACGGGGCCATCATCGTCGATTCTCCGGATCTCGAGTACTACAGTTCAGTTAATCTCGAGGAAGTGCTGTTGCTCGACGATGTACTCCTCGACGACTTGGGAATTCTCCCGTTCGGCTTCGAGGCCCCCGTGCAAGCGCTCATGGGGCGCTTCGGAAACGTTCAACTCATCAACGGCCAGCCTGACTTCCGCCGGACTGTCAGCAAGGGGGACGTAGTCCGCCTGTTTCTGATCGACGCATCGAACACTCGCCCGTTCAATCTCCGGCTGGAGGGCGGTGTCCGCATGAAGCTGGTCGGTGGAGATCTCGGGAAATTCGAGAGGGAGGAGTGGGTATCGTCCGTCATCATCGCACCCGGACAGAGGTACACTGTGGAGGTGATGTTCGACGAGGAGGGCGAGTTCGCTCTCACGAACCGAATCACGGCAGTCGATCACTTCCTCGGAGAGTTCGAATATCAGGTCGACACCCTGGCGATCTTCGAGGTGTCGAGTGAGCCGACCGAGTCCGATCTCAGCGATGTGTTCGAAACGCTCAAGACCTACGACGGGGGGTTCGACGAGATCCGGGCGCAGGCCGGACGGCCGGTGGACGAGGAGTTGGTGCTTTCCCTACGGATCGGAGCGCTGCCCCTCCCGGTGATCCGCATGCTGGAGATCGACACGCTCTACTACCCGCCGGTCGAATTCAACGACGCCATGCCTATGATGAACTGGCTATCGACGGGGATGAACGTCCTTTGGTTGCTACACGAGCCGAGCCCCGGCGTAGACCCGCGTGACCTCAGTCCCGCGATGGGGTGGCGGTTCAGGCAGGGGGACCTCGTGAAGATCCGGCTCTTCAATGACCCCACTTCATGGCACCCGATGAGTCATCCCCTGCACCTTCACGGGCAACGTTTCGTCGTGCTCGAACAAGACGGTGTCCCCAGCTCGAACCTCGTATGGAGGGACACGGTGTTCGTTCCGGTTGGATCCACCGTCGATCTCATGGTCGAGATGTCCAACCCCGGCAGCTGGATGTTCAACTGCCAGATTCCCGAGCACCTTGGTGCAGGGATGTCCATCAGCTTCCAGGTCCTGCCGACCGGTGCCTAGAAGGCTGTCGACGGCCCGGCAGTCCACACCCAATTCGGCCTGGCTGTCCACCTTGACGTCCATGGACACCGGCCGCTAGTCATAGGACGATCCTGATGGGAGTTTCGAGGGGAGGCAGATGAAATCCGAAACGATCAACACCCCGGATATGGCAACGAGAGTGGGGCGAACCCTGGTCGTGAGGCGGGCCCTGGTCGTAGGGGCGGCCCTCGTAGTAGGGGGAAGCCTGTCCACCGCTCAGCCTCTCGCGGGGCAGGTCGCCCGAATGAACTTCTTCGTCGTCATCGAAGGACCGACCGGGGGCGCTAACCTCCCTCCCGTTCTGATAGGTGATTCATATTGTCAGGAACTGGGCTATGCCGAAGGATTCGGTCAGCTCACCTGGCGCGCCTATCTCACGGGGACCTCAGCGGATGGAGAGGGGGGCGAGGTCGCGCGCGAGCGAATCGGAGAGGGTCCCTGGTATAACTTCCACGGGGTTACGATCGCGGAGGATGTGGCCCAACTGCACAGCGACGACAACAACCTCGGGCTCGAGAGCGCGGTGACCGTGAGGGGCCAGACGACTCCTGACGGGGTGCTCGAGATCCCCATGGGCTCACAACTGGATGGAGGAGACTTTTCACGGGACGGACCCCTCCTCTGCTTCGGTCTTCCCGCCAGATGAGTCGAAGCCAGGGACCGTAGCTGCGCCAACCCCACCCCGGGCAGCAGGATTCCAGAGCTTACCAAACGCCAGCCATCCCAGACCCCCTACCATCAGGGCCAGGATCAGCCAACCGAGCAGCGTAATGAAGAGACCTACGCTGAGCGCGGGCCACGGGATCTGGTATTGGTTGAAGATGAGCGCGCGCTCCACCATCCAATGCCATGAGGTGTGTGCCACAAAGACCGAAAGGAGGATCACCCCCACTCGCTCTGCTAGAACGAAGCGAAAGAGGATCTCAAGCACAGGAACACACACGATGAGAACAAGCAACTGTCCGAGTTCGACCCCGATGTTGAACGACAACAGGGATGTCAGTAAGTGGCTTCCCGCGAACTGAAGGGATTCACGGAGCGCGAAGGAGAACCCGAAGCCATGGACGAGTCCGAACGCAAAAGTGATGGCCCAGCGCCGCCGGATGTTGGCTCCTACCACATTCTCCAGGGCCATGTAAAGAATCGAAGCGGCGATCACGACCTCCACGAGCGGCGGGAACCAGAGCCCACCCGGAGCCAAGCCGTACGCGGATCCGATCAGCGTAACCGAGTGGGCTACCGTGAAGGCGGTCACGATCGGAACCAGAGCCCTCACCCGCCGGAACGGGATGACCAGACAGAGGAGGAAGAGCAGGTGGTCGATTCCATCCAGGATGTGGAGAAAGCCGGACTTCACGAACCGAAAGGCCGCCTGGTGCCACCGCGGGTCGAGAGGGACGAGGCCCGGGTCTCCGACCAATTGGAACGCCCGCTCGACTCCGCCGGGCGGCATGAAGCGGAGAACCGTTTGGACGCGGGACGCGAGTCGCTCGAGCCCTGGCCGGATCGAAAACTCCGACGTCTCCGACTGGATCGGATACTCGAACAGCACGTCGAGCATCGCCTGCTGCCATATCAGGTCGATGTCATTGGACAGCTTGGGGCCAAAGACGTGCTCGAGGGCCGTGTCGTATTCCCGGAACGATTGATCGGACGGAATGGACACCTTGATGGCAGCGATCTCGGGGAAAGGCAGTTGCGTGCCGTTTTCGAACAACTGCAGCGGTTCGGCAAGCCACACCACCGCGCCCTCCTCAAGCTCCGGATCCGCCTCATCGATCTCCAGGTATCCGGGGCCACGGGTCGGAAAAATAATGTCCTGCATCGCAGTCAGGGGCACCCGGAGCAGGAGGCGAAGCGTTCGTCCTTCGGGTTTGACGAACATCAGAACCGTCACGTCGGCGGGTGTCTCGTGGGCCGGGGCGCCGAGGGGCAGCACCAGGATCAGGCTCGCCGCCACAGTAAGGGCGGCGCTCAACAAGAAGACTCTACGCTGACGTCCAAACACCGGTGTCCTCTCCCGAGCGATCATGGTGGTGGTTTTTTTCCGGAAGGCACTTGCGGAATCAACATACAGCAACTTAGATCCGGTAGCGACTGAGATCTGAATACACCTCGGTTACGTCGGGAATGATCCCGTGGGCCGCCTTTTCCGAGTGCGGCCTCGGGATCTATTTGCCGGTGATCCACCGCGTCCCCGACAGCGCTACTTCCCAGAGACGGAGGAACGTCGATGACACGCAATCTCAATCTTCTCGTTGGCATAGCCGTGACCGCACTCGTAGGCGGGTGCACAACCGGAGAGGGGAGTCCTGCCTTCACCGGTGACTACGGGGACACCGGTATGGCTCCCAGGTTTGAGGTCAACCCGTTGTTCCCCCAGCCGCTCCCGAACCACTGGCTGGTCGGACCGATGATCGGTGTCACGGTAGACTCGCGGGATCACATCTGGGTCGTTCATCGGAACACGGTGGACCAGTTTGCCCTTAACACGGAGATTGGCATCGTCTCCGGAGTCAGTGAGTGCTGCCAGCCGGGACCACCGGTCTTAGAGTTCGATCAGGAGGGAAATCTGATCTCCTCCTTTGGAGGGCCGAGCGAAATGGGCGAGTACGATTGGCCTACGTCGAACCACGGGCTCGCGATCGATAACATGGGCAACATCTGGATCGGCGGGAACGGTGGCACCGACAAGCACGTCCTACAGTTCGCCACCGATGGCACGTTTCTCAAGCAGATCGGCGATCCGGACGCGCGTGAGGGGCGTAACAGCAATGACATGGCGAACTTCGGGCAGGTGGCGAAGCTCTCCAACCATGCCGCAACCAACGAGTTGTTCGTGGCGGACGGTTACCAGAACAAGCGGGTCGTGGTCCTCGACGCGACTACTGGTGAGTTCAAGCGCTACTGGGGCGCCTACGGTAACGTGCCGGACGACGAGGAATACGGGACCATGACTCGATGGTCCGCCGCGGACATGACGGCTCCTCCGCCGCAGTTCCAGGGTCCGGTGCACTGCGCCGAGCCCAGCCTCGACGGCTTGGTGTACGTCTGCGACCGTGGGGCGGACCGGGTCCAGGTCTTCCAGCTGGACGGAACGTTCGTACGGGAGGTCCAGTTCGCGCCCAATACACGTTCTCAGGGTTCGACCTGGGACATCGCTTTCTCGCCTGACGCAGCCCAGACCTACCTCTACCTGGCCGACGGTCAGAACATGAAGGTCTACATCATCCTGCGTGAGACGATGGAAGTCCTGACGAGCTTCGGAGACGGCGGGCGGCAGCCCGGACTGTTCTTCGCGGTGCATAGCATCGACACCGACTCGGACGGAAACATCTACACGACCGAGACGTACGAGGGGTCACGCCTCCAGAAGTTCGTTTATCTGGGCATCGGCCCGATCCCGAGTGCGAACCAGGGCGCCCTTTGGCCGGGCGAGACGCATACGTACGGCGGTATGTAGGCGCTGAAGTACTCGGTGCTTTCGGGACTCTAGAAGTAGGGTCCGACGCGAAGCCTCCGTCAGACCGGCCCTGTGTGCGCTTGCATGCGGGGCCGGTCTTCGGACATTCGGAGTTATTGTCACTCGAAATATGAGAGGAACATCATGACGAAGATGAGAGTCTTTGCCTTGCTTACGATTGCCACCATTGTCGGCTCGTGCGCCCCGGCTGAGGACGAGCCGATGGAGCCGATGATGAGCTTTTTCGTCACCAGCGCTGGTCCTGGAAGTGGTGCCGATCTGGGAGGTGTGGAGGGGGCAGACGCCTACTGCCAGTCTCTGGCCGCCGCCGTCGGCGCGGAGGGAACATGGCAGGCTTACATGAGCGCGACAGCCACGGCTGACGCCGCCGCGATCAACGCCCGTGACCGGATTGGGACAGGTCCGTGGTACAATCAGGCCATGGTTCAGATCGCGAGCGACGTCGACAACCTCCACAGTGAGAACAACAACCTCACGAAAGAGACCGTGCTCAACGAGCGCGGCGGCATGACCAATGGCCGGGGCGACGATCCCAACCGGCACGACATCCTGACGGGCTCGAACCTGGACGGCACTGTCGCGATGGGCGATGGCGACACCACCTGTGACAATTGGATGAGCAGTGGG
>Ga0209501_10006784_pt1 | contig 10209 bp, 24 predicted proteins | sample ArcticOcean_MG_C_4_FD_187434 | JGI IMG/M metagenome (GOLD analysis project Ga0209501, IMG submission 187434) | Marine microbial communities from western Arctic Ocean - ArcticOcean_MG_CB4_134 (SPAdes) (version 2) | ecosystem: Environmental > Aquatic > Marine > Oceanic | place: Arctic Ocean...
CTTTTTTTTTGATCCTAAATTGCTATGACCAATAACTAAACTAAAACAAGGTTTTTCTAGTCATTTAAAATTATAATCCCCATTTATCTTCTAAATATTCTATTATCAAATCGTCATCTCCACTTGAAACGTCACTATCATAGCGTAATATTTCTCCGAATTTATTATTTGCATAATCTCCATATCTACCTGCAACATCTAACGTACCTGCACTGCTAGTCCCTGCGTTTCCAGTTACTTTAGAAACATCATCTAATAATAAATCTGAACTAGCACCATTATATCTTAAAGTCCATATATAATATTGAGTTGTTCCTAATGATTGAACAAAATTAAGTTGTGTGCCTGCGTATATTGAAAATCTGTTACTTACAGCACTATGAAACATCTGTTGGCTTCCAGAGTCTATTATTCTTGCTGTTGTACCAGTTGCTAAAGGTGCAGTAGCTACGATATACCAAGTTTGAGGCTGAGCAATAGCAGAAAGTGAAGCTGTAACCATATTTCTACTACCTGTAAAATTAATTATATCTAAACCGTTTTGATCTGCTGTAACCAATAATGGCTGACTTCCTCCTGTTGCCTGAACTAGATTTGCAGTTCCTTTTTTATCGTCCCATTGAGAAACCCTAGAAGAAGATTCCGTGATTGTTGAATTATCGCTAGCGTCATACCATGCACCTAAACCACTGATACTGTTAGGATCAAAATCAGAAGGCGGAAATTCAATAAATGAATTAACTAAAAATCCCATTTACGCTTTAACACCGATTAGAGTTACTTTTAATCCAGTTCCAGCATTAGTTGAACCAATTTGATCAATATCTACAGTCATTAGTGCATTAGCTGCCAAGTTAACGTCACTGATTACTGGATCAGTTCCCCCCACGCTAGTAGTTGATCCGATTGCAATAGTTAATTTTGTACTAAGAATTGTACTACCAGCTTCGTTAATGTCCATAGTTAAGATAGCTCCAGTTGGTGCTTGATTACAACTGGCTTGAACTCCTCCAGCTCCTGCAGTTAAAGTAAAAGCGTAAGGCATACGAAATGAAACTTTAGCAGTTCCAGTTGTTAATGCTGTAGATTCATCACTACAAGCAACAATAAAAGATTGAGTGAAAGCTGGGTGTGCAGAAGGTGTAGCCCATTCAAGTCCAGTTGATTCTCCACTAGCACACGTCAATACCTGACCGTTAGTACCTACAGCTAATCTTGCTAATGCACTAGAAGTTCGTGTTAAAATATCTCCTTTAGAACTTAAAACATCTCCTGCAACTTGTGCAGCTTTCTTTAATGTGCTTAGGAATTTACCACTCATTAGTAATTACCACCTATAAATAATTCAGGTCTTTTTTTCTTTAATAAATCTCTTAATTCTCTAAAACATTGGTTTCTTTCTTCAATGTTGGTTTGTAGTTTACCATGAAGTAAATGCCCTAGTTTGAATTTAGATAAATTGATAAACATTTTGTTTAAAAATATTATCTTTGCATTGTATGCAGATAATTTTAATTCTAAATCTGCTTCATTAGACACGATTACTCATTTCTCCAGATCCTTTACAGTGCATACAATGTGATTTTTGAATTGTGCCTGCTTCTTGATTTCTGATATATGTTACCCTTTCTCCCCTGCATACACGACAAACTACAGTTGTGTTTAATGTTTGTCTCAAATTCATTGTATGTAGTTCAGGCATACTCCAAAATTTGGGTTTAACTCTATTTACATTATTTACTAAAAGCGGTTCAGATTTGTTAGAAAAAAAAGACATTAGTTTATCTTCGTCTCCTGTTAAGTGCAACTAGTTTTCTAGTTGCTCTTTTTTGTGCGGCTGATCGAGTTTTTCGAGTTTTACGGATTTTTCTTTTTGTAGTTACTCTTTTAGCTCCTGTTTTAGCCATGCTTAGAATATTTGATTTTACTGATTTTGGCACTACACTTGAGCGGTAGATTTTAGCCAGTAAAAATAATAATCTAAGTTTTGAGACTTGAGATAAACCAATTCTTACTTCATTCCAAGAAGGTAATTTACTTCTTGATTTTCGTTTTGTGGTTTTACGTTTCATGATCATGATTTTTAATATTTCCTTGCTAATAAGCTTAAAGCAACAGTTCCAAATAAGAAACCCTTCAATGTATCGATTAATTTGTCTCTTGGAATTTCAGGTAAAGGATCATCTGGAACACATTTGCCACTAAAATCTTTATGATAATTTATTTGACATTCTGTGCCATCTCCATTAGTTTCGATAACTTGAATCTGTTTATTTGAAGCAAATGCTCTCATGTCACTAGGGCTTTTCAAAACTAAAAAATTTATTGTTATTTCTTTATAATTTTGCAGTTCTCCTGCATGACCTTCATCTATTTGGATTCTTTCATCTCTTTCAGTGGCAGTAAAATTTAATCCATTTGGTTTAGTTATAAGAGGAATTCCCGATTTTGAGTTAATTTGTACGAAAGAAATTAAATTTTTGATCTTACTATAATAAAATGGATTAAAACCTGAAATTAATTTATTTTCATTATTATATTGAGCTTGATTTGCAATATACAAAATTTCTCCTTTTAATATTCCATCTTTTAAGATAAAAGATCCTACACTTTGAGAAACCATAGTAGAATTAATTGAACTATCCGCTACAGGTGCAGTATAACCGTAAAAGTCTCTTACTTGTTGTTCAGTTGGAATAATGTTTTCTTTGCATTGAATAACGTATTTATTTTCACTAAGTAAATTTTGTAAATTTGATAAATTGATTTTATCATAATGATCAGATAGTACATTACCGCCTGAATCTAAAGTATAAACATTTACACAATAAGTGATATCAGGTTCAGGTTCAGGTTCAACTTTTACTCCTAATGTTTTAAAACCGTAACTTTGTTCAAAAGAATTTCCTATTGCATTAATTACAATTACATAAGCTTTGTAATTAGTTGCTGAATCTAGATTTTGAAAAAAATAATTTGTAGTATTAGCATTAGGATTTAATTCAATAATCGTTTGCCCTGTATCTTCATTTTTTAAAATAAGATGATAACCTGTAATTGGAGAATTGCCATTACTATGAGGATTCCAAAACACTAAAACGGATTTATCAGTTACATTATCAAACCCAATAGTAGCGGATTCTGGAACAGTTTTAGGAGTTTCAGCTTGTTCTAATTGTTCTAATGTGTAACCTGTATCTCCTCCTACAGCTAATAATCTTGCTTCTATTTGCCTACCCAAATTTCTAGCTGCATATAATTGATCAACTGTCCCAGAATCTTTTACATAAGCTCCATACTGAATACCAATTTGAATTAATCTAAAGTCTTCAACACTTGGAAATGTAGCCATTTTATCTTAAACTCTCTAAATCAAAATCTGTAGTTTTTACCCTTTTTACTAATTCAGGTAAAGTAGTTAATCCTAAAGCCACAATAATTCCAACAAATAAACCGATTGTTAAAGCATTTTTTGTATTTGGATTATTTTTTGAATATCTCATAAACTCAAAGAGAACCATTAAGATAGCTCCAATTTTTACAATATCCCAAAACTTGAAACCCTTAACGCCTTCCTCACCAAATAAATCGACTAAGAATTTAGGAAATTCTGTACTAGCTGGAATATTATATCCAAATAGAGTTGCTAAAGTTTTGTAAAAGCCTCTACCTAAAATTACAGCTTCCATAAATTTAGCAAATAATAATGATAAAGTGAAATAGACAACTAATTTTGTAACTAATCCTACAAAATCATAATTATATTCCCTTAATGATAGTGATTTTAATTCATCTTTACCAACTTGAGCTGCAGTTAGTGCTAGACCTGCTTGACCTAACTTGGCATTTTTTAATAATCTGCTTATTGTTGTGGCAGTAGCCATTAATTACCAATACCGCCTAAAACTTTCTCTAATATTTTACCAACTGAACCGCCTAACGGTTTTGCTAAATGTCCATATTTCGAAGCGAGTTTAAGGAGATCTTTTTCACTTTCTAATCTTGCAAGAAGCGGTTTAACTTGTTCTTCTGTCATGCCTTTTTTAATTGCCTCTTGACGAATTGTCATAATTTCAGATTCAACTTGTGCAAGATTTTTTGGTGCTGAATCAATCATTTCATTTATTGCACCTGAAAAACTTTCAGATTCTTTTTTCTGAATTTTACCCTGTTTGAGTTGAGTGACCTTGTAGCGTGATCTGATTGAAGCATACTTTAACAGTCCGATAACTGCAATCGATAAAACTACAAAGACTGGAATCCATGTGATTAAGAAAGTTTCAATTTGACTCATGGGCTATGTGACCTATCGAACCCATCTTTAGTTACACCGTCAAAATCAAGTTGATTTGTAATTGATTGATCGCGAAATACGGGGAAAGCGTGGTCTAATGCAGGGTGTAAATGCATTTCTAATCCTGATTCAATCATGGTTTTTGCTAATGCACCTTCTTGACAGTAAAAGTAAGGCATAATTCCTTCAAAAGTTGTGGCAGTCAAGGTATCGGTCGAATTGAACTCGATTGCCATTCTAAGGTAATTTCCTTGTGCAATTTTAAAAGGCGTATTTCCTTCAAAGTGCATTATTGCAGCTGCGGTTTCAACTGCAGCTATATTTGTCATGTTTGTGTCATGTAGCATTGTTGCAATTTGTCTTTTTTCTGATTTATCAGGTAATAATTCTGAAAATGTTACTTTAACAGAATCCACACTATGAGCTCCAGATGTATATGCAGTGCAGTCTAATGCTACACAAAATGTGAGGTTGAATTTATAACACCATGCTGACATATCAGTTAAAAAATCAAAAGTTCTAGAATATCTAGTTCCGTCTCCTTCATTTAAAATTCCTAAAGTGTCAATATCAGATACTAATCTTGAATAAGCTTCTAAATCTGTAGATTCTTCTTGTAATAATTCATCTAAATCACTCCATGTTATTGATTGAAGTGCTAATGTGTCAGTCGTTAATGGTAAAAATAAATCCTCACCATAATTTGCAATATCGTAATTACCTTTTGTTAAAAGTTGAGTAGAATTATATTCAACCAAATTTTACAACCTCAATTAAAAAAAGAGATTTTGTCGTCATACCTAAATTTTGGTATACCCGACACCACCGATAAAAGCGCCTGCCACTGTTTGAGCTTCTGATAATCTTAACACTGTACTAATTGTACAAGTTGGCTTCATTCCCATTGAAACATTTTTGTAATAACTTCCTTTGACATTCAAAGCACTATTCAAAGCTCCAAGACCTACTGACATAGGTTGTATTGGTACTTCTAAAGCTTGTGAGTTATCAAAGTCATTAGAATTGAATTGCATTGATCCCAACCAAGACTGACTTGCAGTAATTGTTGTTGGTGCTATTGCACCGTATAGAGATTGCAAAACTTTTCCATCATTGATAGTTATTGTATTGCCTGCAACTGTAGTAGCTGCAGTTCCAGTTGAAGTCTCGTTGTCAGGTTTCAAGTAAAACATTTCTGGATTACTTGGAGCTGAATTACTCCAATGAAATGCAACTCCCATTGTAGGAGCTACAGTGTTTGCAACTTGTGATTGACCAAAAGCCTGAATACTTGGAGTTGCACCAGCTTGTAAAGGCGTGTTACAATTCCATGCTTCTAACATTGGTATCGCAGTAGCTGCGGTAGCTCCAAGTGAGCTTGCAATAACTGGATTAATGATCCTTTTTGGAAGGAGATTAACAGAATTACTTTCTAAGGCGGTTTCTAAGAGCATAGATTCTGCAGATGTTACTGCACCTGATGGTGCGTAGTAAGGTACAAACTCAATTAATGATTGTACTTCCTCAGGTTTTGTAATATTTCCTAATGAAATTTTTGCCACGCCAGTTCCAACGGAAGTTGGTGTGATAACATCCCATGAAGTCATATTAGTTCAATCCTGACAGTGTGCTGTCATTTCCTTGAAAACCCGAAGTGTACATTGATTGCATAGCACTTTGAGGCATTATGTTTGCAGTTCCTTGACTTGCAGTACTAGTAGTTGGTTTATCATCTAATAATCCACCAATTCCACCTCCAATCAGAATTTGTTTTCCGATTGATTTTATTGGCGATTGAGCGGGTAAGATGTTACTTCCTAATGCTTTATTGGCTTGTTTAGCAATAATGCTGTAGCCAATCATAGCTGCGCCGGCTGTAGTCCATTTGTTGAAGATATTACTTATTTTTAACTGGGACAGTGGAGCTTGAAATTCATCTTTAAAGAAATTCATGCCCGTTGTACTTCCAGTTACAATATTTGTAAGTATTTTCAACTTTTGACCAATAGGAGCTTGCGTGTAAGCAGTTCCTAAGGTTTGACGGTGCTTTGCAGATATTTGTTCAATAAATGCAACAGGTGCAGCTATATTTTTTGCTATAGGAAATATTTTTTTTCCAATACTAAATCCTGATTTTGCTGATTTTCTAGCTCTTCGACTGATTCTTGATCTTCTAGTTGTAGAATTTCTACGTCTAACAGATCGTCTTTTCATTCGTTGTGCCATAATTCTGATATTACTAGAAAATTGTACTTATTATACAAATAGAATTAATGAAATAAATTCTCATAACATAATTGATGATAGTGTCTAGTCCTTCTAGTTCTTTTTACCACTAATTTATCAGTAATTTCTTTTTTACATTTGTAACAAAATATAATTTGATTCTTAAAAATGAAGGCAGTTTTTTTATCAATGAATCTTTCTTTGTTCCAGTGAGCCACTATTCACTACAATAAGGGCATTCTATTTGATCCTTGTGCTTCTTGATAATACCTGTGAAAGTATTTCCGCAAATTTGACATAAGAATTTACTTTTTTTGTATTTTGTTTTGAAATATTTAGATATAAAATATTCAAATTTAGTGAGTTTTCTTTTATGGAATTTTTGATTTTCATCAAGAAAAAAAGCATAACGTATGTTTTTGGGTTTAATCCTTCTTTGAACCCGTTGAAAACTGTTTGAATAGCCTTTTGAAACTCCAATAAGATACATACTTCATACTAGCATAATAGATTATTAAGTTTAATAATTACTAAAAATAATACTAATTTATCTAATTTATTGTATTTTTGCGAGTAGCTTCCCTATTGGATAAGCTATTTATTCTTCTTTGTGTATTCTCTCTAATTTACTAGCACAATTATTACATCTAATATGATAATCAAACCATTGTGACCAACTTTCATTACCACAATAAGAACATTTTACCATATTATAGTAAAGAAAAACTTTTTTAATAAAAGTATCTTAGTAAAAATACTCGCAATTCTTAATAAGATTGGGAATAAAAACCCATTTCTTATTAAGAAAATTAAACACTCTTGTTTATTTAATCATATTTTCAATAACTAACAATAACATGACTAGCGTAAAGAAAAACGATTTTGCAGAAGGTATGATAACATCAGGTACAGGTTACTTGATGACTGTCAAAAATTTGACAAATAAATACACTGTAAAACTTGATGGAGATTCAATAGCCGTTGAGGCATTTGGAAATCTAGAAAATCGACAAGTATCTCAAATTTGGGATAAAATCAACAAAAGATTTGCCGTTCAAGAGGGACAAGACACTTTTTATGAAGTAACCTTGAAAAGTTTTGAAGACATACCACCAACATATATCAAAAAGCATTTTGTGCAAAAAGATGATATTATGACTATGTTTGATAAATATGGCATTAGTCCTAGATGGACTGTTTTTGATGTTGATTTACAACAATACAAAAAGGTAGAGTAATTAAAATGGAAATACCTTCAATCACTAAAAATGAAACTTTAGGGCTTGAAGCTGTAACAACTTTTAATGAAAAACCATACTTTTTTTTATTTTCTGATATTGATTCAAAAGATAAAGAAGAATTACTTAAAGTCTTAAAATATTATGAAAAATGGAATTATTCAGTTTATTATTATGAAACCACTAAAGGCTATCACATTGTAAGCCCTGTAATGATGACCTTTAGAACATGGCTATCTAGAACTCAATCACTAAAACCAATAGTTACAGGTTATAGATTTGGAGCTATTAGAATTAGTAAAAGACCTACAGATGGATCTATTGCATACTTTAAAGACTGGAATAAATTTAAGAAAAAAGAATCTATATCCTTACACGCTTTAATGAATGAAATATTCTTCATTAATGGTTCAATGAAAATTACAAGAGGTAAAAAAACCAAATTAAATTACATTTGGTATGATCAATTAAACTATCAAAAATCCAAGACCATAGATGAATCTAAAAAATTCAGTGGACTTCGGAAGTCACCTATTAATTTAGGTTTAAATGGGCAACCATTTAGTAAAACTTCTGGACTTTTTGATTTATGGAAAAATGAAAATATTATAGATCCAATCACTTTTGAAGAATGTAAAGAGGCACAATTATGATAAATAGGAGTAATCTAAGTAATATTATGAAATGTAAATTTCAAGTGATCGGTATTAGTGTAAGTTGCACAATTATTACTTATTTGGTTTGTATTTCAGGAGTTTTACCTTTTGTTTAAAAAACAACATAATAATAAAGAGGTAAAATTAGAGACTTCGAGAGAAATTGAACAGCGTATTGAAGCACCTAAATCAACTTCTCATGCACAACTACAAAGCGACCTTGTTAAACTACTCACTATCAGTGAAGGTAGAAGGGATAAAAAATGGATTCAAGACTTTTGTGCTTTACGTGATCAATGTGTTAAGTTAGACATTTGGGAATCTTTCAACACTAAATATAATTTACATAGAGGATTTACCGCTGAATATGTCTGATATAGTTTCAAAAATTTTAAATCAATCTTATTATGAAAATAATTATGATAAAGAATGCTTTCACCAATTTGATATTAGTTCTTGTAACGAGGAAGGCTTAGCCGTTTGTTCTGAATGTGGATTAAATTTCAATGAGCTTCGATCCGAGTAATCCAACTGCAATTATCAAAGATGGATTAATTTTTGCCGCAGTGGCTAAAGTATTCCAATTTGCAAGTGATAAAGCCGCTGATTTTGTAAGCGGAATGCCCGAAGATGAATACGAAGAATATGAGGAATACGAATAATGAATGTAGAAGATCAAATTATTTTAGATCAAATGGTATGTTATGAGGATTTTGCTTCATGGTTAATTTACATGGCAGATAATGGAGGCGATTGGCAATACGCAATTCAAAAACCTTGGAAATACATTGATGAATATAGAGATTGGTTAGATGAGGATAACGAATAATGCCTAAATTATATTGGACACAAGAAGATCTAGATAATTATTCAGAAATACAAGATTTATCTGATCAGGAATTAATTAATTGGCTTGCTGAATTAGTTGATGAAGGGGGAGATGTTGACAGTCATAATGTAATGTATGAATTAACTCAAAGATTAGGTTTTAAAAATTCAGAGCAAAAAATGCCAGCTAATGTAAATTTATTAAAAATATTTCAACAATCAGGATATTTATTTGAAACCGAAAACGATTTTATTTTAGAATACCCATCAAACAAAAAAGCATTAATTGATAAAGGACAAAATGACATAATATGAATAATCTTAATAACAATACAACTTTAGATGACTTCATGGTAAACCCCGAATTAATACGAAAGTTCTTTCCAAAAAACGAGCGACAACATAAGTCCGTTAATGATGAAGGCGTTTACCTAGTTGGTTTTAATGGAATGTTTAGGACTTCAAGGCGTTAAAATGAATAGAGATAAAATAGAAAGACAAATTGATTTTTTAGAATCTCGTTATAGATTTTATGAAGAAAGTTTACAACGTGATGATATGACTACAAGAACTGCTAATAAAACTAAAAAAATAATGGAAGATATAGACGATTTAATATCCGATTTAATGGATAAAGGCGGATTTGAAAGCGGTATTGACAGATCTTTATTATTAGAGGATTAAAATGCCTACTTATGATATTGAATTTGAAGATTTGAGCATTATTAAAAATTGGTTAGATAGGTTAGAAGAAAGAAAATATTTTTCAAGTGATCCTGTAATATTAAATGGATTACAATTATTGTATGAACATATTTCATCATTAGAAGAAGATGTAGATCAAGCAATAGAAGATAGTTGGAATAATGGAAAAGTTGATAATTATGATGAAGTTTTACAATTATTTTTAGATAAAAAATTATAAAATATTTTAAGATCCGCAATTTTTACGAAGTAAAAAAAAAAG
>Ga0209501_10006789_pt1 | contig 10205 bp, 9 predicted proteins | sample ArcticOcean_MG_C_4_FD_187434 | JGI IMG/M metagenome (GOLD analysis project Ga0209501, IMG submission 187434) | Marine microbial communities from western Arctic Ocean - ArcticOcean_MG_CB4_134 (SPAdes) (version 2) | ecosystem: Environmental > Aquatic > Marine > Oceanic | place: Arctic Ocean...
AAAAAATGGCTAATGAAATCAGAACCAAATGTTTGGTCAATTGACCAACAAAAAAAAGCTGGAACCCGAGGCATTACTTGGGATGGAGTAAGAAATTATCAGGCAGCAAATAATTTAAAAAAAATGAATAAAGGAGATCTTTGTTTTTTTTATCACTCAAATATTGGAAAAGAAATAGTTGGTATTGTAGAAATAATTAAAACTGCCTTTCTTGATCCAACAGATAAAAAAAAAAAATTTGTTTCTGTCCAAGTTAGGTTTAAAAAAATGTTAAAAAAAGTAGTTTCTCTTGAAAATATTAAAAAAAATAAAGACCTAAAGCATTTATCGCTTATAAAACAAAGTAGATTATCAATAATGCCAATTGACTCTAAAAGCTGGAAAATTCTAAATAAGATGAGTAATATTAACAAATAAAAAATCCATGTTAAAAAAAAGAAAAACAATCAAGAAAAAAACAGAGATTGAAGAATCTCAAAAAGAATTAATAATAAAAACTAGATCTGATTGGATTAAAAAAGGACTAGTAAACAAAAAAAGTTATGAAAAAAAATATAATGATTCAATTAAAAATAATGATGCTTTCTGGAAAAAAGAAGGAAAAAGAATTACATGGATAAAACCTTATAAAAAAATTAAAGATGTTAAATATAGTAAATCAGAAGTTCGAATAAAATGGTATGAAGATGGAACTCTTAATGCTTCAGCGAACTGTATTGATAGACATCTAAAAAATAAAAAAAATAAGACAGCAATAATTTGGGTTGGTGATAATCCAAAAGACATAAAAAAAATATCATACAAACAACTCCACAAGGAAGTTTCAAGAGCAGCGAATGGATTAAAAAGTATAGGTATTAAAAAAGGCGACAGAGTAACAATTTATTTAACAATGATACCTGAGTTAGCCATTACTATGTTAGCTTGTGCGAGAATTGGTGCTGTTCATTCAATAATTTTTGGTGGATTTTCTCCTGATTCAATAGCAGGTAGAATAAATGATTGTAAATCTGATTATATTATAACTGCAGATGAAGGTGTTAGGGGTGGAAAAACTATTTCTTTAAAAACAATTACTGATGAAGCACTAATGAAATGTCCTGACATAAAAAAATGCATAGTAGTCAAAAGAACAGGAAACTATATTAATTGGGTTGATGGTCGTGATGTTTGGTATGAAGATATAATTAAAACAGCATCAACCCATTGTGAACCTGAAGAAATGAATGCTGAAGATCCCTTATTTATTCTTTATACATCCGGATCAACTGGAAAACCTAAAGGTGTTCTGCACACAACTGGTGGATACATGGTCTATGCATCAATGACACATCAGTATATTTTTAATTACAAACCAAAAGATATTTATTGGTGTACTGCTGACATTGGCTGGATAACTGGGCATAGTTATATTATTTATGGGCCACTTTCTAATGGAGCAACTACAATTATGTTTGAAGGAATTCCAACATACCCTGACAATTCAAGATGGTGGCAAATAGTTGATAAATTTAAAGTAAATATATTTTATACTGCCCCAACTGCTATTAGAGCTTTAATGAGAGAGGGTGATGGGCCAGTTAAAAAAACATCAAGAAAATCGTTAAAATTATTAGGAACTGTTGGTGAGCCTATAAATCCAGAAGCTTGGATGTGGTACTACAAAACGGTAGGAGATTCTAAGTGTCCAATTGTAGATACTTGGTGGCAAACAGAAACAGGTGGAATTCTAATTAGTCCACAAATAGGAGCTATTGATTTAAAACCTGGCTCTGCAACGAAACCATTCTATGGAATTAAGCCAGTTATAGTTGATAAAAATGGAAAAACGATAAAAGGAGAAGGTCAGGGAAGATTATGTATAGCACAATCTTGGCCTGGACAAATGAGAACTGTTTATGGTGATCATAATAGATTTATTGAAACTTATTTTTCACAATATGATGGAAAATATTTTACCGGAGATGGATGCAGAAGAGATAAAGATGGATATTATTGGATAACTGGTAGAGTTGATGATGTAATTATTGTTTCAGGACATAATTTAGGTACAGCTGAAATTGAAAGTGCATTTGTTGCACATCCAAAAGTAGCTGAAGCAGCAGTAGTCGGATATCCACACAATATTAAAGGTAATGGTTTATATTGTTACGTAACTTTAAACGTTGGAGAAAAAGAAGATGGTGATTTAGAAAGAGAACTAAAACTTTGGGTTAGAAAACAAATCGGCCCAATTGCAACTCCAGACATTATACATTTTTCACCTGGACTTCCAAAAACTAGGTCTGGTAAAATCATGAGAAGAATTCTTCGTAAAATTGCAGCTAATGAACATAATCAATTAGGAGACACAAGCACTCTAGCTGATCCAAGTGTTGTTAAAAGCTTAGTTGATAATAGAAAAAATATTTAAAAATTAATTAAATTAATAAATTCTTTTCTAACATTGTCCCACTTAAGAATCATTGAATTTAAAACTATCTTTCTATCTAAAGATTTTAATTCTTCAGCGACAGGAGACCATTCATATAAAGCAAGAGCGCTTTCATTAAAGGGTAAAGAATTATAATAATTATTCCATTCTATTTTTTCTAATCTCTCGTTAAATTTTTTATTTGATAGTTTTATAATATCATTTGGCATTTCATTTTTTACTTCTTCGTTCAGTATTTCTTCATAAATATCATTTGCTTTTGATGTATGATCAAAATTTGAATTATTTTTTAAATAAGAAAGGCAATAAAAAGTAAGATCTTGTAAAGCTACAGCATAAATATTCCACTTAGCTTTGTTTATAGACCCTAAAAAAATTTCATCGTCAAACATAAGAATATATTTTGCTCCCATTCTAGTTTTGAGATAGCCATATAAAGTTTCCTGAGCAACCCAGGCTGATTTTCTTTGGATAAAATTTTTTAATTCAGAAATATTAGTAATTTTCTTTTTAGGTTTTAAAAAATTAAATATTGGAGCAATGTATTCTTTCAAATACTCAAGCTTTATGTCTCTAAGTCTAACCTTATATTTTATAGCCATTAAGTTGCATATTTTAATCATTCTACATAAAAAAGCCCGTCTATATTGCACTAATTAGGGGTTCCATTGTGCACTTAAATATGTATGAATCCGCTTTTTTAACCTATAGGGAGGAAAAAAATGTCAAACAGATCAAAACACTGGGAAAAAACTAAGGGGCAGATGATTATTACTCTGCTTCTTTGGTTCTTTTTTGGTTATGTCATCTTTATGTTTGGTGAAACCATAAACACAGTTAGTTTTCTTGGATACCCTTTAGCATACTATATGTGTGCTCAAGGATCTTTACTTGCTTTTGTTGTGATTCTTTTTTGGTCAGCAAATAAACAAGAGAAAATTGATGAAGAATTTGGCTTTGCCACAGGGGAGGACGAATAATGTTTAAAGGAAAATTTATCAACAACTTACCTAAAATTTATGGAACATATACGGGAGGTTTCTTAATATTCATCATTTTGATGTCTATTGCAGAACAAGCCGGTATGGAAGCCAAAACAATAGGTATTATGTTTGTAGCTTTTACAGTTTCTATATACGCAGTTATTGGGTGGCTATCTAGAACTATAGAAGTAGACGCGTACTATGTTGCTGGACGATCAGTTCCTACGGTCTTTAATGGTATGGCGACTGCAGCTGACTGGATGTCAGGTGCATCTTTCGTAGCCATGGCTGGTGGAATTTACTTTGGTGGTTATACATATATGGCATTCTTAGTCGGTTGGACTGGGGGTTACATATTAGTATCTTCACTACTTGCACCATACTTACGTAAATTTGGTTGTTATACTGTGCCAGACTTTATTGGAACAAGATACGGCGGAAACTTATCAAGATTCTGTGCTGTAGTTGTTTTAACTTTAGCTTCTTTTACATATGTGACAGCTCAAATTAACGCAACAGGAACAATTGCTGCTAGAGCGCTTGGTATTCCATTCGAGTTAGGAGTCTGGGTTGGATTGTTTAGTATTTTGTTATGTTCAATGTTAGGTGGTATGAGAGCGGTTACCTGGACTCAGGTTGCTCAGTACATCGTATTGATCACAGCTTACTTACTTCCAATTTTCTGGATAAGTAACAGAGGTGGTTACGGCTTCTTTCCACATTTAATGTTAGGAGAAGAAGTTGCAAGACTAGGTGAACTTGAAGCTCAATTTGGTTTAGTTAAAAACGCTGCCGCAGATATTGCAGCTGCTGGTGTACCAGGTGGTTTGAAATCTATTTCTTTACCACACTCGGGTGTACCTGCAGGTGGAATGGCTGCTTGGAAGTTTATTTCATTAGCTCTTTGTATGATGGTAGGAACGGCTTCTTTACCACATATCTTAATGAGATATTTCACAACGCCTAGCGTAAAAGCAGCAAGAAAATCAGTAGCATGGTCGCTATTTTTTATCTTCTTGCTTTACTCTTCAGCGCCAATGTTAGCAACGTTATCTAAACTACAATTAATGGATCCAAATTTAGCAACTGGTATTATTGGGAAACCAATAGCCGATGTTATGTCTATAGATTGGGTTACTGCGTGGACTGCACAAAAACAAGCTTTCATTGCTGACTTTAACGGAGATGGAATTCTTCAGTTAAATGAATGGTTTATGAGGGGCGATGTTGTAGTGTTATCAACACCTGAAGTAGCTGGATTACCATATGTAATTACAGGACTAGTTGCTGCCGGAGGTATGGCTGCAGCGATGTCAACTGCTGATGGTCTTGTTCTTGCGATCGCGAATAGTTTATCACATGATATCTATTTCAAAATGGTAGATCCAAAAGCAGACGTAAGAAAAAGATTGATAGTGGCTCGTTCACTTCTAGTCGTAATCGGTGGCTTTGCAGCATACATTGCATCTATGAGGATCACTAGTATCCTTGGTGCGGTTGCTTGGGCTTTCGACTTTGCCATGTCTGGATTGTTCTTCCCATTAATACTTGGTGTATGGTGGAAGAGAGCAACAAGACAAGGTGCTATAGCGGGTATGATTGCTGGTCTTGGATCAGGAACAGCTTATCTAATCTATGTATATCCTAAGTTTATGGGTAACCCTGCATGGTTAGGTATTGACCACTTAAGATTCGGTATTATCGGAGCTAGCGTATGTTTAGTTGTGATGGTTGTTGTTAGTTTAATGACACCAGAACCTGACGAAGCTACGCAGAAGATGGTAGATGAACTTAGAGTACCAAGTGGTAAAACTATTCTTGGTAGACAACACTAAATAACTTTTTTTAAAGGGGCGATTTTTTCGCCCCTTTAACTCTTTTTTTCAAAAAAAATGGATATACCTTTATACGTCTATGTAATTGATTATTTGCTAGGTGTAGTAATGTACACACTAATCGGCAGATCAGCCATGAACATCTTCCAAAAAGAAGACTCAGAATTTTTCTTTATGAAAGTATTTGTACAGTTAACTAACCCAATTTTAAATTTTTTTAAATTTATAACTCCAAGTTTTCTTGTTAGAGCTATTGTTCCACTCTACATTGCTTGGTTTATTTTTATGATCAGATTTTATTTAATGCCTATCTTGCTGGGATATGGTGAAATGGGAATGCTTTCTTTTCCACTAGATAGCGAAATTTCAGGACTATTGTACAATCTTTTCGGTAAATAATAATTTTATTTTTATTTAAAATTGATACTAGTAATCTAGCAATCAATGAAAAAAATAAAAATTTCTCCATCAATATTATCTGCTGATTTTAGTCAACTAGGCGCTGAAATTAAAAAACTTGAAGAAGGTGGTGCTGACATGATCCATGTTGATGTAATGGACGGCCATTTTGTTCCAAACTTAACTATTGGCCCACCCGTTATTAAAGCATTAAGAAATTATTCTACTTTACCTTTTGATGTTCATCTAATGATATCGCCTGTACATAAATATATTAAAGATTACGCAGACGCAGGAGCTGATATAATTACAATACATCCAGAAGCAACTGAAAACTTGGAAGAATCTATAAATTTAATAAAAAAATTAAATAAAAAAATTGGTTTATCACTTAATCCAGATACATCAATTAACGTAATTAAAAAATTTTTACCTTCAATAGATCTTGTATTAATTATGAGCGTTTATCCTGGATTTGGAGGACAAAAATTTATTCCTAAGGTGATAGATAAAATTAAAGAATTAAAAAATATTAAAGAAAAACAAAATATAAAATTTGATATTGAGGTCGATGGAGGCATTGATTTTGAAAATTCAAAATTAATAGTTGAAGCTGGAGCTAATATCTTGGTATCTGGTACTACAATTTTTAAAAATAATGACGGTAATATAAAAAAAAATATTGAAACTCTTAAATCAATTTAAAATTAAAAATGTTTTTTAAAAATTCGTCAAATTACTTTGGTCAATTTTTTTTTTTTATCTCAAACTATATTAAAAATTTTTATTTAAATTCAAATATTTATAATAAAAAAATTTCTAAAATTCCTAATAGAAGCATAGAATACAAACCAAGCCCAAGTTTACTAGACTGTCTAATAAAATATGAAAAGAAAAAAATAAAAATTGAAGATTTATATTTAAATTCTGTTTGGTCAAATAAAGATTTAACAGAAAAAGATTATAAAAATTTACATAGTTTTTTTTGGTTGTTCAGCTTAGATTTAAAATCATCTAAAAAAATTACCCAGTCAGTAATATTAAATTGGATTGAAGCAAATAATAATTACAACAAAAAAAATTGGGAAGTCGATATTTTGTCTAGAAGAATCATTGCCTGGATTTCTAATTCTAAATTAACTTATGAAAACAGTGAAGACGAATATAAAAGTAAATTTAATATAATTATTCAAAAACAAATTAATCACTTAATTAATGAAATAGAAAAATCCAAATTATTTGATAATAAGATGATTGGATGTGCTGCTATTATTTTAACTGGCCTTTCTTTTAGTGAAGATAAATATTTAAATTTTGGTCTTACTTTATTGAAAAAAATAATAAATTTCTCATTTGATAATCAAAGTTTTCCAAAATCAAGAAGTATTCGACAACTAAACTTTTATCTAAAATATTTTGTTTTAATAAGAGAATGGCTTAAAGAATCTCAAAATGAAATTCCAGAATATATAGATGAAATTATTTTTTATTTAGGAAAGTCTTATTCAATTTTATGTCAAGGAATTAAAAAAAATATTCTTTTTAATGGAAATCACGAAGGAGAAAATAACGATTTTGATCAATATTTAAATGACCATGGCTATAAATTTAAAAATAATTCTTTAGAAGCTGGAGGTTACGCTATTCTTAAAAATAAGAAAATTTCACTAGTTATGGATATTGGACCTACTCCAGAAAAAAAATTTTCAAGAAATTATCAATGCGGAGCTTTATCATTTGAAATTATATCAAATAATAAAAAATTAATTTGCAATTCTGGTTATTTCCAAAAAACAAAACATAAATTAAATGATATATCTAGATCAAGCGCAAACCACAGCACTTTAATTATCGACAATCATTCTTCATGTAAAATTAATTCTTCAAAATTAGAAATTGAAAACAACCTTAAAATATTAAAAAAAACAACCATTATGGAAAAAAACTATTGGAATATTTGTGCTTCACATGATGGTTATAATAAAAGGTATGGAGTAATTCATGAAAGAGAAATAGAATTTTTCCCAGAAAATTATAAATTTATTGGCCAAGATAAACTCTTAAAGAAAAAAAATTTTAAGAGTTCAGATTTTGAAATTCGATTTCATCTAGAACCAAATGTAAAAATAATGAAAACTCAAGATGGAAAATCAATATTAATTGACATTGAAAATGAAGGTTGGAAATTTACTGCTCATGGATATACAATTGATATTGAAACTGGATTATATTTTGGTAAAAAAAATTCTTTTACTGAAAATCAAAATCTATTTATTTCAGGTATTACACAAAATGAAGATCAAATCATTAAGTGGGAATTTAAGAAAATAATATGAAAAAAATTAAAAGAGCTTTAATTTCTGTTTCAAATAAAAATAATTTAAAAAAATTATTATTAACACTTTCTAAATTAAAAATAGAGCTAGTTAGTTCGGGAGGTACATTTAAAGAAATAAAAAAATTAAAATTTAAATGTACAGAAGTTTCTAAATATACTGGTTCACCAGAAATACTCGATGGAAGAGTAAAAACTTTGCACCCAAAAATACATGGTGGAATTTTAAGTAAAAGAAATAGTAAATCTCATCAAAAAGACTTATTAAAAAATAATTTTCCTGAAATAGATTTAGTTGTTGTGAACTTTTATCCATTTGAAAAAACTTTAACATCTACAAATAATCACTCAAAAATAATTGAAAATATTGATATTGGTGGACCAGCCATGGTTAGAGCTGCTTCAAAAAATTATAATGATGTTACCGTAATTACTGATCCAGACCAATATGATGATTTAATAAAAGAATTAAAAGTTAATAATGGAAAAACTACTAAAAATTTTAGGTCAAAAATGTCAGAAGAAGCATTTTCTGAGGTAGCTTATTATGACTCTATAATTGCTAATTATATGAGTAGATTTAATAAAAATGAATTCCCAAAAAAGAAAACTATATCTGGAAATTTAATTGAAAAATTAAGATATGGAGAAAATCCTCATCAAGAAAGTGCTGTTTATTCATCACAAAAAAAATTGGATATTAAACAGATACATGGAAAAAAATTAAGTTATAATAATTACAATGATATTTTTTCTGCATTAGCAATTTCTAAATCATTGCCTAAAAATATTGGAACTGTAATAGTTAAACACGCTAATCCATGTGGTGTTTCTATTAAAAATGATCAACTTAATAGTTATCAATCAGCACTAGCATGTGACCCAATTAGTGCATTTGGTGGAATTGTTGCTTGTAATTATAAAATTAAAAAAAAATTAGCAGTTCAGTTAAACAAAATTTTTTTAGAGGTTGTAGTTTCTAACGGATTTGAAAAAGACGCACTTAAAATACTAAAAAAAAGGAAAAATTTAAGATTAATTGACGCAAATAATTTAAGTTTAATAAATACAAGTAATTTTTTATCAAATTTTAATTCAATTATAGTTCAATCTCCCGATAATAAAAAATTTGCCAAGAATGATTTTAAAATTGTTTCTAAAAAAAAACCTACATTAAATCAGTTAAATAATTTAATCTTTGCATTTAATGTTTGTAGACATGTTAAGTCTAACGCTATTGTAATTGCTAATAATAAATCTACTTTAGGCATAGGTTCTGGGCAACCAAGTAGATTGGAAAGTTGTAAAATTGCAATTGAAAAAATGAATAAATTTCAACCAGATAATTTTTCTAATTCTGTAGCTGCTTCTGACGCTTTTTTTCCATTTTTAGATGGCTTTGAAAAATTAGTTCAAGCAGGCGTTTCCGCAATTATACAACCTTATGGATCAATTAAAGATAAGGAAATTATTAAATTTTCTAATCAAACAGGTACTGTTTTAGTGTTTTCTAAAACTAGGCATTTTAGACATTAGTAATTTGATCTATTTTTGCAGCTAAAATAAAATCATTTTCAGAAAGACCTTCAATTGCATGAGTAGTTATTTTGATTATAGCATAGCCCCATCCAAATAAAATATCTGGGTGATGTCCTTCGGTTTCAGAAATTTCACCAACTTGATTAACAAATTTTTGACTAGTTAAAAAATCTTTAACCTTAAATTTTTTTTCTAAAAAATATATTTTTTTTTCATTTGATTTAACATCCCAACCATCAACTTTTTTTTGATACTTATGTATTTCTGAAAGGTTTAAAGCAGGAACGCCACCTTCACACGGTACACATTTTTTATTAATTAAATCATTCATAATTTAGAGCGGGTCAAGGGAATCGAACCCTCTACCTAATCGTTGGCAACGATTCCAGTTCCTTGGAGCGTAACCAAACATTAATTAAACACTCATTCCTTCTCGCGTTGTTTTGCTACTGTTATCACAATAATTCACAACAAAGTCTCAACAATTATTCAACCATATTTCATCAAGAACTTCAACAATTCAGTGTGTCAGCTGTGCCGAAATTGAGTCTAAGGCATGAGTCAAACTGACTCATATTTGCTCACACATTAAAGCCCAACCTCAATAGAGGTACCAGTTTGGTTTTCGAATTTTATTGAGTGAAGAAAGTAGTTATGGTTTTTAAATAGGGATCTTAATA